>KB223576.1_pt3 | contig 17454 bp, 16 predicted proteins | sample 524768 | NCBI WGS metagenome assembly AMQJ01 (sample SAMN00998488, study PRJNA167727) | sediment metagenome | isolation source: subsurface aquifer sediment | place: USA: Rifle, Colorado | collected Aug-2009
ATTCCGGGCAGGTTGCGGGTGCAGGTTGCATCCTGCCGGCAGGATAACCAAAAGGCTTCCTGGATGCAGAAAATTATGAACCGTCAGGTGGGGGTGATCCGGGCAGATGTCCGCGCCCCCAGCGGATCGGTCATTATCCTGTTTAATCAGGGCAAAACAGATTTTGACAGCCTGATTCAGGCTGTTCTGGTCCAGGTCACACATCCCGTAAGCTTCCTCCATGACGACCCTGCCGATAGCCAGGCATGCATGGACTGTCTGTGCGACGCCCATGACAACGCATTTTTTTCAATCAAAGCCAGACGGGTGACATGGATCTCCTCCGTCATGATTTTTGCTTTGGTCAGAAAATGGATATTCGGTCTGGCCCTTGCCCAGAACCCCTTAAGTTTTCTGGGGGCGGCCGCCATTGCCGGTACCTTGCCCCTGATCAAAGAAGCGGTCAAAGACACTGCAGAAAAGAAAAAAGTCACGGTCAAACCCTTTCTGGCGGCAGGGTCCGTTGCCACGATTCTGATGGGGGAAGCCTTTTCCGCCATCCAGATCCTGTGGATTTATAATGTGGCTGAACTGACCGAAGATTATGTGGCCCAGCGGTCCAGAAAAGCCATTCGCAATATATTGGAAGTCGCCCCGGCCAATGCCTATGTAATGCGGGAAGGCATGGAGGTTGAAACCGCTGTGGCCGACATCCGCCCAGATGATGTGGTGGCGGCCCATACCGGAGAAAAGATCCCGGTGGACGGCACCATTCTTGACGGGGACGCCCTGGTGGACGAATCCAGCATTAACGGCCGCTCGGAAGCGGTGTTCAAGGATATCGGGGACAAGGTCTATGCCGGTACGATTATCTCCCAGGGCACCCTCTTCATCCGTACCGTGAAAACCGGACAAGATACCTATCTTGCAAGAATCATGAGCATGGTGGAAGATTCTCTTGCCAATAAAGCCCCGGCCGAGCAGAAGGCGGACGAACTGGCGGCAAGGCTGCTGAAAATAGGACTGGCTGCCACGGCAGCGACCTTTGCCCTGACCCTGGATCCCCTGCGGGCCCTGACCGTCATGCTGGTGATGTCCTGCCCCTGCGCCACGGTCCTCGCCGCCTCCTCGGCGGTCACCGCAGCCCTGGCCAATGCTGCTAAAAACTCCATCCTCATCAAGGGGGGGCTTTATCTTGAAACCGTGGGCAAAACCGATGTCTACTGCTTTGACAAAACCGGTACCCTGACCCAGAATCTGCCCCAGATTATGACCATTGTCGGCAGGACCCCGTCCATTTCCGAAGATACGATCCTCTCCCTGGCCGCCACGGCCGAATCCCATAACCAGCACCCCATGGCCCGGGCGATCCTGGCCGAAGCCGAGAAACGCAATCTGTCTGTCCAACCCCATGCCATCTGCGAATTCAAGGCCGGCCGGGGGGTGTCATGCAATATCGGCTGCGAGGAGGTTGTCCTGGTGGGGAACCGGCAGTTCATGGAGGAAAATGAGGTGGATCTGCGCTGGTTTGATAAAAAAGCGGCCGCACAAAGGCAGCTTGGCCGTACCGTTATCTTTGTGTCCAGAAACGTCAGTGCCACGGGCATGATGGGTATTGCCAACCCCATCCGGCCCGAGGCCGTGACGGTTTTGAATGATCTTAAAGCCGACGGCATCAAGACCATTCACCTGGTCACCGGTGACAACAAGGAAGTGGCCCGGACCATGATGGATATCTTCCCGTTTGATGACTGCAGGGCCCCGCTGCTGCCCGAGGAAAAGGCAGCCCGGGTGGCGGAGCTGCAAAAAAAACACCGGGTGGTTATGGTGGGAGACGGGGTGAACGATGCCCTGGCACTGGCCCAGGCAGATATTGGTGTGGCCATCGGGGCCGGCGGTGCTGAAGTGGCCCTGGAAGCGGCTGACATCGCCCTTGCCGATGCCAACCTGGAAGGATTGATAAAAGTGCGGAATTTAAGCCACCAGGCCATGAAAATTATTGACCAGAACCACTACTTTGCAATATCCACTGACTTGGGAGGTGCAGCGTTAGGCATGCTTGGGTTACTTTCCCCGGTCATGGCCGGCATGATTCATATCTTCCATACGGCTGGCATCCTGATCAATTCCAGCCGTCTTTTATCCTGGGATCCGCCTTGCAAACCCATGGGCGGCAGCGCCAAAGGCAGTGCGCAACAAAATAAAATCAACACTGAGACAGCCGGACCGTCTGAAAGAAAAGAAAATCAGGATCAGGATCAGTATGAATTGTGCCGTTGAAGAGTATAAATTAACCGCCAACTATGATGTAGATTTTACGGCCTATGCACCGCTGCATACCTTTAAAGGCTGGACCCGACAGGGTGTTGATGTCCGGATGGGTATCAATTTTGACGCCGGCACGATTTCATATGCCAGGGCCAGTGCCCAGACCTGCTGTTTTGACAACGGGTTTGACGACCGGAACAGGGCCATGTCCGATTACATGCAAATCGACAAATACCCTGAATCAATTATTGAATTGACCCAGATCAAGGCGCTTACCCGGCTGGATGATACCCGTTTCCAAATAGACGCCATGGCTGTCCTGGAATTTATGGGGCAGCGCCGCCAACTGCCGGTAAGTTTTTTCATTACCCGGAATAACAGTGAATTTTCCATTGATTTGGACTTTAAATGGTCATTTAAGCCTATGACCTTAAGGCCCACAGACTCTTGTTTCTTACGGTCAGAGATATCGTGGATATTTCGGGTAAATGTAATTTTTTAACTATAAAATCAGTTTATTATATAAATTTTAAAGACAAGATTTTTTCAAGTAGATAGTTCCTAAATCAACCCTTTTCAGGAGAAACATATGGAAACCCATGACCATCAGTCGGTGGTGGATACGGCCATACCTGTTGCGCCTTCGGCCGTTCCAACCCCAAATATGACAACCAGGGGACCGGATACTGCTTCGGTTTCTCCGGACCCAGCCGTCCAGGCCATGCCCGGTCGGCCCCCGGAAAGTCAGGCCCAGGCATCACCCGCAGATGCGGCTCATGCCGCATCCGTTGACCCGTCAGCCCGGACAGCGATTCCGGATCAGCAGGGCCAGGCCGTTTCGCACTCCTCCCAGGCCCAGGCAGCCCGGCAGCAAGTCCAGTTTCAACCCAATGTGATCATGGACCCGGGTACGGGTCAACTGTACTATGCCATGCCCCAGGGCCAGCCTGTACCGCCGCAGCCCCAGAACGGCCAGTATGCTTATTATTATACGGCCCAGGCATCGCCAAAACAGGCACCTGAGCCCCATCAGCCTGATTATGCCCAGATTATCAAGTCTGTTGAAGATTTTGCCGAAGGTGATGCCTCGGTGGCGGATGTGGTGAAAACGCTGTGGACGGAAACATCCCAGGACGACCAGTTCTGGAAAGGGGCTGTTGTGGGAGCGGTCACTGCCGCTCTTTTGACCAGCGAAACCGTGCGCGGCGCCATGGGTAAAACCTTTGGCACCCTTTTTGGAAAAAATGCGGCAGATGCCGCAACATCGTCGTCCCCTGACCCTGACGTTAATACGGATACAAAATAGAGAAAGATAAAAGGAGTTCAAATCATGAAAAACGCTTCTACAACCCAGCATACACCAGCCTACCAGACCACACCGCTGCACCAGTACAGCACGGTTCAGCTCCATCCGGTACAGACGACCTATCCGGTACAAACCTATCCGGCAAAATCCGCCGCATCTGCAGCCACGTTGTCAAAAACCGCAAGCGCGGGCATCTTCGGATTCATCGTTGTCTCCACAGGTACCATGGGGTTCAACCTCAACAAGGTATCTGCCGGCGAGATGACCATGGCCCAGGCCACGGGTGACAGCGTGGTCAAAGGGGCTATTGGCGGCACGGCAGCCGCCTGCGCAACCGCTGCGGCCACAGGCCTGACCAACGGCGGGGTTGCCGGTTTAGCCGTCACCCTTGCGGCTGCTACGGGCATCAGTTACATGATTAACCGTATAATTTCTTAAAAAGGATTTTTGACATGAGCTATTATATTGACCCCAATACCCAGCAGATGTATTACCAGGCCCCGGCCCAGAGCCAGCAGAATGCAACAGAACCGGCTGCGGCAGCCGAGCCCAAGGTATATGCCGTACCCCAGAACTACGCAGTTCACCAGGCCCCGCCTGCAACGTCCACTTTTTTAGGTCTTGATCTCGGTTCAGCCACCTTCTGGAAGGGTGTCATTCTCGGTACGGGTGTAGCTCTTCTGGTAACCAGTGAAACCGTGCAGAGAGCCGTTGTGAAAACCGTTTCCAAAGGCATGGCCGCTGCATCCGCCGGTGTTGAGGAACTCAAGGAAAAGTTTGAAGACGCCAAGGCAGAGGTGGAAGCCGAAGCTTCGGGCAAAAAATAACAACCACAGAGATTGAACCACGGAAATTACGGAAAAACACGGAAATAAGTTTATTTCAGTGCTTTCCGTGTCTTCCGTGGTTTATAAGAAGCTATAGACAAGATACTATAAACAGGCCTGGTTCAATTCTCCAGGAGACAAGGTAACAGTTTTTGGTAAACAGTTTAACTCGCCATAAAAGGTAAGCCCCTTAATTTACATATCAAACTGCTATTTAAAAGAGTTAGGTATTCCCAATATCTGTAACCCTGTTTTGAACCAGGCCTATAAACAAGAGGGCGAAGCGCCTGCGGCGCCCATTTTAACCCTGCATTGTTTGCGTCTTTAGGGACTTGGCCGATCTCAATTTACCGTTAATGGTCGAATAGTAATATCCCACTGAGGAAGCTGGGTAGGAGGCAATGATAACACAAAATCGGGAATTCAAAAACAGCTAACTCCCTTAGTTTCATTGTTTGTTGTGGGGTTGCGACCCATGTGGGTTATAAAAAATATGAAATATAAATTCAGGCAGGCTAAACCGTTCAGAACCCGGATTCAGTTTCCGGTCCTCAGAAACCGATCAGCCTATTGCGCCTATGTCCGAAAGCGGCTTGACTCCCTGGCTGAGTTTGACCTTGTGGAGGTCAGGCCGACATCCGGCTCCATTGTTCTGGTTCACCCCCAGGGAGCCCCGGATCTGAAGGGCGTTATTGATCTTGTTTTGTCTTTTAAGCCTGTATTTGATGACAGATCAACTGCGGTTGTTAAGACTTTCCACAGATCATGTAACACAGACGGTTCCTTTCACGTATCCGCCCCTACCCTTTTACTTTCCGGCATATACCTCGGCTGGCTCATGCTCAAGCGGGTTTTTGCACCTGTTCCGGCCGCCGGCACCCTTGCGGCCCGCCTGATCAGCCTACCCGCTATTTTAGCTGTGTGGCTGGCCATACCTATCCAGCGCCAGGCGGCTGAAAATTTAAAAAACACCGGCCGGGTGGACATGAGTTTTATCTCCACAGGCCTGCTTTATGTCTCTCTTTTCACAGGAAATATCCTGACAGCCATGGCCGTGGCCTGGTTGTATAACCTGTCGGGATGGATGGAATCCCGGATCCGGCAGCATACTCGAAAAGCCGTCAAGGAGATGCTCACAGGCCGGCAGACCCATGCCTGGAAGCTTGTGGACGGTGCGGAAGTCCGTGTGGATGCAGACATATTGATTCCCGGAGATACCATTGTCTTAAACCACGGCAATGCCGTGCCCGTGGACGGCCGGGTGATCAAGGGCACGGTACTGGTGAACGAGTCCGCCATGACAGGAGAGAGCATGCCTGTTGTTAAAACCCTATATCATACCGTTTTGGCCGGGACCCTGGTGGAAGACGGGTATGCCTGGGTAATGGTTGAAAAGACCGGCGACCAGACCCGGATGGCCGCCATTATTCGCCTCATTGAATCTGCCCGCAACGATATAGGGGAAATAGGCCGGGCCAGCCTGAAAATTTCCCAGTATATGGTGCCGGTCTCCTTAACCCTTGCAGGGGCAGCCTTTTTTATGACTGGTTCCCTGTTTCTGGCCATTGCCACCATGATGGTAACCTGTCCCTGTGCCCTGCGTCTCTCTTCGTCCACGGCTGTATCCGTTGCCATGGGCCAGGCCGCGGCCCAGGGCATTTTAATCAAGGGCGGTTCCCATGTAGAAACCGCAAGCCGGGTAAACATCCTGGTGCTGGATAAAACCGGCACCCTGACACAGACTGCAGCCCGGGTCACCCGGGTCGAGAATATGGACCGGCGGTACAAGGAAGAGACGATTTTAAAATTGGCTGCTGCTGCCCTTGGGTCCCTGAATCATCCCTTGAGCCGGGCTGTGGTCTTAAAAGCCAATGAACTCGGACTTGAACTTCCGGCCTGTGAGGCCAGAAAAGTGGTTGTGGGGCAGGGGGTGGAGGCCAGGGTTCAAACCGGAACCGGCATCAAAACCCTTTTGGCCGGATCAAAAAATTTCATGACAGCCAATGGCCTGCATGTGCCTGATACCGCGTCATCACCCTGTTCCGAGACCGAGACCGACAAAAACGCCCGGTCGGATTCCATTGTTTTTATAGCCCTTGAAAACCATATCCTGGGCCGTATCCATCTGGCCCATGTCATGCGGCCCGATGCCGGCCCGAATACCATGGAGCGGTTGCGGGACCTTGGCATTTCCCAAATTGTGCTGCTTACCGGAGATACCCGGGAAGGCACCCTGGATCTGATCGGGCAATTGTCCTTTGATGAGGTACATTGGGGGATGTCTCCCGAAGATAAGGCCCATTGGATTGACCGCAAGAAGAAAGAACATCCGGATGCTGTGATCGCCATGGTGGGGGACGGGATCAACGATACGCCGGCATTTTCACGCTCCCATTTAAGCTTTGCCATGGGTGAGGCCGGGGAGGATCTGACCCTTGAATGCGCGGATATTGTACTCCAGCAGGGCGGGCTTGAAAAGGTCACGCAGAGTCTTGACCTGGGCCGACACGCCCTGGCCGTAATCCGGGAAAGCTATACCCTGGCCATCGGGCTGAACAGTGTGACCCTGATGCTGATGCTTTCAGGGCTGCTTTCTCCCTTTGCCGGCGCACTGATTCATAATCTGATCAGCCTGGGTGCGGTGACCAATGCAGCGCGGCCCCTGAAGCTCCCGGGCCTGCCTGGAAACCCACCGGAAGAGCCAATGTCTGACTTTGTGGCCGTAAAAGAAAATAGAGACCAACAGACTGAGGTATAAGACGGAAGGTTATCTTAATTTTAGACACCCAGTGTTAATGTTTATCCCTTTGAGAATCAAGCTTGGTGTTTCCGGAACACCTGTGATAGTCTTGTGTAGGAAATGATTCTCCGGGCATATAAAAAAATGATGCGTACCGGGGCCAACCAGCACATCCCCAACTATCCCGGTGTTCCCGTCGATAAAAAAACGGCTGCCGATTCTAAAATCGCCAGCCGTTGTAATTCAGGCAGTTTTATGGGTATAACTTTTTTTAACTTAGAATGCGATTGCCCATGCGGCACCGAAGTAGAGAGTTTCCTCTTGGCCTGTTTCTCTCCCGTCAAGCATGCCGACTTCAGGGGTAACCGTAACACCCGGGGCCAGTGTAATAGCAGCCTGCAGGTAGTAAGACTGAGCTATATCAATTTCGTCCCCGGTCCAGGCATTATCATCAATTTTATCATGGATATAGCCATAACCGGCTTCAAGGGTGAGCATGTCATTAACGGCGAAATTAACACCAATGGTACCGCCAATGGATTCGCAATCGTAAACTTCATTACCGTCATAAATGGCCAGTCCTTCGTATCCAGCGGCAATACCAACACCCAGGTTACCCATATTCTGGCCCCATACAAAGGTACCGAAAACACCAAATGCACCAAAGTTCAACTTGGTACCAAGGCCAATGGCGTAGGCATCAATATCTTCATCATCATTGACCTCAAAAGTATTGTAACCAGCAGCAATCTGGACCTCGCCCATATCAAACTCGGTTTTGTAACATAAGGCGATCATGGGGATTACAGCTTGGGTATCGTAGAGCGCAATATCATCGTTTGTAAGAGGAGCCGGCGAAACCCAGGCATTTTTCTCAGGATTTATAACAGCAATGGAAAACCCACCAAAAGTCAATTTTAGTTGAGGAACCTCAGCCTGGTCAAAATCACCGAATCCTCCAAGACCAAGATCTTGTTCCTCCCCGGCCACAAGCTGGTTGGAGTAAGTAACATTGATTGGACTAACAGCCTGACCAACCGTCAGAATGCCGGAACTAAAAGTCCATTCACCATAGAGCAAAACAATATTAGCAGTGCCACCCCCTGTATCATATTCAAAACCGGCAGTCAGCTCATCTGACACTTTTATCTCGGCACCAATTGCGGCGGCATCATACAGACCTTCAGCAAACTGGGTGTCGCCGCCGTCACCATCAATTTCGTCGGTTTGAAACCAGACCGTATAAACCATGGCTTCCCCGTAAAAATTTCATTCTGCTGCATACGCAGAACCTGCCATCAGAGCGAGCGCCAAAGCAGCTACAATAATTCTTTTCATCTTTTTCTCCTTTTAGGATTTATTAACTGCCTGAAATTCATATACCTTGATAAAAAACATTATATCCATATAATTTCAGTAGCTTATACCAAACAACCAAAAAAAACCAATAACTAACTAACTAACTATATTCAATAAATAACTTCTTCATGTTTATAAAAATTTGTCAAGCATATTTAAAAGTTATATAATAAATCATTATGTTTGATAAGACTTAACCATTCGTAATGACTGCCATGACCGGCAAATCAGCCCTTCTTTGCCCTGCCACCGGCGTTTTTCTTTTGCAGAAAATTCAGGAGATATACTTAAAGCAACGGCAGGTTTAATTCTTTGCGCAACATCCTTTATGCTTCTTCTAACAATTTAAAATCCATGAATACGCACTTCTATATCTTAAAAAATTTAAAAACCCATTGACAAAAAGCCATAAAAATGAAAATGAGTTATCTGTTTATTTATTTAGATAAGGCTAACAACTATATGATCTTAGTTACATGTATAAAAAAAAACATAAGTTTGTATTGAATTAAAAATTCAAAAATAAAAGAAAAACTTAATTGGAAGGATAATTATGACTCTGGATGAACTTAAACCTGGAGACAAAGGAACAATCAAAAAGCTCTCCATCAAAGACAAGCTTGGCCAGCGATTAATGGATATGGGTATTTATCCCGGTCTCACCTTAAATGTGGTCCGGAATGCCCCCCTTGAGGATCCCATGGAAGTGGAGGTCGATGGATACTTCATCAGCCTGAGCCATGATGAAGCCCAGTTTATTGAGGTGGCGCGCAGATGAGTGACAGATTATGTCGCCCTGGCCGGCCAGCCCAATTGCGGGAAATCAACGATTTTCAATGCCCTGACCGGTGCCAAGCAGCATGTGGCCAACTATCCGGGGGCCACCGTGGACAAAATGTCCGGGTGGTAAAGACATGGGGAGACCCGGGTGTCGGCCTTTGAACTACTTGAAGCCATTCGGCACGGAGAGAAACAGTGCCTGACCATGTTCATCGATACCACCCACACATTTCAGTATATTTAATGAAGTAAGTATTTAAATACTAAATTATTGGAGGTTAATATGCCAGGACCTAAAAGAAGAAGATACCGCGGGGAGAACTGCTGCATGCTCAGGCAGATTAAACCCGGACAGCGGGCCAAAATCCGCTGCCACCATGCCAAAGGAGCTGTGCGTCAGCGCCTTCTGGACCTGGGATTTGTCCCGGAAACTGAAATTGAGGTACTCCGCAAGGCCCCTCTGGGCGATCCCATTGAATGCTATGTGGCCAATTATACGGTTGCACTGAGAAATTCTGAAGCCGACCTCATTGAGGTCGAATGTGACTAACTTAAACGTGGATGCAGAAAAACAAAGAATGAATGAACCCTCTGATTCGGGTCCGGAAAAACTTTTGGTGGGCCTGGCCGGCCAGCAGAACGCCGGCAAATCAACCACATTTAATATGCTTACCGGGGCCAACCAGCACATTGCCAACTACCCCGGTGTGACCGTCGATAAAAAAATCGGTTTCTACCGCCACCGGGGAGTCCGGGTGGAAACCGTGGATCTTCCCGGTACCTATAGTCTGACTTCTTTTTCCATTGAAGAGCGTGTTGCAAGGGATTTTCTGATTTCAGGAAATCCTGATGTCATTGTCAATGTGGTGGATGCATCTTCCCTGAAACGCAGCCTTTATTTCACTTTCCAGGTGCTGGAAATGGGCTTCCCCGTTGTGGTGGCCCTGAACATGATGGACGTGGCCAAACGCAACGGAACCCATGTGGACGTATCTGCTCTGGAACATTGCCTGGGCGTAAGTGTCATCCCTACAATAGGCCGCAAACGCCAGGGCAAGACGGAATTGAGAGACGCCATTCTGGATACGGCGGAGCGTAAAGCCCATAATCCCCTTCGTATCAGCTATGAAGAGCTTGAGCCGGCTGTGAACAGCCTTCAAAAACGGCTGGATGAGACCAAACTGGCCGGAAGCTACCCCACCCGGTGGCTGGCCGTCAAACTCCTTGAGGGGGACACCGAAGCCGAGCGTATTGCCGGTGAACATCTTGGGGAGATCTGGGAAGAACTAAAAACAGCGGCCAGGATCCGTCGCCAGGATTTTGAAGAAGAGCATTACATGAATGTCCCGGACTACATGGTGGGCTGCCGGGACCGACTGGCCACAGAGATTGTCAAGACTTGCGTCACGGAAACCAGGGACGGCCGGGACCGGATCACCGAAACCATTGATAAAATAGTCCTGAATCGGTTTGCCGCCCCCATTTTCCTCATTGCCACGGTATTTGTAATTTACCAACTTTCCATTGTCAAGGGGTATGAGCTTACGGTTTACTGGTGGCCCATGCTGGCAAAATTGCGGGCCATGATTGCCGGTGTGCTGCCCGCGGCCGGTATTCTGGAGGATCCGTATATCCGGTCCATGGGGTTGTGGATGGTGGATTCGGCCAATGCCCTTCTCAACTATATCCCCATTTTTTTGATATTATTTTCACTCATCGCCATTCTTGAGGACAGCGGATACATGGCCAGGATCGCCTTTATCCTGGATAAGCCGTTTCATTCCTTCGGCCTCCACGGCCAGTCCACCCTGCCCTATATCCTGGGCGGTGTGTTTGCAGGAGGGTGTGCCGTACCAGGGGTTATGGCCACCAAAGGGATACCGGACGAACGCTCCCGAATGGCCACCATACTTACCGTGCCCTATATGAACTGCCTGGCAAAGATCCCCTTTTATACCCTGCTTATCAATGTATTTTTTGTCCCGTACAAATCCTGGGCCATGCTCTTTTTATCCACAGTGACTATCTTTGTCGCCCTGCTGGTGGCCAAACTCTTGACCTCCACAGTACTCAAATCTATGGAAACCGCGCCCTTTGTCATGGAACTGCCCAAATACCATCCCCCGACCCTGTTCGGCGTGGGCCAGCGGGCCATTGAGCGGACCTGGCAGTACATCAAAAAGGTCGGTTCCATTGTGGTGGCCGTATCCGTCTGCGTCTTTACACTGCTTCAGTTTCCGGGCATTTCCGATGAAAAGCAGGCCCATTTTGAAGGCGAAATAACCAAAGCCGTGGATACCTTTCAGAAAAAAATCGCCAAGACCCAATATGCGGACCGGTTCAAGGATGAAGCCAACTTGGCCTCAATGATCAATCTGTACAACGATTTTAAAACCGCGAGGCTGAACACAAAAGGGGCGGACGCTTCCGAGGCATTGTCCGAAAAATTCCAGGTCGATTACCCGGAACAATTTAAATTCCTCACCCCCCGAGAGGATCAAGACGCCCAAAAAGTAAACAAAGCCCTGCGGGGCCTGGTCTCCACGCGTAAATCCCTGCGCCGCCAGATCAAGGAAGAACAGATTGAAACCAGCTTTCTTGGTATGGTGGGCCGCTCCCTGGAACCTGTTACCCAATGGGCCGGATTCAACTGGAAGATCAATGTGGCCATTCTTTCCTCTTTTGCGGCGCGCGAATCCTCGGTGGCCACCATCGGCGTTCTTTATCAACAGGGGGCTGATGAAAACAAAAGCCTTGAAGAGCGTATGGAGGCCGAGGCCGGAGAGGGAGGATTTTCTCCTTTGCACGCCCTGGCCATCATGGTCTTTTTTGCCCTGTACCCGCCCTGTCTGGCGACAACCATCATGATCAAGGTGCAGACCGGTTCATACAAATGGATGATCTTTTCCGTCATCTTTCCCACCACGTTAGGATTTATCACGGCCTGCCTGATCTACACCGGCGGCAGCGTCTTAAATCTTTCTGGCATCCAGATGATGGGTGTGTTCTACGCCGCCGTAGTCCTGACGACCGTGTGTACAGGCCTGTTCAAATCATGGAAACGGAAACCCGGCCCCCTGCCGGATCTGCGCCAGGAGCCAAAACCGTTGTAGTGTTTCAGTCTTTTACAATAAGATCTAAAAAAGTCAAAAAAATATTGACAAAAAGCCTTAAAAATGAAAATAAGCTCACTTGTTATTAATTAGATAAAACTAACAAATATATATTTTCTTAAATTGATAACGAAGACCTTAATGAGACTGGCCCTCGAGCCTGTAACCCAATTTGCGGGATGTAACTGGCGGATCAATGTGGGGCTGCTGTCGGTCTTTGCCACAGGATTTATAAAAACAAGAAGAGAATTTGAACCTGCCCGGCAGGCCATTGCGTGACCGGGCCAATTTTACAAATCTACAAGGAGAAAAAAATGAAACTTAAAGTATCTGCATTAATATTTGCCGCCATGACGATTGGCTTCTTTATAGCCCCGGTTGCCCAGGCCCACACCCCGTTGTGTTCCTGCTATGACAACGGGGACGGCAGCGTGACCTGCGAAGGCGGGTTTTCCGATGGTTCTTCGGCTGCAGGGGTACAGATGCGCGTTGAAGACAGTGGCGGAAAGGTGCTGATCGAAGGCAAAATGGATGACGACAGTGAATTCACATTCAGCAAACCTGCCGGCGCTTACAAGGTGCAGTTTGATGCAGGAGAAGGACATCAAATCACCGTGGATGGGAAGGAAATTACCCAATAATAACTGAATCCACTTTATTTTTTACGCTCAATGTAAAAGGAGAAAATTAAACATGAAAAAAATTATTGCCACCATTTCAGTACTGGCTGTTCTGGCCATAGCCGCACCGGCATTTGCCCACTTCCAGATGATTTATACCCCTGAAAGTGCCATGAACAAGGGGGGGAAAATTCCTTTGGCCATCGTTTTCACCCACCCTTTTGAAGCGGGGCACACCATGGACATGGGCACACCGGAACAATTTTTTGTTACCCCTTCACGGGGCGAAAACGAACCTGCAAAAACGGATCTTCTGTCCACCCTTAAACCCATTAAATGGACCAGCTTGACCAATTCGGGTGCTGCCTATGAAACTGAATACTCCGTCCGAGGAGGGGATCATATCTTCTGCCTGGTACCGGCACCTTACTATGAAGGCGAAGAAGATGCATATATCCAGCAGACCACTAAAATGATTGTCAATGTGGGTGGAGAGCCCGGTGCCTGGTCAGAACCTGTGGGGCTTGACTACGAAATCGTTCCCCTTTGTAAACCCTATGACCGCTGGACCGGTAATGTATTCCAGGGACAAGTGCTGTTCAAGGGAAAACCTGTAGCCGGCGCGGAAATTGAAATTGAATACATTAACCACAAACCGTTGCTGGACCAAAAAGCCTTTGCCAAGGAAGCTTCCGCCGTTGCTCCCCAAGCTGCCTTTGTACTGCAGACCATTTTTGCCGATGATAACGGCGTATTCACCTTTGGCATTCCCAAGGCCGGATGGTGGGGGTTTGCGGCCCTGGGCCTGGACCCCGAAGGATCTTTTAAAGGCAAAGAGTGCTCAAAGGATGCTGTGATCTGGATTCAGGCCAAAGATATGAAGTAAGGGCTATGAAATAAATAATGAAATAAACAACCCAGCTTGTCGGTGCCGGTCCTTTTCCCTGCCTTTAAACTGAATATCATCATTTTCTCCCAATGATACTCAAGAAAAGGACCGGCACTTTCCTGTTTTTAAGTGTTACTCTGTAAAAAAACCACGAAACGCCTGTGTTCATGAACCCCCAGGAGCCCCCCTATGCACCCTGTTATACATGTTGACCATCTTTGCCACCGTTACGGCAAGCGTTATATATATAAAGACCTGAACTTTTCCATCTCCCCCGGAAAGATATACGGCCTGTTGGGCAAAAACGGTGTGGGCAAAACCACGCTGATCAAAATATTGATGGGATTTTTACGGCCCGTGTCCGGTACCTGCAAAGTATTCAACGAGCCTTCCCATGCCCTGTCACCTGCGGCCCGGGCCAGGATCGGGCTCTTATTTGAAGGCCATGTGGCCTATGAATTCATGTCCATCCGCCAGATAGAAAAATTTTACGCCCCGTTTTATCCTGAGTGGGATGCCGGTATCTATTACCGGATGGTCGAAAAATTAAATCTTGGGCCCGATCATCTGATCCGCCAGCTGTCCTGCGGCCAGCGCTCCCAGGTGGTGCTCGGGCTGTTGATGGCCCAACAGCCGGAACTGCTGCTGTTAGACGATTACTCCATCGGGCTGGACCCGGGATACCGAAGACTTTTCCTTGATGAAATGCGCAACTATTTAGGCAACGGCAATCGTACCGTGTTTTTAACCTCACATGTGATTCAGGATATGGAAGATTTCGTGGATGAAGTCATTTTCCTGGAAGGTGGAGAGATGATGAACAGTCGCCTTGATGCGTTTAAAAAAAATTTTTCCTGCTTCCGGCTGCCGATCAGGAGCAACGGTCCGGTTAACTGTTCAAACCAGGGTGTCCCTGAGAATATATCTAAAGAAGAACTGCTTGGCGCCTGCCCCATGGTAAAAAACATTGAGGTTCACCCCACTCACCTGGATCTGTTCACATTTGCCGCCAAGGCGGATCTGCTTGCCGGTCTTGAGGCGGCCGGAATCTGCGGCAGCCTGCTTGAACCGATCACTTTGACCCTGGAAGATGCATTTATCGGTTACACGGGAAGGTATTCATGATTCAATCCATTTTCAGAAAAGAATTTTTTAAGATCCGGGTCATGTGGCTGCTGGTTCTTATTGCCAACCTTTGCCTTTTAGTGCACATCTGGATCTCAACCCGCAGGCTGTTTATCCTGGACCATCCCGAGGTGGTCTGGTACCGGGTGCTGCAACTGGGGCAGATCCATTTTGAACACCTGAAGTTTGCCCCGCTGATTTCCGGTATCCTGATTGCCTGCTTCCAGTTTCTTCCCGAGATGTGGGGGGAGCGGTTTCGGCTCTCACTGCACCTGCCCGTGTCCGCGGGTTTCGCGGCCATGGGTCATCTGCTGGCAGGTCTTTTTGCCTATCTGCTTGTGGGACTGACAGACCTTGGCGGGCTCTGGCTGATCACCAGTATCTATTTTCCCGCACAGGGGATCATGGTCAGCCTGCTCACGGCCCTGCCCTGGGCCATGGCAGGCATCTGCGCCTATCTTGGCATGGCCCTGACCCTGCTTGAACCCAATTTCCGGCTTAAAGCCGTCAATCTGGCACTGACAGCCGGGGTGGCCGGCTGCTACCTGATCAATGTCCAGCCCGGGGCATTTACCCCAAGCCTGCCCGTGCTCATTGTGCCTTTGGCGTTGATGATGCCTGCGGTTATGGTGCCGGTTTTCAGGTTCCGTTACAGGAGAATGGGATAATGAACCGATTTGCCCTTGCTGTATATGCCGTTTTAATCATCCTTGTCTCTGCGGTTTACCTACCCATGCTCTACGACAAAATGTTTATGGATGAAGTAGAAAAAAACCATCTGTTTTACAGCCCGGTAAGCCGTGATTTTATTCTAACGGAAAAAATTATGGGAAAGGTACCCCAGTCTGCCCGGGGCATGGCCGAGGATCATCACAACAACCTTGCCTACATCAAGGCTGACGGCACCTATGTACCGCGCAAAACCTTTGAACAGCACCTGCCTTTTATTTTTTATAAGAACATGGAGATCTGGGGGCTTTTACCCATTACACTGGACGGACGCACCTTTGATAAACATGCCATCAAGGCGGACCGAAGGGTGCTGGAACTTAACGCCCGTGATCTGCCGGGCAGATCCCCTGAAGTCCCATTTTTTCCGCTCCTGGAATCCAACCCCGGGCAGGCCAGGCTGGTTTTCCCCGAGGACCGCTTCCGCATGACGGATACGGCCATGGAATTTATCAATGCGGATACAAACGCCCTGGACACAGTTTTAACCAGAATGTACACCGTCACCCTTAAAAAAAAGGGGTTTAAGTTCCCGGCCCGGTCGGTGAACGGGAAGTTTACCGTACTCAAACCCTTTGACGAAGGGGTCTTTATCGTAGATCATGATTACCGGGTATTTCACATTAAGCGGGTGGATGACAAACCGTTGATCAAACAGACGCCCATTTCACCGAATTTAAAAATCAGGGCAATAAAAGTTTCTGAAAACGAACAGAAAAAACACTATGGCCTTGCCCTTGCCGAAGACGGCCGCATCTTTCTTTTAGGGTATGACAACTACCGGCTGACCCCAATCCCTTTGATGACCGGTTATGACCCGGACCGTATGGACGTAAAGCTGATATTCAATCCCTTGTATTGCAGCGCTGTCTATTCAGATGAAACAACCATCCGGGCTGTGGCCTTGGATAAGAATTTTGCACCGGTTAAAACCTTTGAGCACACTATGTCCAGGGCGACAGTCACCACTGCGACCCGTATCCGGGATATGCTGTTTCCCTTTATTGTTAAAATCGGCCCGACACAGCAAAGCGGATATGTGATCACCCGATTGCTGCCCGGCAGCATTGGCTCCTTGGTCGGCATGGGGCTTTGCACCCTGCTGTTTGTGGCAGGCACAAAAATAATGACAGGCGCATTCCCCAGAACCATGGGCATCATCACCGTGGCCCTGACCGGACTTTACGGCCTGGTTGCCATGATCACAGCCAGGGCCTGTGATTAAAAATATTTAATATATTACCCAAAACCCCCTGACAAAAAGGACTTTAAATGAAACTCCACAGCCCGACTCGTCATTTTTTTCACTTCGATGTGTATGTTTACTGGTCCCGGCACTGATCTGCCTGACAGCGTACAGTGCATTCAGCCACACCCTCTACATCCAGTCTTCCCGGTACCTGGCCAGTGAGGGCACATCCATTCCATTTTTTTTATTAAAAAGGATGCCCCTGAACAGGATAAAGATAAATATCTTCAGATGAAATTGACCGCTTCGTTGACATTGCAAATTGACAATGAACGTAAAACGCCTGAGCCCAAATCCCATTAAGCAGGTAGCAGGTAGATACCAATAAAGGCACAAGGGCCCATCCCCATGTCTTCATTGCCCGGAGAACCGGGATTTTTTTATTTTAAGAGCCAATAATAATCAGTTATGTCCGGTTAGGTTTTTGCAAGGTAACTCCGATAGCATTTTTTACAAAAACATCATTTTTT
>KB228798.1_pt5 | contig 17431 bp, 17 predicted proteins | sample 524768 | NCBI WGS metagenome assembly AMQJ01 (sample SAMN00998488, study PRJNA167727) | sediment metagenome | isolation source: subsurface aquifer sediment | place: USA: Rifle, Colorado | collected Aug-2009
TAGTAGTCTGGTAATCAGTCAGACAGGTCCCTTGAATATCTAAACAAAGAAAGTATATCATAGAAAAATAAATATTTATAAAATGTATAAAATAACAATAGAGGAGCTTTAAGCCACCTCTGCAATAAATTTACGAATTCTTTTTTAAAACACTTGACACGGTTTTAGAAATGTGTTATACTTATGACATGAAAACGAAATGCTGAGGAGCCAAAAGATGAAAACAAAATTTATATTAGACGAAGAAAGACAAATTTTAGAAACAGTAGTTGGACTAAAAGTTCCCTTTTGTGTAGAGCAAGTTGAAGTTGATAATGCGACTGTTACCACTTTCATCTTTACACGTTACAACAGTTTAAAAGAATTAAAATTTGTAACAGTAGCTAGAAATGGTCAAGTGAACTATGATTTTGATGAGAGCGTACTTCATCAAGTAGAGAATTGGATGCAAGATAAAACAGTTTCTAATATTTTTAAAAACTATTTAGAGTACAAAGCATGTTAATCAACTGGCAAATAAACTATCCAAATCGAACCGCTACATGCTCTCAAATAAGTGTGAGCATTGTGAAGATAGAGAGTGAAGAGCAGTTAGTGCAGATGATTGGAAATATTAAAGTATCTCTAGGCTTTACAAAGATAAATGGCGGAACATATTTTTGTTTAATTACACAAATAAGTTCAACGCTTTGGAAACAAAATTTAGAAGACAACAAGCTTTTACCCAACTACATGAGTCAACTCGGTGACTCATTTAAAGAGAGTTATTTTGATAGCCCTCTGGCTTCAAAAAATCAATTTGAAAAAGTCTGTGAGATGTGTAAACAACAATTTATTGGTGCAAAACAAGCGAAGTTCTGCTCTAACAGATGCAGGCAAGCAAATAAAAATCTTAAATTAAAATAAAGAAATGACATGAAAAAAAGGGTACGACTTTTTCAAATCCCTCACTGTCCACCAGAACCCCTCAGAAATGCCTATTTTAGGCACTTTTACAATACACCATCTTTTAATTTACCAAAAAATTAAAATTATTTATATAAAAGAAATAATATTTATAAATAGAATATAATAAATATTATGACAACCTTTATTATGATATATGTCACAACAATATATATGTTTAAATTACTTTTAATTTCAAAACACAAGCTTATGAAAAAATCTTAGATACGCTCTGTTTAAGAGTTGATAGTGTTGATTAGAGTTATTGCAACTTTAGCCTGACTCTTTGCGAGTGAGTAATGGCAACGGCAATTGCATCTGTAATGTCGAGCGGTTTTATCTCTTTTTTTATGTTTAAAAGCCTCTTTGCCATATAGGCTACCTGCTCTTTTGTCGCTTTGCCGTTTCCTGTTAGTGCTTGTTTCACCTGAAGTGCGGTGTACTCGTTAAACTGCCCAAACTGCTGAAGAAGCATAAGCATAATCGCCCCGCGAAACTGTGCAAGTTTTATGGTTGTTTTTGGGTTGTGCGCATAAAAGATATCTTCGATTGCCACTTCATCTATCTTGTGATTTTTAAATATGCTCTCAAAAGCTTCAACCATCTGCGGAATCTGAAACTGCAGCTCTTCTGCTTTTATCTTTATAAGTCCAGCCTCGATAAGTGCTATCTTTCCCTTCTCTAAAGAGATGAGAGCATAGCCCATTTTTCTGGTTCCCGGATCTATTCCAAGTATTGTCATATTTTTTACTTTCACATATTATGAATATGTTATTCACATAGTTTTAACTTTGTTTATGGGAATTATAGCTACTATTCACATAAATATATAAACTACAGTAAAAGGGTTTTTGTGAATATCGGTCAAAAAATTTTACTTCTTCTAAAAGAAGAGATTCCAGAAATTGAATATAATAGATATATTAAACATTTGGTCTATGATACTAAAAAATCCACAGAAGATAGTGCTATTTTTTATGCCCCAAACTCTTTGGTTTTAAATTGGATAAAAAATAAGTACTCTGCTAAGATAAAACACCTTTTTGATATACAAAACTCTTCAAAAGTTGATGTTAAAATATTACTAAAAAATCAAACAGACACAACAAAAACACAACAAAAACCCGAACAAAAACAGCAGCACTCACTTTTAAATCCATCTCACACTTTTGACAACTTTATGGTCGGCGGCTCAAACCAGTTTGCATACGCCGCAGTTAAAAGCGTAAGTGAAAAACCCGGTATATTATATAATCCGCTATTTATTCACGGTGGTGTTGGTCTTGGTAAAACTCACCTTATGCAAGCTGCTGGAAACGTTTTTCAAAATCAGGGAAAAATCGTCATTTACACAACAGTCGAACAGTTTTTAAATGATTTTATCCGCCATGTTAGAAATAAAACAATGGAGAGATTTCAGGAAAAATATCGCAAATGCGACGTGCTTCTTATAGATGATATTCAGTTTTTAAGCAATAAAGAGGGTATTCAAGAGGAGTTTTTTCACACTTTTGAAGCTCTAAAAGGTGAAGGAAAACAGATTATTTTAACAGCCGACAAACACCCTAAAAAAATAGCAGGACTTGAAAAAAGACTTCAAAGTCGCTTTGAACACGGTCTTGTAGCAGATATTCAACCGCCGGAACTTGAAACGAAAATAGCTATTATTGAGAGCAAATGTAAAATAAATAAAGTAGTTCTTACAAAAGATATCATTCACTATATTGCAACGGTTATAGAGAGTAATGTGCGAGAAATTGAGGGTATTTTATCAAAACTTCATGCATATTCACAGCTAATGCATGTTGATATAGATTTGCAATTTACAAAAAATGTACTTAAAGATCAGCTTCAGGAAAACCGTGCAAATCTAACCCTTGATATTATTACCCAAAATGTTGCAAAAGATCTGAATATCAAGCCGAGTGAAATCCGCTCAAAGGGAAGAAGCAAAAATCTGGTTTATGCAAGAAGAATCGCGATATACCTCTGCCGCGAACTAACACAAAATACAATGCCTCAATTAGCCCAATATTTCGGGATGCAGGACCACACTGCAATTAGTCATACACTAAAGAAAATAAACGAATTAATACAAAATGATGAGGATTTTAAAGTTAAAATAGAAGAGCTAACTAATAAGATTACAACTTCTTCTTGAAAAAATGTATAAAAAACGGACTTATTCGTTTTAGTGTGTAACATCAATCAAAAAAAGATATAATTACTCAAGTGAATAAGTGTGAATGGTGCCGTATCGTTTCATCACATCCAAACACTCTTAAACATTGGGTTAAAGTGATGATATTCACACTATCACATTATCCTACTACTAATACTATAATTTTATATAATAAATAGGAATTAAAATGAAGATAACAGTACAAAAATCTATCATTGAAAATATTTTGGTTCACGCTCAACCATTCTTAGAAAAGAAAGACACTTCACAAATCACTTCTCACGTATTTATTGATGCATCAGATTTAAAACTGACAATAAAAGCAACAGATTATGAAATAGGTCTAATTGTCTCTACAGATAAAGTTAATATTACTGAGAACGGTAATGTTACTGCAAACGGTAAAAAACTTCTAGATATTATTAGAATTTTAAAAGATGGAAATATAAATATGGAGGTTAAAAATGAAACTCTTTATATTTCACAATCCCACTCTAAATTTAAACTTCCTACGTTTTCATACAATGAGTTTCCGTCATTTCCTACTTATGAGGGAAAACCTCGCATTTTAATAAATTCACACTCTTTAATAGACTCATTGAAAAAAATAACCCCTTCTATTGATATGAATAATCCAAAATTTGAACTAAACGGTGCATTGATTGATATAAAAGAGAATAGTATTAATTTTGCTTCAACAGACACAAGAAGATTAGCAGTTGTTAATATTAATAACGAAGGCGGTTCAGAGTTATCTATCATTGTTCCAAAAAAAGCGATTGTAGAGATACAAAAACTTTTCTTTGATAATATAGAGCTCTATTATGATGAAAATAACCTTATCATTCACTCAAGCCAATATACTTTTTTTACAAAACTTATAAATGGCAAATTTCCTGAATATTCAAGAATAATTCCAAAAGAGATATCAAAATCTCTTACACTCCCAAAAGCGGTTATGATTGAGTCTATTAAGCAGATTACAACCATATCAACGGATGTAAAAATAACTTTTTCAAGTGAGAGTATCTCTTTTGAATCTCTTAGTGATGATAACATAGAGGCTAAGACAGATATTGACTTTAACACAGGTTTTTCATCACCGTTTGTAATTGCAATAAATAGTAAATATCTACTAGATTTTTTAAACACAATTAACAGTTCAGAGTTTAATATCGGGTTAAATGAGAGCAATCTCCCTTTTGTTTTAAGTGAGAGCAATTTTAAAACAGTTGTTATGCCTATTGTTATCTAAATAAATTTTTACTCTCTTGTATATTTCTCTCAAGAGAGTAAAACCCCTTGCATCAAATAAAAGCCTCATATCTGCATAAAACTTCCTTTTAGAATAAATTGGATAAAATATCCTCAATTATGTAACAAAGTTATAATGGAGTATTGAATGGAAAATTACGGCGCTAGTAACATTAAGGTCCTAAAAGGATTAGAAGCAGTTCGTAAACGCCCCGGTATGTATATAGGTGATACGGGTCATAGAGGTCTGCATCATTTAGTTTATGAAGTTATTGATAACTCCATTGACGAAGCGATGGCTGGACACTGTGATACTATAAACGTTACTCTCACAAAAAATGGTACATGTAAAGTTGTTGATAACGGGCGCGGTATTCCGACCGATATGCACCCGACTGAGGGTATGAGTGCTGCAACGGTTGTTTTAACTGTTCTTCATGCCGGCGGTAAATTTGATAAAGATACCTATAAAGTTTCAGGGGGTCTTCACGGTGTAGGTGTATCTGTTGTAAATGCTCTCTCATCTGATCTAAAAATGACCATTCATAGAAACGGTGAAATTTTTGAACAGGATTTTAAAAAAGGGATACCTCAAGAGGTTTTAAAAGTAATAGGTACAACTAAAAAAACAGGTACAACTATAGAGTTTTCTCCGGATCCGAGCATCTTTACGGAGACTACGATTTTTGAATTTGAGTACCTTTCAAAAAGATTTAAAGAACTCGCATATCTCAATCCTTTTATCACTATAAAATTTTCTGATGAGAGAACAAACACAAAAGAGGAGTACCATTTTGAAGGCGGTATTGCTCAATATGTAACTGACTTAAATAAAAAACAAGAGGTTGCAAAGGTCTTTGTTTTTAGTTCAAAAATAGAGGATATTGAGTTTGATATTGCGCTTATGTACAATGACAGCTACGATGAAAAAGTTTACTCTTTTGTAAATAATATCCGCACTCCAAACGGCGGAACGCATGAAGCTGGTTTTAGAGCTGGACTAACGCGTGTTATTGCAAACTATAACACACAAAACGGTGCCGCAAAAGAGAAAGATGTAAAAATAAGTGGTGAAGATAGCGGTGAGGGTCTTATAGCTATTGTTTCTGTTCGTGTTCCTGAACCACAGTTTGAGGGTCAAACAAAAGGTAAACTCGGAAATACTTACGTAAGACCGCTGGTTCAAAAATCTACTTATGAACTGCTAAGCAAATATTTTGAAGAAAATCCGATAGAAGCAAAAGCGATTGTAGCTAAATCTTTAATGGCTGCGCGCGGTCGTGAAGCCGCAAAAAAAGCAAGAGAGCTAACACGTAGAAAAGACTCTATGAGTGTTGGTACTCTTCCGGGAAAATTAGCGGATTGTCAGAGTAAAGATGCTTCTATCTGTGAGCTTTATCTCGTCGAAGGCGATTCTGCGGGCGGTTCGGCAAAAATGGGTCGTGATAGAGTATTTCAAGCAATTTTACCGCTTAAAGGTAAGATTTTAAATGTTGAAAAAGCAAGACTTGACAAGATTTTAAAATCTGAAGAGATTACTAACATGATAACTGCAATGGGTTGTGGAATAGGTGATGAGTATAACGAGGAGAAGCTTCGTTACCATAAAATCATCATTATGACCGATGCCGATGTTGACGGAAGCCATATTCAAACTCTGTTGCTGACGTTTTTCTTCCGTCACTTCAGAAGCGTTATAGAAAACGGCTATTTATATCTTGCACAACCGCCTCTTTATCGCTATAAAAAAGGCAAAAAAGAGATTTACTTTAAAGATGACCGTGCTATGAATGATTATCTTATAGAAAACGGTATAGAGTCTTTAGAGATTCAAAACGTTGGACACAACGATTTAATCTCGTACTTTAAAATGGTTGACCATTATAGAGGCTCACTTGAAGCGCTTGAGAGAAGATATGCGCTTGTTTCTTTGATTCGCCATTTTATTGAAAATCCTGATTTAATAGGTCTTGATATAAAAGCGATGTATGAAAAAGTTGAGGAGTTTTTGACTCAAACCGGAAACAATATTCTTACAAAGAGTATTTCGGATGATTCTATTCACCTGTTTGTTCAGACAAAAGATGGGATGGAAGAGTTGCTTATAAATGATGATCTATTTGCTGCACCTCATTTTAATGAAGCGAGTTTTGTATATAGAAAAATAAAAGAGTGGAATTTAGACCTAAAAGATGATGTAATTAAAGTGTTGAGTGATATTATTGATTATGCTAAAAAAGGTGCATATATACAGCGTTACAAAGGTCTTGGAGAGATGAATCCTGAACAGCTTTGGGAGACTACAATGACCCCGGAAAACAGAGTTTTATTGCAAGTTGCAATTGATGATGCGGAACTTGCGAGTGATACATTTACCCTATTTATGGGTGATGAGGTTGAGCCGCGCCGTAACTATATAGAAACACACGCTAAAGATGTTAAACACTTAGATGTTTAACATCTAGGTTTTATAAAAACTACATGCTACTTCCACAAACCAAAGAGAGAGAGTACCGATTTAAGCTTGCCCTTAGAATGGTACTTCCGATTTTTACTCTTATTGCTACTCTTATTTTTCATACGTTTATCACAAGTAATGAGACTCTAAGTAACTCTTTTTACGTAGAGGCCATTTTGATTTTGGTTTTTAGCATCTATTTTATCTTCTATCTTATATATAAAGGTTTTGATACAAAAATAACAGATAACATATCAAAAGCTTTTACCAGAGAGTATATGTACGATTTTTTGAAAAAGGAGCTACATAACTCCAAAGAGTACTCCCTTTTACTTGTAAGCATTGATAATTTAGATGAAATAAATGACCGCTACGGCATAAAAAACGGTGATAAAGTATTATATGAAACGGTTTTATGGATATCTGATTATTTTAAGAAAAAAGATATTTACAATTTTCCAATAGGCCATATAAAAGGGGGCGATTTTGTAATAGGACTTAAGGGAAATAAAAATCAGTATAAAACTGTTATGGAGTTGATGTGTCTAAAGAGTGAAGAGTTTAAAATAGATGATATTGAGGTCCAGATATCAGGTGCGATAAACGATATAACATTCTCAGATAATCTTGACTATCTTATTGAAAATCTTTTTGAAATCCAGAGTAAAAACAGAAACTCAAAACTTATGCTTAATCAAGAGAGTGAGATAAATCCAAGCGATATGGAGTATTTTGTTATAAATGCTATAAAAAGAAGAGATTTGACGCTTATAACACAGGATGTTTTTCAAAACAATAACAGAACCATTAAAGAGTGTTATATCAAGCTAAATGCGCCGGATGGCAAGCTTTTACATCAAAAAAACTATATGAAAATATTGGACAAACTAAGATTGATGAATGAGTATGATTTGATAGTTTTGGAAAAAGTAGTAGATATCTGCAAAAAATCGGATAATGAAAAATTTGCCATCACCATATCGCCTACATCAATAAGAAATCCTATTTTTTTAAACAAAATAAAAGAGTTGCTCTATAAAAATGAGTGTATAAAGGGAAGATTGATTTTTCTCTTTAGCGAGAGTGAATATTTTCCAAAAATAGATAAATTTAATGCGATTTTAGGGCAGTTAAAAGATTTGGGAGTAGTTATCGGAATTGATAGAGTCGGCTCACTGCATACAAGTTTTTTATACCTAAGAGATCTAAATATTGACATTATAAGATTTGATACTTTTTACAGCAGAGATATAGATGAGAACAGAAGCAAATATATAATAAGCGGATTTAACGTTATGGCGCATGAAAAAGGTGTTAAAACTTGGATAAAAATGGTTGAGGATGAGAGTGTGGCAAATATGGCAAAAGAGCTTGAAATAGATTATGTACAGGGCAGATATATTGCCCCTTTAGAGAAAAATTAAAAACTAGGAGTGTTAGCTATGAAGTACGGAGAGAAAATAATCAGCGAGTTTGATGTTGAGAAGGATTTGGAGATTTGGCCAAATGAGCATAAAAGAGACTATCTTATAAAAATGACTCTGCCTGAGTTTTCATGTCTTTGTCCTAGAAGCGGATATCCTGATTATGCAACAATATATCTAGAATATACGCCGGATGAGTGGGTAGTCGAATTAAAAGCGATAAAACTATATATAAACTCCTTTAGAGACAGGCATATCTCGCATGAAAACAGTGCAAACGAGATTTATGGAGTTTTAGAGAGAAAATTAAAACCAAAATATATGAAAATCGTAGCCGATTACAATCCTAGAGGAAATGTACACACTATTATAGAGATAGATAGTTCAAAAATTTAGTTATTATACACAGAATGAGAGAGCCCATTCTTGTGGCAGGGACATCTTGTCCCTTGCAACCCCCTAAAGCTACACAAAGCAAGCTTTGTGAGATATATATTCTCTTAACCAGAACAGAGCGTCATTATGATTTTTAAAATTACCGTGCATTTGAGCCTCATAAGCCGCGTCTAAAATCTCTGAAAATTTTGGTGAGGGTTTAATACCAAAGCCCAAAATATCCTTTCCGCTCAAAAGCGGGGGCATTTTATCGGTCAAAATATTTAACTCTTTTGCTCTTTTATGGACTATTTCGCCGGCTTTATAGACTTTGGAGCCGTTTTTTGCATAGAAGATAGAGCTGCTTAAAATTAGCAGTTGGGCTATATTGACATTCGCAGCCAATTTATAGAGTGAATAGTCATTAAAATTATTGAGATATATAGTATCAATCGAATTATGAAACTCTATCAGCAAAAGAGCTGTTTTTAAGAGCTCTTTTTCATCAGTGAGCTTTGATATAAAATTCTCTGCCTCATTTTGTTTGAAGTTATAACAGAGTCCCGCTAACATCAAAGCCAGATCTGTCTGTTTGTTAGCTCCTAGCTGTTTTGCAATCTCATCGACTACATCAAGGTTATCTGTGTAGATATCTGTACCAAAATCACGAAGAAGCCCAAATCCGACAGATGGCTTTTTCGATTTTAAGAGAAGTTTTTTTATCTCCTCAAAAATTCTCTCTTTAGGTAGTTCGTCCAACATCTTTTTTAAAACCATATTTCTGCATAAAAGAAATAGATTTTTCTCTATCTCAAGGTCAAATCTGGCGCAAAATTGAGCGGCTCTTAATACCCTAAGAGGATCCTGCGCAAAACTATTCTCATCAACGGCTCTTAAAATTTTATCTCTTAAATCATCTATTCCGTTATGTGGGTCTAATATCTTTTTTTCTTTCGTGTCATAGCCTATGGCATTGATTGTAAAGTCTCTTCTGGATGAGGCGGTTTTAAAGTCAAGGCTTGGGTCAATCTCCACGTCAAATCCGCGATGTCCCGATTCAACTTTGTTGTCTCTTCTTGGAAATGAGAAATCCAAATCATAATCTTCATATTTTAGTTTGCAAACCCCGAAGCTTTTTCCCACAAGATTGAGTTTCCCGAAATCTTTGAGGATGTCTTCTAGCTCTTTAAAGGAGATAGCTCCGTAGAGTTCGATATCTATATCTTTTGACTCAATACCAAGTAGAGAATCTCTGATAAATCCGCCAACAATAATAGGCTTAATATCGGAGCCTATTAGGCGGTTAAATATAATATCTAGTTTGCGTGGATAATTAATCATATTTGCTTCAATGCTTTACCTGTTTTGCGTAGTCTCTGTATTATATCACTACTTTTACGTTTGTATAACATTTATTTGGGTATAATCGCGAAAATTTTATCTTGGTTTCATTATTTTTTAAGAAACCAAAGAAGGAAGCCTCGTGCAGAAGATTAGAAATATTGCAGTTATTGCCCATGTTGACCATGGTAAAACCACACTTGTTGACGGACTATTAGAGCAGTCTGGAACATACGGTGCTCATGAGCAGCACGAAGAGAGAGCGATGGATAGTAACGCTTTGGAAAAAGAGCGTGGTATTACGATTCTCTCAAAAAATACTGCAATCCGTTATAAAGATCATAAAATTAACATTATAGATACTCCGGGCCACGCCGATTTTGGCGGCGAGGTTGAGCGTGTACTTAAGATGGTTGATGGTGTTTTAGTTCTTGTTGATGCTTACGAGGGTGTTATGCCTCAAACAAAGTTTGTTGTTAAAAAGATGCTCGCACTTGGTAAAAAACCGATTGTTGTTATCAATAAAATCGACAAACCTTCAGCAGAGCCTGAGCGTGTTGTAGATGAGATGTTTGACCTTTTTGCTGCAATGGATGCAACTGAAGATCAACTTGATTTTCCAATCATTTACGCTGCTGCTCGTGATGGTATAGCAAAGCTTGATATGTCTCACCCCGATGGGGATTTCGAGTGTATATTTGAGACTATCCTATCTCAAATTCCAGAGCCTGAGGGTGATAGAGAAAACCATACGCAAGCTCAAGTTTTTACACTTGACTATGACAACTATGTAGGAAAAATCGGTATTTCTCGTATCTTTAACGGTGTTATCAGAAAAGGCGACAATGTTATGCTTGCAAAGGCTGATGGCGAGCTTGTAAAAGGTAAAATAAGCAAACTAATCGGCTTTCATGGTCTTAACCGTATGGAAATTCAAGAGGCTGAGGCTGGAGATATCGTTGCATTTGCAGGACTTGAGACAGTGGATGTTGGAGATACTATTTGTGATCCTGCAAATCCGATGCCACTTGATCCGATGCACATTGAAGAGCCGACACTTACGGTTGTCTTCTCTGTAAATGACTCTCCGCTTGCAGGTCAAGAGGGAAAACACGTAACTTCTAACAAGCTCAAAGATAGACTTGAAGCTGAGATGACAACAAACGTTGCTATGAGACTGGAAGTTGTAGGCGAGGGTAAATTTAAAGTTTCAGGACGCGGTGAGTTACAAATCACTATTTTGGCTGAAAATATGAGACGCGAAAATTACGAATTTGGCGTAAGCCGTCCGGAAGTTATCGTAAAAGAGATTGAAGGCGTAAAATGTGAACCGTTTGAGCACCTTGTAATCGACGTTCCTGAAGAGTTAAGCGGTACGGTAATCGAGCGTCTTGGAAAGAGAAAAGCTGAGATGAAATCTATGGTTCCGATGGGACAAGGCTTTCAGAGAATCGAGTTTGAAATTCCTGCTCGCGCACTTATCGGTTTCCGCGGACAGTTCTTGACAGACACAAAGGGTGAGGGTATTATGAACCACTCATTCTTAGAGTTCCGCCCATACAGCGGAAGCGTTGAGTCAAGAAGCTACGGCGCGCTTGTATCTATGGAAAACGGCGAAACACTTGCTTACTCTCTATTTAATATTCAAGACCGCGGTGTTCTTTTCATCGGACCGCAGACTAAAGTATATGAGGGTATGATTGTCGGTGAGCACTCACGCTCTAACGACTTAGTTGTTAATCCTATCAAAGGTAAAGCTCAGTCAAACGTTCGCTCAAGCGGAGCGGATGAGGCGATTAAACTTATCCCGCCACGCGATATGTCGCTAGAGCGTGCGCTAGAGTGGATTGAAGATGATGAACTTTTGGAAATTACGCCAAAAAGTATCCGTATCCGTAAAAAATTCTTAACAGAAAATGAAAGAAAAAGATACGCTCGCAAATAACTACCCATTTCTACTCCTTGACACCTTCTTTATCCCGCCAAAAATGGTGGGATAGCTCCCATTTATGATAAAAAATCAAAATTGTTTTTAACTATGTTATACTTTTGCAAAAAAGTAAAAAGGATAAAAAATGGATGGATCACTTTTTCCCCTCTCTCTACTTGTTATTGCTATATTGGCTTTTTATTTTTTCAGAAATAATAACACTAAATTGGGGATATTCTCTTTAGCAGTCGGCGTGTATATTATCTACTCTCACAACACGGGAGTTACAATTACGGATTATAAAAATGAGGCTATCGAATCAATAGAAAAATCGGCAACTGAGTTTTCTAAAGATCGTGGAATTGAAAGGTATGATGAGTCAAAAAAAGTAGCAAAATAGAGAATTTTGCTACTTAAATCTTTTTGTATATCCGTGGCAGTAGGGCCTGCTCCCTTTTTTCTCATAGTAGTCTTGATGAGACTCATCAGCTGCGTAAAATTCGCTCTTTGGCAATATTTTGGTTGCGACTTTGTATCCGTTACTCTCCAACTCTTCAATCAACTTTTTTATTGCGTTTGTCTCGTCGTCATTGTTTACAAAAACGGCTGAGAGGTACTGCTCTCCGACGTCGGGACCCTGTCCGTTAGCCTGCGTAGGGTCGTGGATTTCAAAAAAAGCCCTAGCTAGTTTTTCGTAGGAGATTTTATCGCTCTCATATACAACCTCTACGGTCTCAAGATGACCCGTATTTGAGCGCACAACCTCATAGTAGCTTGGATTTTTGACATGTCCGCCCATAAAACCCGATATTACCTCTTTTACTCCGTCAAGCTTTTGCAAATAGTACTCCACTCCCCAAAAACATCCGCCGGCAAAGTATGCATAAGAGAGATTTACATCTTTTTGGTCCTGTTTTTTTACCAGATTTAGGGAGATTGAGTTTACACAGTGCCTTGTGTTTTTTGGAGTAAAGCCCTCACCTTTAAAAACATGACCCAGATGCGCGCCGCAGTTGGCACAAACAATCTCTTCGCGCCTTCCATCAGCATCGGGAACTATTTTTATGGCACCCTCTATCGCATCATCAAAGCTCGGCCATCCTGAGCGTGAATCAAACTTGCTGCTTGAATCAAACAGTGGCGCATCACAAAGTTTGCATGTATAGATACCTCTTGATTTTTCATGGGTATATTTGCCTACAAATGGACGCTCTGTCCCTTTGTTTAAAATTACATATTTCTCTTCGTCGCTTAGTTGTTCTATATTTTTTGTCCATGGTTTTAAATCAGATGCGTTCATTGTTGTAAGTAAAAGTATGAAAAATATAAAAAATTTCACACGTTGCTCCTTTTTCCTAATTTTGCACAATTATAAGGGGTAAAGTTGTATTCAAATATAGCCTATTTTAACTATATTGATTTATAAAGTTAATTTTATGAAAACGAAATATTCATAAAGATATAATCCTTTACTAAAATTTTAGGAAGATGAGATGAATAGAAAAAAAATATATAATCCTGAATCAAGTGAAAATGTAAATGATAGAAGAATTTTTGGCGGTAATCCTACGGGCATATTTGAACTAAACGATATAAAGTACCAGTGGGCATATAATCTTTGGGAGATGATGTTAAACAACACATGGTTTCCAAAAGAGGTTGATATGACGCGTGATGTGAGTGACTACAAGCAGATTACCGATGTTGAAAAAGCAGCATACGACAAAGCGCTCTCACAGCTGATTTTTATGGATTCTCTTCAAACAAACAACATTATGGACAACATAAATCCTTACGTTACATCTCCTGAAATAAACCTAATCTTAGTACGTCAAGCTTTTGAAGAAGCACTCCACTCTCAAAGCTATGCAGTTATGGTTGATAGCATCTCTGCAAACTCCAAAGAGATTTATGACCTTTGGAGACGTGATATGATGCTAAAGGGTAAAAATGACGCAATCGCAAGGGTTTATGAAGAGTTATCCAAAAATCCGACAGAGCATAATTTTGTCAAAGCATGTTTTGCAAATCAGATTTTAGAGGGTATCTACTTTTACAGCGGTTTTGCGTACATCTACACACTCGCAAGAAGCGGAAAAATGTTAGGTTCTGCACAGATGATAAGATTTATCCAAAGAGATGAGGTTACTCACTTGGTGCTTTTTCAAAATCTTATAAATTCGCTTAGAAAAGAGAGACCGGACCTCTTTAGCGAACAGCTTAAGAGTGAAGTTATAGAGATGTTTAAAGAGGCTGTAGCGCTTGAAGTGGCATGGGGACGATACATAACCGGCGGACAGATTTTGGGACTCACTGACGCCATTATAGAGCAGTATATTCAGTATTTGGCAGACGATAGACTCTCATCTGTCGGATTTGCCAAACTTTACAATGTAACAAACCCGATAAAATGGGTTGATGATTTCTCAAAATTTAACGATCAGAAGACAAACTTCTTTGAAGGAACGGTCGCAAACTACTCAAAAGGAAGCCTTACCTTTGATGATGACTTCTAAACAGAGCGGGTATAGACTCTGCTCACTTCTTTTTGATACTACAAAAGATTATCACGCCAATCTCAAAACACTTTTAGAACTCATAGAGAGCAGAGGGGAGAACTCCCTTGTAGTAGCTCCTGAGGTATGTCTAACTGGCTTTGACTATGAAAATTATGAAGAGGCGGTAGCTTTCTCTCATATAGCAAATGAAGCACTAAAAATTGCATCACACAAGAAGATAATAGTTCTTACTATGCTTGAGAAGAGGGATGGTGAGGTTTTCAATTTTGCCAAGATTTTTCATAACGGCGAGGTTGTTTTTGAGAGAGCAAAGGCAAAACTCTTCCGTTTTGGAAATGAGCATAAATATATGTCAGAGGGAAGCGATGAAGATATTAAGATTGCCACGGTTGATGGCATAAAAATAGGTATTTTAATCTGTTTTGAGCTTCGTTTTAAAGATTTTTGGCAGAGGCTTGAGGGGTGTGACGTTATAGCGATTCCCTCATGGTGGGGTGTTTTAAGAACCGAGCACTTCAAGGTGCTAACGCAAAGTATGGCTATTATAAACCAGTGTTACATTGTTGCAAGCGATTCGCTAAACGAAGAGTGTACAAAAATGAGCGGAATAATCAGACCTCACGGAGAGGATGAGCGAAACAACGATAGAGCTTTTCTTGAGATCCCTTATGATGCCAAAGAGATTCTTAGCATGAGAAGATATATGGATGTAGGCATTGGATAGAATAACAGCGACAAAAACGGCAAAATTAGCCGAGGAGTGTCATAAAAAATTTCCACTTGGCGATAGCGTTAAGAGTGCAATAGCTAAAACAAACAGAGAAGAGTTTGTGCCTGCGGGTTTTAGACATAACGCTTATAAACTTGACGCATTGCCGATGGGTTCTGCTCAGTGGATAAGTTCTCCTCTAACAGTAGCCAAAATGACGGAGTATTTGGAGCCCAAGGGTGCAGAGAGAGTTCTTGAGATAGGATGCGGAAGCGGATATCAAGCAGCTGTTTTATCGCATCTCTTTCGCGGCGTCTTTACTGTTGAGAGAATTGAGCCTTTGATACTAGAGGCGAAGCAGAGATTTAGAAAGCTAGGAATCGGCAACATTCACACAAAGCTAGATGACGGTCAAAATGGCTGGGCGCAATACGCTCCTTATGACAGAATACTCTTCTCCGCAACCGCAAAAGAGATACCGCAAAAACTTTTTGATCAGCTTTGCGATGGCGGAATCTTGGTTGCTCCTATGCAAAAAGGCGCAAAACAGATTATTATTCGCTTTAAAAAAATAGGTTCAAATATAGGCAAAGAAGAGCTCGAAGAGTGCGATTTTGTTCCTATTTTAAGCGGGATACAGAAGTAGTGTGATGAAGTTACTTCTTCTTATTTTTCTTTTAATTTCTTTTCTAAAAGCTTCACCGACTTTTGTAGATGCATATGCAATGTATGAGGCCGGAAATCATAAAGAGTCATTTGAAATTTTTAAAAAACTGGCAAAAAGCGATTCGGATGCTGCATATATGTTGGCTTACATGTACGAGCACGGCAAGGGTTGTAAAGAGGATAAAGAGGAAGCTGCAAAGTGGTATAAAATAGCATCACAGAGTTACTTCAATAGTGCAAAAAATAGCCCTACTACAGAGATAGAAAAGCATCAAAAAAAGCTTTATGCTACGCTTGATACATTAGAAAATAGCCAGACGCAGAGTACGCTTAGGCAGTATGCTAGATCTTTATATAACTTTAAAGCTCACAAAGCCAACTATCTATTGCCGATAAGTTATCGTTACAACGGAAGCTATACGGATACAAATGGACATGAAGAAAAGGATGTTGAGACAGAGTTTCAATTGAGCGTAAAGTTTGATATTGCTGCAAATATTTTTCATTTAGGTGAGATATATTCCATCTCTTACACTCAAAAATCATTCTGGCAATCTTACGCAAATTCTGCTTTTTTTAGAGAGTCAAACTACAATCCTGAGTTTTTTGTAACTATACCGACATCAGAGGTAAATGATGGAAGATTGATAAAGGCTGTGCGTATAGGTATTGAGCATGAGTCAAATGGAAGAGGTTCACAAGAGGAGCGTTCTTGGAATTTTCTTAGCGGAAGCCTCTTTTTTCAGTATAAAATGCTGCTAGCAGAGCTTAAGCTTTGGGCAAGGCTACCCGATGTATATGATTACAATCCAGAGTTGATTGATTATATTGGCCATGGTTATCTTAAGTTTACGATACCACATGAAAAACATTTTGTGGGTTTAAAACTAAGAAATAGTTTTCATGGCAAAGGCTCTCTAGAAGCCACTTACAGCTACCCAGTCTTTGGTAGAGACGATCTTTTTATATATATGAAGTTATTTAACGGCTATGGCGAGAGCTTAATTGACTACGATAACCATATAGAGAAGTTCGGGATTGGATTTAGCATATCTAGGTAGCATTTACATAAGCTTTTTATTGTAAAATATCATTAGTTTAATCTAGGATATAAATCATGGAAACAGTTTGTGGGGTTCAATACTCAAAGCCTGAAGTGTTTTTATTGCAGGACACGGGTATAGGTGTGGCTGAAGCGGCGGCTAGAACCTGCTATGACTCATTTTCCAATAGCGAGAATGAGGCTATTAAATATTTAGAGAATCATATCCCGGATAGTTCGGCGCGCGAAATGATAAATGATATAGAGAGCTCAAATCTTTTAGATGATTTGGCTTGGACCCATTTTCACCACTCTATTTTGGAGCACGCAAATCTTAGTTTTTTAATAAGAGGAACAAGCAGGGGTGTGCTTCAAGAGCATGCACGCCACCGCATGCAGGCCATAAGTGTTAGAAGCACGCGTTATACAATGAGTTCCGTTATAAACGCATTTGTAGCATCGCAGACAAGCGGTGATAGAGAATTTTTCATAAGCAAAATTTTGGGTTTTGATATGTTTGTAACTTCGGACGAGGAGTACAACAGGATTGAAATAGGCGCAATGTACGACAAATTAAGCTACCAAT
>KB223662.1_pt66 | contig 17347 bp, 19 predicted proteins | sample 524768 | NCBI WGS metagenome assembly AMQJ01 (sample SAMN00998488, study PRJNA167727) | sediment metagenome | isolation source: subsurface aquifer sediment | place: USA: Rifle, Colorado | collected Aug-2009
TGGCAGTCAATATGGCTTAAAGATCATTGCTGCTATTGCTATATTTTTTATCGGTAAGTGGGGTATTAGAAAAATCACTGCTCTAGTTAAAAAAATAATGCTAAAGGCTCAAATAGATTTGACTTTGGTTGAATTTTTAGAAAATGTCATCTATTTTGCACTCTTAATAGTTATTATTTTAGCATCACTAAATGCGCTGGGCATCAACACCACATCATTTTTAGCAGTATTTGGCGCAGCATCTTTAGCTATCGGTTTGGCACTCAAAGATTCCCTCTCAAACATCGGCGCAGCAGTTCTTATCATAATATTTAGACCTTTTAAAGTCGGGGATTTTATCGATGCGGGAGGAGCAAGCGGAAAGGTGGAGGAGATAAATCTCTTCTCGACCATAATGGCGACACCGGACAACAAAACGGTTATGATTCCAAACTCTTCTGTTATAAACGCTACCATAACAAACTACTCAAACAAGCCTACGCGCCGTGTTGAACATATTATAGGTGTCAGCTACAAAGATGATTTAAAACTTGTAAAAGAGGTTCTCAATCAAATCATAAAAGAGGATACAAGGGTTTTGCAAGAGCCCCAGCCTCTTGTTGCCGTGAGTGAGCTTGCCAACAGCAGCGTGAATTTTACATTTCGCGTATGGGTAAATAATGATGACTATTGGGATGTGCATTTTGATATGCTTGAGAAAATAAAACTTACATTTGATGAAAAAGGGATATCCATTCCATTTCCGCAGATGGATATACACACAAAAAGGATTGAAAATGTATAAAACAGCGTTATGCCTATCTCTTATTGCCTCTTGTTTAGTTGCGCAAAACATAGAAGATGTCAAAGATGAGATCAAAGAGACAAAAGAGAAGATTCAGAGATTGAACGAAAATCTAAAAGAGCTTGAGTCAAACCTGCCAAAAGATGACTACATAATTAAAGCGGTTGCAGAGATTGGCTATACGGCAAACTCCGGAAATACCGACACGGAAGCTCTCAATGCAGATGCAAAAATAACAAATATTTGGGATTTGCACTCTCTTGAGATAGCAATGCTCTATCAATTCGGAACGGAGAATGGAGAGGAGAATAAAAACAGATTTTTAGGCGAAATGAACTATGACTACAAGTTGTCCCATAGATTATCTCTTGACTATTTAACGGCCTATAAGGATGATAAATTTTCAGGTTACGATTATCAGTTTTATACAGGACCGGGTGCTAAATATTTGGTAATAGAGGATGAGGCTCAGGACCTAACCGTTGATGGAAATATTCTCTACGCGAAAGATAAACTTTTTGGCGGCGAAGACAGAGCATATACCGCATATAGACTCAAAGGTGTTTACAATGCGCAGCTACTAGAAAATCTAAAGTTCCACCAAACGCTGAGCTACAGATCAGAACTTAACGACCTAGAGAACTACTTCGTTTATTCAAAAACAGCTTTTACTACCAAGCTAACCGATGTTTTTTCTGCCGGCATAGCATATCACGTGGACTACATCAACAAGCCGGTACTAGAGGGGAAAACATCTACGGACAAGATGTTCACATTTAACTTGATTGCTAACTACTAGTTCTTATACGTTAAAACGAACACGTCCGTTTTAACGGCAGGGACTAAAGTCCCTACAACCCCCTAAAGCTATGAAAAAAACCTAGTTTTTTTTCAAGAATTACAAGTTGAATTTTTTCAAACTATTTCCCCAAATATACAAAAACCACGTTGCCACAAGTGCGATGAGAGTCGCGCTTAAAAAGAGGTAGCTTGGGTAGAGCTCATATATATATCCCGCGATCAAAGCTCCCGCAAATGCTCCAAACCCGTAAGTTATCCCTGAGAAAAACTGCTGCGCAAGCGATTTATGTTTATATAGATAAAAAAGATAGCTGATTGCGGCTGAGTGAAACAGTGCAAAACTAAGCGCATGAAGAGCTTGGGAGAAGAACAAAACAGTTACATTATCGGGAAATAAAAAGAGCAAAGACCATCTAAATGCCGTTATTAAAGTAGTAAATTGAAGTATGAAAAGAAGATTTCTGCGAAGAAGTGAGCCTTGAAAATAGAGCATAAAAATCTCTACCACAACGCCAAAGCTCCAGAGATAAATTGTGATATCCAGACTCACTCCATGGTCCGTGGTATAGATAGTAAAAAAGTTGTAAAATGAGCCGAAACTCACCTGCATAAGAGTAAGACCGACCCACAATCTCCAATCTTTTAACAAATTTATATCGTTTGTGGCCTCTTCGCTTTTATCCAAAAGCGCATCGGCTTTTTTTGCTATAATAAATCCCATAATGGATGTGGTAAAGGTTAAGACAAGAAGATAAAGCAGTGCAACATCCGCGGAACTTAGAAACTTAACCAAAACAAGAGCAACCAAGATAAAGCCGACTGAACCAAAGAGTCTTATCTTGCCATATCTCTCTTTGCCAAGATACTCAAGCGAGATAAGCTCTATATATGGAAGTACAATGCTAAGCCCAACACCAAGAGAGATATTTGAAAAAAGAAGTTTATAAAAGCTATCAAGCGAGAAGTAAAAAGAGACGGCACTTAGCGACATTATCAAAAGTGAGATATTAAAACTTGTTACATTTATCTTCAGCCCTTTTATAAATGCAAAAGGAACTAAAAAACGCACCAATGGAGCCGCTGCAAATATAATACCTATCTCGCTTGCCAAATAACCCGCCATAGAGAGGACTTTTGGCAAAAATATTATATAGACACCGATGATTGAAAAGTAAAAAAAATAAAAAATTGCTAGTAAAATTGACATGAGGGATTATATCTTAAAGAGACAAAACTTGATAATATAATCAAAGAATTTTAAATTATTTACCTATTATTAACTTAAAATTAAGTACAATACTGCATCTCAATTATGTTCAACCCCTTTCATAAAAGAGATTATATTACCTATAAATTATTTTAGTTATCTGAGTCATTCCCCCTTTTTGGCTCGGATAATTATGCTAAACTTCCCCTATGAAAAAAATCATTCTAACAACACTAAATTCTAGATTTACTCACACCTCAATTGCGCTTAGATACTTATTTGCAAATCTGCAAGAACTTCAAGAGAGTGCCGAGATATTGGAGTTTAGCATAAACGATGCCCCGCAAACCATCGCACAAAAACTGCTTATGAACAGACCTCAAATCATAGGCATCGGCGTCTATATATGGAATGTTTCCGAGGTTTACCATCTTATACATATAATAAAAAAGGTCTCTCCCAAGACAAAAATTATCTTAGGCGGTCCAGAGGTCTCTCACGAGCCCTTTAGAGTTAATCTTGATAGCGCAGATTACATAATTCAGGGCGAGGGAGATTTAGCCTTTTATGAGCTGTGCATAAAAATCATAAATAACGATGCGCCAAAAGAGCGGATTTTAAAAATGAGTATGCCCTCGCTTAAAAATATCGCTCTTCCATATAGATACTACACGGATGATGATATAAAAAACCGCTATATATATGTAGAAGCTTCGCGTGGATGTCCTTTTGAGTGTGAGTTTTGTCTCTCTTCTATGGATGAAAAGGTAAGAGCGTTTGATATCGATGCGCTTCTAGAGGAGTTTGAGCTTCTTTGGCAAAGAGGGGCAAGAAACTTCAAGTTTATCGATAGAACATTTAACCTCAATATCAAAACCGCTACCATCTTGCTTGACTTCTTTTTAGCAAAAGAGCCTCCCTATTTTGCCCATTTTGAGGTAGTACCCGACCATTTCCCAGAATCATTAAAGGCAAAAATAGCTCTCTTTGAAGAAGGCGCACTCCAGCTTGAGATAGGCATCCAAACACTAAATCCCAAGATAGCAGAGAACATCTCAAGACCGCTAAAGTTAGATAAAATTAAAGAGAATATAAAATTTTTAGAAAATGAGACAAAAGCGCATATACACCTTGACTTGATTGTAGGACTTCCGGGCGAGACACTTGAGAGTTTTGGCAAAAATCTCGACGAATTAATGCGTCTAAGCAGCTGTGAAATTCAAATCGGCATACTCAAAAAGCTCTCAGGAACGTATATAAACCGCCACGATATCGAACACGGCATGGTTTATAGTGACATCCCGCCTTATGATGTTTTGCAAACTTCTAAGCTCTCGTTTGAAGAGATTGGGGTAATGAAACGATTTTCAAGGTTTTGGGATTTGACCTATAACAGCGGCAATTTCAAAGAGAGCGTAAAACTTATCTGGCAGGATGGAAGCGTCTTTGAAAATTTTTATGATTTTGGGATTTGGATTTATGCGCAAACAGACTCCACATGGCAAATCTCGCTTCAAAGATTGGGTGAACTGCTGTTTAAATATCTTTGTGAAGTTAAAAAAATAGACAAAGAGAGTGTAGCAAAAAAGATGTTAGAAGATATGATGAAATTAAAGGGCAGAGTCGTTCCCCCTTACCTAAAAGAGTATGCCCTAAATTTCTCAGCAGATAACAAACAAGGAACATCTGGTTTTAATAAAAGACAGCAGTAGTATCAGAAATTTTTTGATATAATCACTGCATGTTTAAGTTAAAAATACTTATATTGCTATCACTGCTTCTTTCAACCGCCTCATCTACGGACGAGCCTTATGTGGATAAGACTCTCTTAAATGAGATAACAAACAAGTATGGCGTGTTTGCAAAAAAAAGATTTTTCTTTCTCCAAGAGACTCTTAATTCTCTAAAGGATAAGGGAGATTTGGAAAAGCTTGAAGCGGTAAACAACTTTTACAATGAAGTAAGATACAGCTCAGATATGAAACTATACGGCAAAAGTGACCACTGGGCGACTCCATGGGAGTTTTTGGGCAACGACAAGGGAGATTGCGAAGATTATGTCATAAGCAAATACTTCACCCTAAAACACCTCGGAGTTGACTATAAAAAGCTATTTTTCACATATGTACGCTCCACAAACTTTAAAGAGCCGCACATGGTACTCACCTACTTTGAAACACCAAAAAGCGAACCGCTAATCTTGGACAACAACAATCGTAAAATATTTCCGGCATCACAAAGAAAAGATTTAACGCCAATCTATAACTTCAACGGTGACATACTAGATAGTATGGGCAAGGAAAACGAAAAATCCCATAAAAAATGGGATGAACTAAAACTCAACATGCAAAGGAAAAAAATATGACACTATTCAAACAGATGGCTTTAATATTATCGCTATTTTTACTCATCATATTGTCAACTGTACTCATACTAAATTTTCAAAACGCCAACAAAGGGGTTCAAGACAGGCTTTATGATGATGCAAAAAACACGGCTACCTCTCTTAGTCTATCACTTGGGAGCGCTGATGGCGACCTCTCAATGATGTCAACTATGATAAATGCCAATTTTGATAGCGGAAACTACTCTCTCATATCACTTGTTGATGTTGAAAACAAACTCCTTTATGACAGAAAAATAGAGAGCGATATAACTGCCGTTCCAAAATGGTTTATATCACTTATAGAACTAAAAGCTCCAATCGCCCACGCAAATGTATCAGCAGGTTGGAGTCAAGTCGGAATACTAAGCGTTCAGAGCGACGCAACTTATGCCTACAAGCAGCTTTATGCAATTTTAATAGACCTTCTTATCTCTTTTACCGTTATTGCGATTGTCGGACTTACTATGCTAAATCTACTTCTGCACGCTGTTTTAAAACCTCTAAGAGAGGTGCGAAAACAAGCCACTGCAATCACAAGAAACGAGTTTATTATTCAGAGCAAAATCCCATACACCAAAGAGCTCTCTGATGTAGTTATCGGTATGAATAATATGGTCTCAAAAGTCAAAGCTATGTTTGAAAAAGGAAATGAGGAGTTAAAGGCTCACAAAGAGCTCGAATACATAGATCAAGATACACAGCTTAGAAACCGCAAATACCTCATTGACAGACTTCCTGCATACCTAAAAGCGGACGCTTCTTACGAGGGCGGCGTAAATATGCTTGTATCTCTCAGCGGGATAATAGAGGCAAACGAAAAACTCGGAAGACAAAATGTAAATAAACTTTTTGTAAAAATTGCGGATATCTTCAGAGATGTCACAAAAAATATAAAAGATTCTATCGTTGCAAGAATAAACGGCACAGAGTTCTCTCTTTTGCTTCCAAACTGCTCTAACGAAGAAGCGCTGGAGTTGGCAAAAAAGATACAAAAATCTTGCAAAGAGATTTTAGAGTCCGCGGAACTTGATTCAAGCGAAACATTCGCCTCTATCGGATTGTATCAGTACAGACACAGCGACACCATTGCAAAACTGCTCTCAAGATCCGACAATGCGCTTGCGCAGGCAAAATTTAACCATGAAAACATACATCTTGAAAAAGCCGATGATGCGGTGGAGGTTATGGGTAAGGAAGCTTGGAAACTTCTTATCAATAAAGCTATCGAGAAGGATAGATTTAGTTTTGTATCATGGAGTGTTATCGACACAAAAGCCAGAAAACTGTCCCACAATGTACTTAGCATAAATCTGACTCTTGATAAAAACAGCTCTTACAGCTATGCCCAGTTTATGGCTCCTGCTATTCAATCGGGGCTAAGCGGTAACATATACAAAAAGATAGTAGATATGCTCTTTAGAAACTCAAGTATGGTTCTTGGTGCCTCAACTTACTCTCTTAGACTCCCGCACGAGTACCTAGAAAACAAAGATACATATAACAATCTAAGCGAGCTTCTTCGTGCAAATGCTGCACTGCTGCCGTTTAAAGTGATTATAGAACTACCCGATAGACTTGTACGTCAAGATTCAAAACTTATCAGAGAGTATATAGAACTCTTTAGAAAATATGGCATAGCAATCGGTATTTTTGAATTCATTGGAGAGAGCGACGACTATGGGTATCTTCAAAAGTTAAGACCGGTCTATATAAAGGGCGAGAGTAGCTACTTTTTAACCCAAAGCGACCAATCACTCTCAGCTCTTAGGCTGATAGCAGACACAATAGGCATATCTCTAATAGCGGTAGGTGTTGCGGATATTGAGACACTTGAGAAACTAAAGAGCAGAGATATACACACCATCCAAGGAAAAGTAACCGAGACATTAGAGATATAAAAAGAGGGTTTATATCCCTCTGGAATTTAACCCCTTTGTTATCGCCTCGTTTATCTCCTGCTTATACTCAGGGTTTAATCTTCCAAGCTCTCTGTCAAAATTTATTATCAAATCTTTATTGGCATTTGGATGTCTGCAGAGCGTAAATAACATATTTATATAGATGTCAAAATCCGGATGCGCTCTAATCCCAAGCTTTTTATGAACCGTACCGTGATGTTTTATGACTAAATCAAGCGCCTCCTGAAGCTTTTTTGCATCAGACTTTTTATTTTTTACGATTTTTGCCAAAGCAACCAAACTAAAATCTCTTCCGTCCGGCTCTTTTTTCTCTTCTTTGTTTGAAGCTACTGCCTCTGATTTTTTTTCTTTTGATTTTTTCTTGCCGTTTGGCTCTAAAAACAGTAAAAAGATGAGTATCCCAAGGAGCGCAATAAGCCCCATAATGGATTTTATAATTAATTCCGCGTCCATCGCCACCGCTTTTTTTATTTTATTATACCTTAGTGTAAATAAGATGAGAAACTATATCGTTGATTTTGTAAAAAAATTACAACCCATTGCCCCACATGTGCATCTTTTTTGCTATTACCAAATCATAGCCGTCTATGACATCTATCTCGTTAGCAGAGCGAAACTCATGCTCTTCTAGCAGTGCTTTCATGGCCTCTACATCCATTACGCCTTTTTTCTCGATGATAATAATATTTGCGGTGTTTGCAAGTGTCGTGTATGCGATTTTAAGAAGTGCTTTTGGGTTTTCGTGAGCATAGAGAATATCTTTTAAAACAACTATATCATGGTTTCTTGGAGCCGCGCGAAAGAGCGTTTTAAAATCCTTGATATGCTGTATGTTTGCATCACAAAGCCCAGAGGCAAACTCAATGCTATCTTTGTTGTATATCGCTAGGTTTAATCCGCCGCCGATTTGTTGCATCATCTCATAAAATAAAGTTGCTATATCATCTGGCGTGAGCGTTACATAGAGGTAGTGGTTGCCGGGGAGCGGATTGAAAAGCTCTCTAAATTGTTTCAAATCAGCCATAAATTCTCACTATCAATAAGCTAACTCATTAAGCTCTCTAAATAGATATGCCTCCACTATGTCATCTATGTCTCTTTGCGTATGCGCCACTAAAACCATCATTCCAGACTCTATAAAGGGCCATACATATTCGTTATCGTTTTTGACAACAAGCACCTGACTTGGATTTTCAAATCCCTCCTTCTCTTCGCTTCTGTTTGTCTCAACCACTCTGCCCTCAATCACCAAGAGCTGTACCCATATTTTTGCATCATTTATAAGTGTTATACGAGCCTCTTCAAGATCAATATCATCCATCGGAATTAAAATGTACATATTACTTCTCCAACATTGACTCATCAAGCGCTAATGCATCATTATCCATCACGCCGATACCGCGCTCTAAGACTTTTGAAGCTATCTCTTTTGCGTCTTTAAGCGAGTGCATCTTATATGTTCCACACTGGTAAACATTAAGCTCCGGAATATCCTTTTGCTCTTTTACTTTAAGGATATCCTCCATAGAAGCTCTCCAAGCATCACCGACTCTTCTCTCATCAGGCGTGCCGATAAGACTCATATAAAAACCCGTGCGACAGCCCATCGGAGAGATATCTATAATCTCAACATCCTTGGAGTTTAAATGCTCTCTCATAAATCCCGCAAAGAGGTGCTCTAGCGTATGAATCCCCTCAGAAGAGAGTATCTCTTTGTTTGGTTGCACAAATCTCAAATCAAATACCGTTATATCATCACCCTTTGGCGTCTTCATACCTTTTGCGCGGCGCACGGCAGGTGCCGGCATAATTGTGTGGTTAACTTTAAAACTATCAAGTAACGGCATATAAAATTCCTTAATTTTTTGACTTATTCTACCTTTTTTTTACACATACAAAACAAATAAACCAAATATTAACACGGTTTTTATATCTTTTAAGATAAAATCTCTGCTAATTTTAATGCATAAGCAAGGAAGCTTTAATGAAAAACTTAAGTATAAAAGCTAGACTAATGATACTTGTTATCATACCGATGCTGGCGATATTTGCCCTTGCTGTCGGCAAGATATTTTTTGACCTTAACCAAAAAAAAGGGATGGAAGTCTCAAGAGACCGTATAGTTGAAGTAGAGTCTCTTGCAAATATGATTCACTTTATGCAGATAGAGCGAGGTGCCAGTGTAGGTTTTGTCTCTAGCGGGGGCAATAAGTTTGCAAACGAACTAAGAGATATGCGCTCTAAAGTCGATGGAGCTATAACTGAGGCAAAAGCCATATATGCGCAAACAAGCGGGGATGCTTCAATATTTAACAATCTAAATGAACTTAGCGCCAAAAGATCGGAAATAGACGCGCTTCGCATCGACGGTCCGGCAACGGCTGCACACTTTACAAAAACTATTGCCTCGTTTGTAGATGCTTCAACAATAATTCCATCACAAATGGATGACAGCTACGGCAGAAATATAATACAATCCTACACACATCTTGCTTCATCAAAAGAGCAGCTGGGGCAAATCAGAGCAAATCTAAACGGCGCTTTTACAAAAGATGCCTTTTTGGGTGACACATTTTTCAAGTTTGGTGGCAGCTATGGCTCCTACCAAGTAAATCTGCGCAAATTTGAAAACCTTGCTACACCAAAAACAAGAGATTTTTTAAACACTACATATAGGGGTGATGTGGTTGATAAAACTATGTCCATGATAGAGATAGCTCACGAAAATGGTATGAGCGGAGGCTTTGGCGTGGAGTCTGGCGTCTGGTTTGAGAGCGTGACAAAAACTATAAATCTGCTAAGAGATGTTGAGCTGGAGCTATACAAAGAGGCAAAAGAGTATATGCAAAACGAAATCGATACAAAATCTACAAATATCATAATACTAAGCGTATCGCTTATAATAGGTGCTATCCTCTTTATGACGTTTATTTTATACTTTGCAAAATCTTCAATATCCGCTCCGCTTAATGAGTTTAAAGGAACTCTCCTTGAAATAAGCCAAACAAAAAATTTGACAATCAAGGCAAACGAAAACGCTCCACAAGAGTTATCGGAAATGGCAAAAGGCTTTAATGAGCTTATATGCACTCTAAAAGACCTCATAGAGACCTCAAAGATTAGTTCCGGCGAAAACGCATCTATTTCACACGAACTCTCAACCACCGCAATGGGTGTTGGAGAGAATGTTGAGAGAAGTGTTAGCGTAATCAATGAAGCTACCAAAAAAGCAAACAGTATCAAAGAAGAGATTCAAAATGCTATTGCTGATGCCATTGATAGCAAAAAAGAGATTATCAAAGCAAACGATAATCTTGATCTCGCACGTAAAGAGATAGTAACTCTAACAAACAAAGTTCAAAGCTCCGCACAGCTTGAAATAGAGCTATCCGAGAGGATGCAAACGCTCTCTCATGAGGCAAACGAGGTTAAACAAGTTCTTGAGATTATCTCAGACATCGCAGACCAGACAAACCTTCTTGCACTCAATGCGGCTATTGAAGCAGCACGTGCAGGTGAACACGGAAGAGGATTTGCCGTAGTTGCAGATGAAGTACGTAAACTTGCAGAGCGTACACAAAGAAGCCTAACAGAGATAAACGCTACCATAAACGTCATAGTTCAGAGCATAGTCGATGTAAGTGCTCAAATGAGCTCTAACTCTGATGAGGTTCAAGCCCTAGCAATAAGTGCAACTGGTGTTGAAAAAGAGATAAATGCTAGTGTTGAGATAGTTAAAAAGGCGGTAAGTGCTACCGATAAGACGGTAAGCGACTTTGAAAAAACAGGCAGAGACGTAGAGGCGATAGTCTCTCAGGTTAGTGAGATAAATCAGATATCATCCGTAAATGCAAGAAGCGTTGAGGAGATAGCTGCTGCAGCTGAGCATCTAAACTCTATGACAGATGAGCTTCATGCTAAGCTTGAGACATTTAAAACATGAAAAAGTGAGGGAATTTCCCTTGCTTATATCCGCAAATACTTTTTTAATACTTCTTAGATTATAAACTTTTAGATAAAATTTCATCCATGAACAAAGAACAATACATAAAAGCAGTAGAGCTTTTAAATCTCTACTCATACCACTACTACGTACTTGATGACCCTATGACGACCGATGAGGTTTACGATAAACTCTACCATGAAGTTGTGGAGTTTGAAGAGCGTCATAAAGATGATATTTTGCCATCTTCGCCAACGCAAAGAGTTGGTGATGTTGTCTCTGATGGATTTGATAAAGCCTCACATCTTAGCCGTATGTGGAGTTTGGAAGATGTTTTTGACAGTGAGGGCTTAGAGAAGTGGCTTACTAAAACATACAAGTTAGATAAAAATATAACATTTTACTGTGAGCCTAAGTATGATGGTGCGAGCTTAAATCTTATCTATGAAAACGGAGAACTGACTCACGGTATCACCAGAGGAGATGGAAGTGTGGGCGAGCTAATAACGCAAAATGTCAAAACCATCCGCTCCATTCCATTGGCAATAGAGCATAAAGAGCGCATAGAGATTCGCGGCGAGGTCGTGCTTTACAAAGAGGAGTTTCTTAGGATAAATCAAGAGAGAGCCTTAAGGGGCGAAGCGGTTTTTGCAAATCCAAGAAATGCCGCGGCTGGGAGTTTGAGGCAGCTTGATTCGAGCATCACCGCATCAAGAAACTTGGTTTTTTTGCCTTACGGCGTGGGAGAAAACAGCTTAGAGCATAAACTTCTAAGCGATAAAATGGAGTATATCTACTCTTTGGGATTTAAAAAACCGCCGCTTAGTGCAATTTGCAAAGATTTTGATGAGATAGAAGCGCTCTACGGCGAGATGAACAAAAACCGCGAGAGTTACGCCATGATGCTTGATGGAATGGTCATAAAAGTAAACGAGATAGCCGCGCAGATAGATATGGGCTACACCGTCAAAAACCCCCGCTTTTCCGTTGCTTACAAGTTTCCGGCAGTCGAGAAGATAACCACGCTAAAAGAGATAAACCTTCAAGTAGGACGCACGGGCGCGGTTACTCCCGTCGCCATCGTAGAGCCGACAAACATCGACGGTGTCATTGTCGAGCGTGCAACTTTGCACAACTTTGACGAGATAGAGAGAAAAGATATCCGCATAAACGACAAAGTCATCATCCTTAGAAGCGGGGATGTAATCCCTAAAATTATCAAAGTACTTACTCACGAGAGAGACGGAAGCGAAAAAAAATATAAACGACCGGAAAATTGTCCCGTATGCGGCAGCGAACTTTTGGACGAGGGCGTACTTTTGAAGTGTCAAAATCTTACATGTGAAGCAAGAGTTATCAACTCCATCATCTATTTTGCCTCAAAACCGTGCTTAAATATCGACGGTTTGGGTAACAAGATAGTCGAAGCGCTTTTTGAAGCGGGTTTAGTAAAGAGTGTGCTTGATTTGTTTGAGTTGAACATGGAGAAGCTCCTTAAACTTGAGGGTTTCAAAGAGAAAAAAGCGCAAAACCTGCTTGATTCACTAGAAGCCGCAAAAGGGTGTGACTACTGGCGGTTTGTGAACTCTTTGGGGATTGAGCATATCGGAGAGGTTGCGTCTAAGAGTTTGAGTGCGCGTTTTGGAAGCTCTTTTGTAGATGCCACAAAAGAGGAGATAATCGCATTGGAGGGTTTTGGCGAAGAGATGGCGGAGTCTGTTTTGGAGTTTGTGCGCGTAAACAGAGAGACGATTGCAAAACTTCAAGAGATTTTACACCCCTTAGAACCAAAACAGAGGCAAGAGGCAAAAGAGAACCCTTTTAAAGACAAAAGCGTCGTACTCACAGGAAGTATGAGCCAAAGCAGAGACGCGATAAAAGAGATGTTAGAAGCTATGGGAGCAAAAGTAGTAAGTTCGGTCTCTAAAAAGACGGATTTTGTTATTTACGGCGAAGATGCGGGAAGCAAATATGACAAAGCCATCGATTTGGGAGTTGCGGTTCTTAGTGAAGAAGAGATGAGGAAAAAACTTGAGCAGGCTTGATAACTATCTGGTAGAAAATGGGCTTTGCGAGAGCAGAAACAGAGCTCAATCACTCATAAAAGAGGGATTTGTAAGCGTAAACGGCGTGCAGATAATAAAGAGTTCATTTGTTCTAAAAGAGAGCGACAAAGTTGTAGTAAAAGAGCATAAAGAGTATGTTTCTCGCGCGGCTTTTAAACTAAGTGCTTTTTTGGATGAGTTGGGGCTTGATTTAAAAGGCAGCGTTGCACTTGATATAGGCTCTTCAACAGGCGGATTTACGCAGGTACTACTTGAGAACGGAGTTGCTGAGGTCACGGCTGTAGATGTGGGGCGAGAACAGTTACACGAAAGCCTAAAAAACGACAGCAGAGTTCACTCATACGAAGAGTGCGACATAAGAGAGTTTGAGAGTGACAAAGAGTTTGACATAGTCGTGAGCGATGTCGCTTTTATCTCTCTGCTTCATATATTGGATGATGTTGAGAGACTCTCAAACGATAAAATCATTCTGCTTTTTAAACCACAGTTTGAAGTAGGACGAGAAGCAAAAAGAGACAAAAACGGTGTCGTAACCGATGAAAAAGCCGTACTGCAAGCGATGATAAAGTTTGAAGATGCGTGCAAGCTAAAAGGGTGGAGATTAGCTCTAAAATCGCCCTCAAAACTCACGGGCAAAGAGGGCAATCTGGAGTATTGTTACTTTTTTGAGAAGTAAAAAATTTACCTAAAGGCAAAGCAATGGAAGAGCTATACAAACAGTACTATTCAAGACTCTTCTCTTTCATAAACTCACAAGTACATAACAAAGAAGATGCAAAAGACATACTCTCTGAAGTGTTCATAAAAATATATAAAAATATTGACAAGCTTGATTCCGATGAGAAATTAACATCTTGGATATTTACCGTTACTAGAAATACTATTGTTGATTTTTACAGGAAAAACAATAAAAACAAAAACAATTTAGCGTTTGACGAACACTCGTTTTTTGAGAAAAAAGAGGATTTGGATGCAATAAGTGAACTCTCAAACTGCATAGAACCGATAATCAATTCACTTGAACCTAAATATGCTCAAGCACTCTATTTATCCGAGATAAAAGAGCTAAAGCAAAAAGAGATAGCAGATAGATTGGATATGAGTTCTAGCAATATAAAAAATATAATTTTTAGAGGCAAAAAAAAGATCAAAGAAAAGTTGCTTCAATGTTGTAGTTATAAATATGACAACCTTGGAAACATCATAGAGTTTGATATTAAAGACAAAAGTTGTAATTTTTGTTAAATTACACAAAAAGTGAAACCTTTTTATAAAATTTTCGTTTATGCTCTTAGAGAACCAAATCTCAAAATATATTTAAAGGAAAGTTATGAATACTTTTACACAAGAGCAAAAAAGAGATGCAATAGCCCAAAACTATGCAAAAATAGCACTAAACGACGAGAGTTGCGGTTGTAGTCCAAGCGGTTGCTGCAGCAGCCAAAACATATCTTTGGATTTAGGATACTCACAAGAACAGCTAAACTCCATCCCAAGCGAAGCAGACAAGGGTTTGGGATGCGGAAATCCTACAGCTATAGCTTCACTCAAAAAAGGTGAGGTGGTTTTAGATTTGGGAAGCGGTGCAGGACTTGACTGTTTTTTAGCTTCAATAGAGGTTGGAGAAAAAGGTCAAGTCATCGGCGTAGATATGACAAGAGAGATGATAGCAAAAGCACGAAGCAACAAAGATAAAAACGGCTATGATAATGTTGAGTTTAGATTGGGTGAGATCGAGAATCTGCCCATTGCGGACAACAGTGTGGATGTCATCATCTCAAACTGCGTTATAAATCTATCTTTAGACAAACAAAGAGTTTTTGACGAGGCTTTTAGAGTTTTAAAAAGAGGCGGCAGAGTGGCTGTATCTGATATTGTACTAACAAAAAAAATCCCGCCCCAAATGATAACCTTGGATAGTTATGGAAGCTGTATTGCAGGCGCTAGTTTTATAGATGATTTAAAGACTTTGCTCAAAAACTCCGGTTTTAAAGATATAAAAATCACACCTAAGAGTGAGAGTAAAAAGTTTTTAAAAGATTGGTCTGATAATATTGAGAACTATATAGTCTCTGCAAATATTGAAGCGGTTAAATAGATGGGAATTTGGAGTACTGTTGCTTTTTTAAGAAGTAAAATATGACAAATTGCAATATTTTTTGAGTTGCTTTGCTTGGAAAGTTATAATGTTTGAAATGATTGCTAAAGGAAAAACCGATGAAGCAAAACGAATCCATCAAACTATTTGAAGAGAAAAAAGTGCGTACTCTTTGGGATGAAGAGCAAGAGAAGTGGTATGTATCTGTTGTAGATGCTATTGAAATTCTTACAGAGAGTGCAAATCCTAGAAAATATTGGAGTGTTTTAAAAACACGACTAAAGAATGAAGGAAGTGAGTTGGCTACAAATTGTAGTCAACTGAAAATGAAATCATCTGATGGAAAATATTATAAAACAGATGTAGCCGATACGGAGCAGCTTTTCAGACTTATCCAGTCCATTCCATCACCAAAAGCAGAGCCTTTTAAGTTATGGTTGGCAAGAGTGGCAAGTGAGCGGCTTGATGAGATGAGCGACCCTGAACTTGAAGTAAACACAAGGAGATAAAATACAGTATGATGCCTTTTAATCATTTGGGATTTGTTTTTAAACACTTCGGCTCCATTATATATTCCAAACCCATTTTGGATGATTTATGTCTGTTTTTGCATGGCTACACCGATAAAGAGAGTGTTTTGGACATAGGCGCAGGCACGGGAGTGATGAGCGAGTTCGCCTACAAATGCAACGAAAAATTGAAGTTCACGGCAGTCGACCCCGCAGAGGGTATGCTCAAATATGCGCCAGAGTATCTTGAGACGCATGTGGGAACGGCAGAAGCATTGCCGTTTGAAAATGATAGTTTTGATGCCGTCTTTATGGGTGAGTCACTGCATCATTTTCATGACATAGACGCCGCACTTGCCGAAGTGGTGCGTGTGCTCAAAGACGGCGGAAGACTTTTCATCTATGATTTTGACAGAGGCACATTTTTGGGCAAGTGCGTCTGTTTTATGGAAAGTACATTTGGCGAGCCTGCCAACTTCTACGAGCCTGCCGTACTAAAAGGGGAACTTGAGAGTCACGGTTTTAGCGTAACCGTAATGAAGCACGGATGGCGATATACTGTTAGTGCTACGCTTTAATGATTTTCTCATTTAAATGAACATTTTTAGTGTTCTTTTATTTAGTAAATATCAAGCTGATTGATATATAATGTTTGTTGAATAAGTAGTTAGGTATGAATGTCAAATAATCAAAGGACTTAAAGTGGATAGTAGAGAACGAGCTTTTATTGTTGCCAGATGAATAGCAGTTGTTGGATTAGCTGGTAAATTTACTTGCTTCACCTCTCCCAAGGCGGGATATATATTAATCACTTGTATCTTCAAGCAAAAAAGTTTAATGTAAACTTAAAACAACATCATATATAATGCACATATAGGTACACATATAAGTACACATATATTTAGGGAGTAAAGATGGCGCAGGTAACTATATATATGGACAACAATCTCGAAGAGAAGGTCAAAAGGCTTGCAAAATCAACGGGGATTTCTATAAGCAAGTTTATATCAAACATTTTAGAACAAAAAGTAAAAACAAGCTGGGATGACTCTGTAAGGGAGTTAAGTGGGAGTTGGAGCGATGATGCCGCCTTTGACGAAGATATAAAGAGTTACAAAACAGTTGATGCAAAGAGAGAAGAACTCTGATGTATCTGCTCGATACCAACACGGTTATATATTTTTTTAAAGGGCTGGGCGATGTGGCAAAAAACCTATTTGAAAAGTCGCCGCAGGAGATTTTCATACCATCTATCGTGCTTTATGAGTTAGAGGTTGGCATAGCCAAATCAAATGACTCAAAAAAGAGAGAGGAGCAGCTATCAAAATTTCTCTCTCATGTGCAAATAGTGGATTTTAGTGAAAATGAAGCTAAAGCGAGTGCTAAAATAAGAGCAAAACTTGAGAAAAACGGCACTCCAATCGGTCCTATAGATACGCTTATCGCAGGATGCGCAAAAGCAAACAACCTGACACTGGTAACAAGAAATATTGAAGAGTTTAAAAGAGTTGAGGGATTGTCACTTCAGAATTGGTTTTAAAAATGAACAGTTTTACAGTAGATGTCATCGGCATCGTAGGTGTGGTGATAGTCGTAGTAACCTATTTTTTACTCCAAAGCGAAAAGATAGACTC
>KB223571.1_pt2 | contig 17284 bp, 14 predicted proteins | sample 524768 | NCBI WGS metagenome assembly AMQJ01 (sample SAMN00998488, study PRJNA167727) | sediment metagenome | isolation source: subsurface aquifer sediment | place: USA: Rifle, Colorado | collected Aug-2009
GAACTGCTATTCAATTAAATATCCCTATATTCACCATACATTTGTAAACGACAATTCCACAGACAATACCCTTGAACTCCTTGAAAAGTATGCTAAAGGAGAGGACACCCTTATCAACAATAAGGAGAATAAAGGAAAAAATCAGTCGCAGATCAAAGCAGTCAATCAATCGGAATCTGATTTGCTGCTGTTTACCGATGCCAACGTATTCCTTGAAAAAGATTCCGTAGAAAAATTAATTCAGGTGTTTAAAAATGACAATATTGCCGGGACCTGCGGAGATGTAACCATAACAACAGATATGAAACACCAGGATTTGTCCGGAAAATACTGGAAACTGGAAACCATTATCAAACGATTCCAATCTAAACAAGGGGCCATCATTGGATTTGACGGAGGCTTTTACTGTATTCGACGGGCAAACTATAATCTCAAACGCGAAAATGAATTAAGCGACTTTGAGACAGCTTTTTTAATTTTTGAACAAAAAAAACAATGTGTTTTTAATGCAAACGCGTCTGCTACAGAACTCGAAAAAAGGAAAATGAAAGACTCTTTCAAAGCCAGAATGAGGGCGTCTAACAGGGTGTTCTGGAGCTATTACAGAATATTTAAATATGTTCACAGGCTGCCTTTATCTGTCTTGTTTCACTTCACCTTACACAAATTGATTCGCTATCTGTTCATTATTACCTTTGTAATTGCATTACCGCTTTTGATTGTAGGGCTTGTTCGCGTTTCTCCTTGGTTGCTGGCAATCTTTCTGGTGCCGCATTTTACACGGTTCGTTATTGAGTCCGTTGCACTTTGTGTTGGGGGGATAATTGCCCTATCAGGAAAAGAATATAGGGTCTGGACCCAGAAAAAAGTATAGGGATTGTTGTGTCAGTTTCAGTTCTTTATCTTTTACATCAGTTTTCATTTGGCGGGACAGAGCGTGTCGTGGCCAATATTTTGAATCATTCAAGCAAAAATATTAAAAACTATGTGGGCAGTTTCTATCCCTATGAAAATGCGTTTTTGGACAACGTGAATACATCAAAAGCAACGGTGTTTTCTTTGGATAAACAGGAAGGAAATGATTTTTCTATACCGTGTAAAATCGAATCCTTTTGTAAAAAAAATCATATTGATATTATTCACTCAATGGGATGGTCAACCTATGCTGAAGGTTTGATAGCAGCAAAAGCGATGGGAAAAAAACAAAAATTTATCTATTCCTATCGAGGAAAAACCATGGAAGATACCATGCAGATTCCAAAAAGAAGGATCTTTGCCCAAAGATTGTTTTCATCTTTTTGTGATGCGGTTTTAACCAACTCAGGGATTTCCCGGAAAGAGTATGCGTCGGACATCGGTATTGATCCTAAAAAAATTAATGTCATTTATAATGGCGTTGATATCAATTTGTTTGGACCACATAGACCAGCCAGTACCGTAAACAAAAGGGACTCTTTTAAAATAAAAGAGTCTGATATCGTGATCGGGTCAGTCGCCAGATTTGATCCGGTTAAGGGTATCAAAAATCTGGTCAAGGTGTTTTCACTGCTGTCGCCTGATGTACGTAAACACTGTAAACTGCTGCTTGTAGGAGACGGATCTGAAAAAAAAGGTATTCAGGCGCTTTTATCCCAGCTCGGGATGCAGGATCAGGTGATTCTTACGGGAATGCGGAAAGATATCCCTGACTGCCTGAGAGTGATGGATATATATGTGCAGCCGTCGTTATTTGAAAATATTTCAAATTCCGTTCTTGAAGCCATGGCAACCGGACTGCCTGTGATATCGACTAATGTTGGCGGAATCCGGGAAATCCTTGACCATAACAGAAACGGATTGATCATTGAACTGGGCAATGAGAACAGCATGGCTGAAGCCTTGGACTCCCTGATAAAAAATGCAGAACAAAGAAAAATAATGGGCAAAATTGCAAGGGAAAAAGTGGCCGATTCTTTTTCAATCCAGAAGATGGTCTCTGATTATGAAGTACTTTATCAGAAGCTCCTGTCAAAACGCTGATGTTTGAAAATATAAAAGAAGACTTAAATCGGTTCTCAAGCCAAAGCCAAGACGCTTCTGTACGGATCTTTTTAAGGGGAATCCTGTCCCCGGGATTTCAGGCATTGCTTTCCTACCGTTTTTTTAACTGGTGCCATTGTAAGGGGATTCCCACACAACCGTTCAGATACATTGTAGAACGGTTCATTGAAATTACGACTGGAATTTCCATTCCCGCTCAATGCAAAATTGGAAAAGGATTAAGAATCCATCACTTCGGTGGAATCATCTTCCACCCCTCTGTTCAAATGGGCGATTACTGCACCCTCTACCACCAAGTGACAATCGGGGACAGGGGCGAATATGGAGGGGCAGCCAGGATAGGGGATTCCGTGTTGATTGGTGCTGGCGCCAAGATAATCGGAGAAATCTCTATAGGACATGATTGCAAAATTGGGGCCAATGCGGTTGTGGATAAGGACATGCCCAATAAAACAACAGCATACGGAAATCCTGCAAAATATAAATCGAGGGGTCAATGATGGGCCAAAAAACGAACAAAATAGTGAGAATAATGGATTTCAGGGGTACCTATAAAGGAGGAGGCGGACCGGACAAAACCATATTAAATTCTGCAAAGATGCACGACAAAAAAAGGGTTTTTGTCCTGGTAACGTATATTAGAGATCCTAAAAACAAAGAATTTCAGATTACGAACCGGGCAAAGAAAATGGGGATCCCGTATATAGAGGTCTATGACAGACGGCTTTTAGATTTACGCTGTTTATATGAACTTCATAGCCTGGTTAACAAGCATAAAATAGATATGATCCACGCGCATGACGATAAAACATTGCTTTACGGGTGGCTGCTAAAACTATTAAACCCTAAACTTGTTATTATTTTTACCTGTCATCTCCTTTTGGACTATGACCGCAATGATTTTCATGCTCGAAAAGCGTATTGGAACTATCTTGTAAGGGATAAGATTGCTGCATTTTTGATGAAAATGTTTTCTAAACCTGCAATGGCCGTATCCGGCGCCACCAAACAACAACTTGTGGATAGGGGCTTTAAAGAAAAAGACGTTGTGGTCCTTTATAATGGCATTGATACAGAAACATGGAAAAAAAGCAAATGCCATCAACCTGTTTTAAAACGTGAACTGTGGGTAAAAGAAACAGACTTCCTGATAGGTACTGTAGCAAGGATCAGCTACCAAAAAGATTTTCCGACATTTATCAAAGTTGCCAAAATAGTTACGGACCGGTTACCGGACGCTCAATTCGTAATTGTTGGAGATGGAAGGGCGGATGAACTGGAAAAGCTAAAACAGGATGTAAGAGAAGCTGGGCTTGAGAATTCAATTCACTTCACTGGCCATAGAAATAATCTTCTTGACGTTTATACCTCTTTTGATTTGTTTTTGATGACATCCATTGTTGAAGGACTTCCAAATACAGTTCTGGAGGCGATGGCCATGGAAATCCCTGTTGTCTCAACTTCAGTGTCCGGTGTCCCTGAATTGGTTTCCAATAACAAAACAGGTTTTCTTTGTGATATGAGGGATTATAAAGACCTTGCTGAAAAAGTGCTTACGCTCCTGGAAAATAAATCGTTGAGAGAGAAGTTTGCTGTTCAAAGCAGAAAACGAATTGAAACTCTTTTTTCCTTTTCTGAGCGCGTCAAAAAGCTGGAAACCATGTATGAATCTTATGCTAAATCAAGATAATCATAAAATAGACGACAACGGCCTGATCCTTTTTGAGCTGAAAAATAAAACAGGTAAACACCGCTATTCTGAACCCGTGTCATTGGGGATTCCCTTCCCTCAAGGGAAATTTAGAAATCCATCATTACTTGGCATAGTTGATGAAAAAGGTGATCGTTTACCTTTCGGTGCAACAGTACTCGGTCTATGGCCGGACCAAAGTCTGAAATGGGTATTGTTCGATTTTCTGATTTCAATGCCTCCTGCTGGGCATAAAAGATTTATTCTGGATGTCAAAAATGAGGTTAGTTCAGGTGAGGAACAAAGCCATCTAATTTTTAAAGAACAGGCTGAAGAGTTTGTTGTTCAGACCGGATGTCTGGACTTTTACATTGATAAGAATCAATTTAGGCCATTTAATGCCGTTGTTGTAAACGGGGAGCGAATCTCCTTGGAAAGGTCTTCGACTTTTCTTCGGGGGGAAAACCAAGAATTATATACGCCTGAAATTGAATCCTGCAAAGTTGAACGAAGCAATGCAGTAAAGCTCATTTTGTGTTTGGAAGGGCGCTTTCATCAGCAAAGTAATAATTCAGGCTTGAGATTCAAATCTCATCTTTCTTTCTTCAAAGACTGCAGTTTCTGTTCTTGTGACTTTACGATATTAAATCCAGACGCAGCAACCCATCCTGATGGTTTTTGGGATCTTGGGGGGGCAGGCTCTTTCTTTTTTAAAGAATTGAGTATTAAACTTGGGACTATTTCTGATGAAACAGGGTCAAATTTTTGGAAAATAACTCCCGACGCTGAAATCTTATCTACCTGTGACCCTGTGCTTATCTATCAGGATTCAAGCGGCGGAGAAAACTGGCAGTCTAAAAATCATTTTAATCGTTTTCAGAATATACCGGTATCTTTTAAAGGGTATAAGGTGTCATCAGGCGATACAATTCTCAATGAGGGATTACGTGCATCGCCTATTTTATCAGCAGCAAATAAAAATTGTACAATAACGGCAACCGTTAAAAATTTCTGGCAAAACTTTCCAACAGCCCTTGAATCCAAGAAAGAGTCATTAACGCTTTCATTATTTCCTGACAAATTTAATGATCTCTTCGAACTTCAGGGGGGGGAACAGAAAACCCATCAAATGTATTTTAATTTTTCCGGTCAGGCGAAGTATACGGATTCCTTAAACTGGGTCCATGAGCCATTATGCACAAAGCCAGGGGCTAAATGGTATGCTGACTCAGAAGTCATACCATATCTTATGCCGGAAAGGGAACTTCCCAGAAACGAACCATACAATCAAATTCTTAATCTGGTTCACTCAGTCATTGAAGGTGAAAGTTCATTTGAAAAGAGAAAAGAAATTATTGATGAATATGGATGGAGAAATTTTGGCGATTTGTATGCCGACCATGAAAACCGTCTTTACCTGGGTGAAAACCCAATAATTTCTCACTATAATAACCAATATGACCTCATCAATAGTTTTATTTACCAGTATATATCCTGCGGAGATGAAAAATGGTTTCATCTGACCCAGGGTCTTGCAACTCACGTTACAGACATTGATATATACCATACCGGTAAAGACACTGATATATATAATCATGGTCTATTTTGGCACACTGACCATTTTGCAGCGGCAGGGACATCTACCCACCGAAGCTTTTCAAGGCTGGTTCTTCAAGAAGATAAAAAACATAGTTTGAAAGATGGTCCGGCAGCTGCGTATGAACATCACGGCGGCGGCCCATCTTCCCAGCATGTCTATACCAGCGGACTGATCAACTACTACTATTTAACAGGAGATGAAAATATTAAAGACGGGGTACTTGAATTGGCAGATTTCGTGTCAGGGCTCATTCAAGGTCCCCGCCATCCGCTGGCAATACTGAAAAAGATAGCACGTAATACAATCAACTGGGCGAAGCACCTGTCCGGCAAAAAGCCCATGGAACCATACGGGCATGCAGAAGGGCCTGATCGGGGGTCAGGGAATATGCTCAATGTGCTGATTGATGCGTTTATGTTAACTAAGGATCGAAAATATCTTTCACAAGCCGAATCCTTGATCAAAGAGTGTGTCCACCCTGAAGAAGATTTGGCTGCCAGGGAGCTGTTGAAAATAAATATCCGATGGTCCTACACGATTTTCCTGCAGGGGGTCTGTAAATACCTTCGCCTGAAAACCGAATGGCAGGAACATGATTTTATGTTCTATTATGCAAAAGAATCTCTTATTCATTATGCCAAATGGATGGTGGATAATGAAGTTCCAATTCTTACACTTTCTGAATTTTTTGATTATCCCAATCCAGCCACCAGAGCAGCAAATGACATTAGAAAATCAAATATTTTATTTTTAGCCGCCGGATATGCCTCTAAGGATTTACAACCTGTATTTAAAACGAAGGCTGAGTTTTTCTTTTCCGAGGCCTGCAATGGCCTGCTATCGGATGAGTCCTGCTGCCTTACCAGGCCGCTGGCGATTTTAATGCAAAATATGTTTGTCTCTTTTTACAGCTTAAAAAACAATGCGAAGCTTGTCATTTCCAAAGAAGAAATTCCGGAAAATTATGGAAATCCTGTGGATAAAAAGTCTTTGAGGTGGCTTGTTAAGGACAATTTAAGGCTGTTAGTCAGGCTTTTCTCATTTTAAATTTTTAGGAAGAATACATGTCATATCTTAAAACAAGCTCAAAAGGATTGTTGAAGAAAACATTATTCCAGTTAAAGCTTTATCGTTTCAATTCTTTAAAAAATCGTTGTTATATTTTGATGTATCATATGGTGCCGGATACACCAACTGGTTTCTATGCAGAAGTTAAAAAAAGTGATTTTGAGTTTCACATCAAACACTTAGCAGAAAACTATAATATTATTTCGCTAACAGAGTATGTCAGAAGGGTTAAAAATAACGAATCGCTACGAGGGTGCGTGGTGATTACATTTGATGACGGGTTTAAAGACAATTATGTCAATGCCTATCCAATTTTAAAAAAATATAATGTTCCGGCAACGATTTTTCTTTTAGCAGGCCGAATTGAAGACGGTGCCCCGCCCTGGTTCATCAAATTCCGTTACATGTTTATGATGACCGAAAAAGAGACTCTGGATATAAAATTAGGAGAACAATCCTTTCATTTGCCGCTAACTTCCAGAGATGAAAAGAAAACAGCTTCTTCAATAATAATGAGCCATTTGCAAAAAGTTATGGATAAAGAACGCCTTGAGTACATATCAAAATTGGAAGAAAGCCTCAAAATGAATGATTTCGGTGGTCTTAATGATATAATGATGATCTGGGATGAAATCAAAGAAATGGCAGACAATAATATTGAATTCGGAGCCCATACAATTAATCATCAGGTTTTAAGCAGGTTGTCCTATTCAAAGGCAGAAGAAGAAATAGCGTCTTCAAAGATTCTGATTGAAGAGAAAACTGGCATAAAAATGACCACATTTGCATACCCGTTTGGCAAAAACGATTTGTATAATGAAGACACAATCAACATTCTAAAAAAGCTTTCTTTTGAATGTTCGGTTACTACAGAAATAGGCCCTGCTGATCATTCATCTGATCTTTTTCAAATTCCAAGGTGTTTTCAGGGTGTTGTACGGTTACAGGATTTATACTGGGAACCCTATAGCCTATCCATTGGGTCTTATTAAAATGAAGGCTCAACCTACACAGGAGGTAATATCTATGAAAAAAATAATTTTTTGTATGATTATAATATTATCGTTTTTTCCAATGGGAGCCTCAGGAAATAGCAAAAAGACGGAAAAAATTCATCCTTCATTTTTAAGGCTGTTGCAAACTCAGCCTAGAGATGCGGAGATTTTATATCCCAGTGTGCCAAGAGTTTCAGCTAAAGAGGCCTTTGGCTTATTTTCTGCTGGACAAGCCCTTCTTTTTGGCGTTGGGGAGGATATGATTAGAAGATATAAAGTTCTCGGGACAATTACAATTCCTTTGGGACAGGAAATGAATCCCAAGCTCTTAAAGAAACTCAAAAAAGTTAAGAAGAAACATATTCTCGTTTTTTGCGGTTGAGGTGCTGAAGAACTCAGCGGGCAGGTTGCCCAAGCTTGGAAAAAGGCAGGGGTGAAAAATGTTAAGGCTGTATACACAGGTTTTTTTGAAATGAGAAATGTCGGATTTCAATGGTCTGGTCCTGATGGAAAAGTTCATTATGTCGATAGCCTTGGAAAAAAGCACTGATTTTATTTTGGAGTAGTATGACTGATAAATGGATTATAAAAGAAGCTTCTGATTTTGATAATTACAACAAAAATTGGGAACAGTTAAGTGAAGATATCCTTGGTTGTAAACATCCTTTAATACATTCTGATTATGTGGGGCAAATAATAAAATATTTTGCTCCAAAGGGATTGAAACTTGCGTTAAGAGGATCTGAGTGGCAGAGTGGTATGGTCTTGTTAAAGCAAAAACGGATTGGGGTTTGGGAAACTTTTTTTCCAAAAACAGGACCATTTTCTTTTGCACTTATTAAAAATACGGATCAAGGAACAGCTGATTCTTCTATCATCTCTTTGATTAAATCCCTTCCCTGTTTTGTCTGCCTTTTCACATTCTACAAACTGGATACAGATTATTTAACCGTAAAAACAAATCTAACAAAAAAAAATCAAGAAAAAATTAAATTTATAGACACCATAAGAATTCCTATAGACCGACCATTTGAATATTACTGGGAGGCAAGAAGCAAAAATTTAAAACGTAATATTACAAAGAAAAAAAACAGGTTATTCAGAGACAATATTGAGTGGTCATTTCATGTTCTTACAGCCCCGGATGAAATGAAGTCCGGCGTGATAGAATATGGAAAACTTGAATCCAGCGGATGGAAAGGAAAAGCTGGAACTGCAGTCAATATCAATAACCACAGAGGACAGTTTTATGTGGACATGTTGAGCAGGTTTGCCGCCCGGAAACGTGCCCGGATTTATCAATTGCAATTTGGTGAAAAAGTAGTAGCTTCTGCGTTGACTGTACAGGGTGATGGAGTGGTCGTCATACTCAAAATCGCTTATGATGAATCAGAAAAAGAGTACTCCCCTGGAATGCTCATGTACTATGAGGTACATAAGCATCTTTTCAATACCCCCGGTGTAACCTCTATTGAGTACTATGGAAAGGCCACTGAGCGCATGCAGCAGTGGGCTGTGGACATCAGAGAAATTTATCATTTGAATTATTACCGAGCCCCAGTTTTTAAACACGCGATTACCGGTTTGAGAAAGCTGCGGACATTACAGGAATTACATAGATGAATCTTGAACAACAGGCTGTGAAAAGTGTTTTTTGGGTTGGTATAGCCAGAACTGCGAGTCAATTTTTGTCTTGGAGTGTTACCCTGATACTTATCAGGATACTGTCTCCAGAAGATTACGGTTTAATGGGGATGGTTCTTGCATATAAATTTTTCATCCTAATTTTTTTTGATATGAGTATTGGTGAAGCCCTACTCCAGAAAAAAAATCTCAGTGATGCCGATATTTATACTGCATTCTGGATTTGCCCATCTTTTGCTGCCGTGTTATATGCCGTTACATGGTTTGCAGCAATTGCCTGGGCTGATTTCTTCTCTGCTCAGGAACTGGTTCCTGCCGTCAGGGTTATCGGCGTCAGTCTGCTGTTCTTAAGTATACAAGAAATTCCAAACAGATTGATGGCCAGGGATTTTGAATTCAAGAAAAGGTCTTTATGCCAAATGGTTGCAGGCATAGTAAATATATTGACCAGCCTTATCCTGGCCTTGAGAGGGTTCGGGGTATGGAGTTTGATAATTGGAGAAGTTGCCAGAGATTTTACCTTTATGGTATTGATCCTTGCTTATAAAAAATGGCTTCCCAGGTTCGTATTTTCATTTTCCAGCGCCGGGCAAATGCTGAAATACGGCCTTCCTGTGACCGTTCATTATTTGCTGGATTATTTCAGCAGCAGAATGGATGTTATTTTGATCGGAAGATTGATGGGGCAGACAATTCTCGGGTATTACTCGGTAGCACTCAGTCTTTCCAGAATGCCGGTTGACAAGGGCGTATTTATTATCCAGGGCGTCGTTTTCCCGCTTTTTTCAAAATTACAGGACAACCGTGAAGAGTTCGTAAAATACTATTATATGATCATTTATTTAATCTCTTTGTTCATTTTTCCTGTTTTTTTGGGGATGTTTGCCATTTCCGAAGATATTATAGTTGTTATCTTATCTTCAAAATGGCTTCCCAGTCTTTTTGCATTTAGAATATTTTGCTTTTTGGGAGTGTTATTGTCTTTTAAGGGTATACTTCTGGTTATGCTTAAGGCAAGGGGTAATACAAGAGCTGTATTTATGTTTTCCGTTTATTCGGCCATATTCATGCCATTGAGCTTCTGGATCTTATCCCGATTCGGTTTGACAGGGATGGCGCTCAGTTGGATATCGGTCTATCCCTTTCTTTTTTCGTATCTTTGTTATCACGTACTTAAAGATATTCAAGCTAGTTTTCTTGAATCCGTAAAAAGAATTCGTCATGCATTGATCGCCTCCTGCCTGATGGTGGTAGTGATCGGCTTTATCAAATGGGCGGTTTTTCAAAATCATAGTACCTTAATGGCTTTAATTGTTCATATATCAACAGGTATATTTATTTACACCGGATATTTTTATTTTTTCTCAAGAAAAACTTATTCCGATATCAAAAGAATTTGGTTCAGTTTAAGAGCATGAGTTTCCTTTTTCATTAACGAAGAGATTTATATCACGATGTATATATCACAATACCCATACATCACAAAGGATATGTTGGGTTGGCCATTTTTCAAAAAGGATGATTCATTGCGGGCAGTGAGTCACAGTGTTTGCTATTCGACGATAAATGCGAGAAGTGCCCTGAAAATTGGCGTTGAGTGCCTGGGACTAAAAGAAGGGAACGAAATTCTTCTCCCAGCTTATCACTGCCCTGTAATGGTATATCCTATTTTGGAATCAGGTGTTGTCCCGGTATTCTATAAGATAAAACCTAACTGTACAGCAGACATAGCGGATATAAAAGCTAAAACAACATCAAAAACAAAAGCACTTATCTTAGTTCACTATTTTGGTTTTCCGAATGATATTGTTTCTGTGCAGAAATACTGCCGGAAAAGTAATCTTTATCTGATAGAAGATTGCGCCCATACTTTTTTCGGAAAAATCGGGAAATCCTCAATTGGCTCTTTCGGAGATATTGCGATTATGAGTTTGTGGAAATTTTTTCCAGTATGCCATGGCGGGTTTTTAGTTATAAATAATAAAAAAATTGCAAACAGGGTTCATACTAAACACGCCCCTCTTTTTTTTCAGATTAAGTCTGGAATCAACACATTAGAGATGGGGGATCTACCTCAGTTGTTAGATAAATGTTTTCAAATAAAAGACAGGTTTTTGTTAAAACTAAAGTCAAGCAGTGAAGATCCGTCTACGGCAAATTTTATTAGCCATAATGAAATAAAAGAAAATCCATATACATTTGATAAGGTAAAAAACACATATACAAATTGGAAAGTCCCTTGGTTTTCTAACCTAATTTATCAAATATCTGATCAAAGGAAGATAATTGAGCAAAGAGTTTCAAATTTTACGATTCTTGAGCAGGCGTTGAGTCAATTTAACGGAATAAAATCTCTTTTTAAAACCCCTCTTACAGGAGTTGTTCCCTATAATTACCCTGTTATTACCGAAAATTCAGATGAAATTGTAAAAAAGCTTAGAAAAAAGAATGTTAATGTTTCAAGGTTTGGAAATATCACTTGGGATGGGCTCGACAAAAATATATGTGAAGTATCTTCTTACTATTCAAAACATTGTATCCAGCTTCCCATTCATCAGGCCCTTACAAAAACAGACATGCACCAAATGGTTAATACCATAGAAGCATGCCTTTAAAGAGAAAACCTTACTTACGAGAATAGGTAGTTGTGTCACTTACATCTCTAATAGCACTTTGTATCTTTCTTTCGTTATTTCTCGGTGCCCTTATCGATCCTCTTTTGGGAATTATAGGATATCTTTGTGTTTACCTTCTGATTAATCCTTGGGCGTGGTGGTGTCGTCCAATCACTGAATTCATTAGTCGACCATCTTTAATAGCCATGATCGTTCTTATTCTGGGATGTATTATTCATTGTCGCAAGTTGAATTGGCACGTCACAAAAAAAGAAGTGGCCTTTTATCTTTTTGCTCTAACGGCTTGGGTTGTGACCAATTATTTCGGCGTATTGATGGACGAAGGAACCATCAAGTTTTTGACAAAGACTATAAAGATGTTTGTATTTCTTTTCTTTTTTTTTCGAGTTGTTTATACATGGAAAAGTGTAAACATAGTGATATGGACAATGATTCTATGCGGGGTGTTCTTAGCATATCAAGGGCATGTCAGTGGCGATATTAACAGCGGAAGGCTCGAAAGTATAGGCGGGAATGACTTTACAGAAGCCAATCAATTGGGCGCCTTTTTAATGGCTAATATTATTTTCATCGGTTTCAAGATATTTCAATTTCCTTTATGGAAGAAAGTGCCGATAGCTTTAAGTATTGCATTAATGTTTAATGCATTTATATTGACGCAATCCAGAGCTGTTTTTATTGGTATCTTTTTGGGGCAATTTGTTCCGGTTTTTAAAATTCCCAAAATTTATAGAAAACAATTTTCGCTATACTATTTGTTGGCCGTGGTAATGTTTTTGATTTTAGCAAGCGACTCATTTATCGAGAGAATGGGGACAGTAAACGATTCCGTGGGTGGTTGGGTTGAAAAGGATGCTCTGTTTATAAATGAAAGGCCTGACAGACTTGATTTTTGGATTACATCAATTTCTATTTTTAAAGATTACCCCATGGGTGTCGGTGTAAATAATTTCGCTAATATCGTACCGAGCTATGATCCCAGGAATCCTGGAATGGACCCTCATAACACCTATGTCCTTTGTTATAGTGAACTTGGCATCATTGGGATCTCGTTGTTTTTATACATCATTTTGAAAACAATTCTTGAAATTAAAAATATTCATAAATTGTCTCAAATGGTACCGTTCGAGGATGCTATTCGCCTTACGGCTATTTCTTTAAGTGTAATATATATAATCTATGGCTTAGGCAGCATGATGACTCACAGTATTTTATATACAGAGATCCTATGGATATTATTATCATTGTCAACTTGTCTTGAAACCGCACTGAAAAATGAGATTGTGTCAGGAAAATAGAAACCATAAGCAATTACCGACTTAGGAGGACCTTATGGGTGGGATTGCAGGAATCCACAGCCAAAAAATTGATCAAAATGAAAAACACAAGTTGATCACAACAATGCTTAGTACTATCTGTCACCGGGGGAAATACGCATGGATGAACGGCTTTTCTTCCATGTTTTTTTCAGTAGGGGGACGATACCACGCTTACGGGGGGGATTTTAAAGCCCAGGCTTTGGATGCAGAAGAAAATATCATGGTCGCCATGGATGGAGATATTCTTCACTATACTGATGATAAATCGTCTCTATGCGAAACTTATGGTGATGCCCAGCTTGTTTTACAACTGTATAAAAAACATGGAAAGGATTGTGTAGACAAGATCGACGGAGCTTACAGTATATCTATTTGGGACGGCAAAAAAAGAGAACTGATTTTAATACGTGACCGGATGGGAGCAAAACCAATATTTTATGCCAAAAAGAATAACGATACTATTGTGTTCGCTTCTGAGATAAAAGCGATAATTGCAACCGGCCTTATTGAAAAAAGAGTTCATCTTGATTCAATGGATAATTTTTTATCTTATTGGTATGTCCCATGTCCGAATACCATGTTTCAATCCATTTTTCAGGTCCGCCCCGGGCATATGATGGTTTTTAAGGAATCAAGTGTTGAAGAAAAACGATACTGGAAGTTTGAATACCATCACGAGGCTGAGGAGCAAAGCGAAGAATTCTATTGCGCTCAATTTTACGACATATTCCTGAAAGCGGTTTCAAGATGCTTAAAAAAATACCCGGACGCTGGGGCATTTCTTAGTGGCGGGATGGATTCAAGCAGTGTTGTAGCTGCAATGAGTAAAATACGCCCCACACCTTTTAAGGTTTTTTCAGGTGGATTCAAGGAAAAAGAATATAACGAAATTGATGATGCAAAGGTTGTTTCAGATCATCTGGGACTATCACATTACTCAACAATCATTGAGTTTGGAGATGATTTTTCAGATCTTATTGAAAAATTGGTCTGGTTACATGATGGACCTTTTAGCGACACCTCTGCCATCCCTTCATATTTTGCTTCAAAATTAGCCAAAAGTGAAGTTGATGTTGTCCTGACAGGCGATTTGCCGGATCAGATTCTAGGGGGATCAGGTCATTATATGAAGGCACTGGACCATAGAGAAAATGATTCTCATTTAAGTTTTCTTTTTCGGAACAAATTTGTAAACAAAATTATAAGAAAGTTTCCCATATCTTCCGGGGCATCTTCTCTGAATGATAAAATTAAAAGGAAATTGTACAGAGAAACATTTCCAATTGAGATGCAGCGAATTATTTGCAATATGCCTGTTTCCGAACTTATGAAACCCTGCCTTTATTCATCAGATATGATGGAAATAAACAGGAAAAACAACCCTCTCTCCTATGCGGAGTCGTTATACAGGGAAGTATCCGGTTACGATATGATTGATAGAATGCTTTATTTTGATACCCATTCATATGCCCCTGATGATCTAATGGTGAAGGTTGATCGAATGACAATGGCCCACGGATTGGTTGCAATAAGCCCCTTTCATGATAGAGAGTTAGTCGAATTTGTGGCGACCTTGCCTGTATCAATGAAAATAAAGGGCCGAGAAGGTAAATACATTCTTAAGAAAGCCATGGGCAATATTCTTCCTGAACAGACGTTGAAAAAAAAGAAAAAAGGATTTGATATGCCTATTGATCAATGGCTAATCCAAAAAAATCCAAGATATGTAAAAGAGTTACTACTGGATGATCGGACAACAAGTCGGGGGTATTTTAATAAAAAATTTTTAGAACTATTGGTAAACAATTATTTAGACCAAAAAACAGATTATGCATCGGGGTCATCTGCCACAATAATTTCATTGATGACTTTGGAGTTTTTCCATAGAACCTTTATTGATGGAGATGGCTGCTGTACTTTTGGGTGTGTCCCACCTTTTACATAGGATAAAATTTTAATCAAAACAGTAGAGCAAATTTTATTTGACCCAGTGCCGGACAAACACTATATAAAAATTTATCAGGCGATAAAATATTTGTCGGTTGATGTTACTGAGTTCATAAATTCAGGTACAGAACAAAACGTTATGAAAAAAACATCTATATATATGGATATGTAAAAGGTGGGACACACCCGTACTTTTTAAGCCATATAGTGATTTCCTGAATTAAAAGGAGCTTTTCAGAAAAATGAATGAATCTATTGAAAAATTTTCATATAGAAGACAGTTTTTATTTACCCCCCAAAAAATAGAGAATTTCCCTTACTCCAACTGGGCGAGAATTTCTATTGGAAAATCGCATTGGCTTTATTCACACCCTGATTTGTCAGTCACACAAGTTGCCGGAAATGATACAGAGCTTACTCTTATTGGGTACATGATAGATGCAAAAAAAAATTTTAGTAATGACAGGCAAATCTTAGATTGGATCCTGAGCAAAATTAATTCAAATGTTGATGTATTCGACAGTACAGAGTCTATTGGTGGAAGATGGATTCTTGTTGTGCGCCAACCGGATGCCTTTTTTTTACTTAATGACTCATGTGGCATGCGACAGGTTTTTTATCATTCGGATAAAGAGAAGAATATCTGGTGCTGCACTCAACCCGCTCTGCTATCCAAGTTTACAGAACTCACGGAGCATAAAGGCGCGTCCAAACTCCAAGAGATCCCTCACCGCAAATATTGGCTGCCTGGAAGTTTGTCGGAGTTCGTAAATGTAACTAAGCTATTACCCAATCATTATTTAAATTTAGTTGACGGAAATATATCTCGGTTTTGGCCCATCAAGCCAGTTGAAAGTTTAAGTATGCAACGAGGAGCGAATGAGGTTTCACTGTTATTGAAACAGGTTATATCAAATATCAATCACAGGTTTGATTTAAGTCTTCCATTAACAGCTGGGTACGATTCCAGAACAATCCTTTCGGCCTGTAGAAATTGTATAGACGATATTTATGTCTATACAATGTTACAACCACCTACGCCGTTAAAGAACCAGGAACTGGCCCCACCTGTCGAGTTAAACAGTATAGATATAGTATACCCCAAAAGGCTTATGAAAAAAGCCGGCGTGGCGCACCACTTGATATATGGAAATAAAAAAATGGAGCCGTGGTTTGAAGACATATATATGGAGAATGTAACGAGTGCAGATCCAGATTATTGGGGCCCTGTTGTTTTTGGGCTACTAAAAGAGCATCCTCAACACAGAGTAACCCTTAATGGGAATTGTAGTGAAATCGCTAGATGCTACTACCACAAGTATGGCGATTATGATCCAAAAAAAATAACCAGCAATTATTTGGCACGTTTAGTGTGGGAAGAAACGGAGATAGTCGTCAATATCTTGGATGAATGGCTGAAAGAAGCAAAAAAGATTGAAGCTCATTTCAATATTAATGTTCTGGATTTGCTGTATTGGGAACATAGAATAGGGGGATGGTATGGAAAAACTCAATCGATGTGTGACATTGCGATGGAAATATTTTCTCCATTTAACAACAGGCTAATATTGTCAAAAATGTTAGCTGTGGATAAGCAGTATAGAATAGAACCTAACTATTTATTATATAGGGCAATAATAAAAAATTTATGGTCAGATCTTTTAGTCTTGCCATTTAACCGCAGCAAGGAACATAAGATTCTGAAAGGAATGTTAAGCAAACTTGGGATGTTCCAAATCTGCAAGGATATCTATTATAAATTGACAAAGAAACCAATTAACTAACAAGGTAGGTGCGGGTACACTGGGTTCAAGCACAGACTCACTAAAGGAATCGTAAAAGATACATAAACAACTCAGGTATTTCACAGAAGATTGGAATGCGGATAGGGGTTTTAGGTTAATTCGGCACCTGGCATATTGACTATAGTACTCCAGATAACTAACTTGGTGAATCAAAACGCTAAACACCTATAATTTAAAATGGTTATAGAAGCAAAAAACCAAATTAGTCTTCTGGAAAGTTATATACGCCGAAATTTAAATTATTTCATAATCGAATAAAAAAACTGTGAAGGCTATCTCTGTGCATGAAGTAAAGACAGTTCAATTTGTAATTCCACATAAAGGTAGAATTGATTTATTAACAAAAACGGTCCAATCCATAATAGATCAAGAATACAATTCAGAAATAATTAGTGTGGTTATTGTTACTCAGAATTCACATTTAGATTTGGGTGAGATAGGCGTATTCAATAAAAATTATAAACATAAAATTAACGCGTCTAAATATGAAGAAGAAGAAGAAGAAGAAGAAGAAGAAGAAGAAGAAGAAGAAGAAGAAGA
>KB223623.1_pt2 | contig 17238 bp, 16 predicted proteins | sample 524768 | NCBI WGS metagenome assembly AMQJ01 (sample SAMN00998488, study PRJNA167727) | sediment metagenome | isolation source: subsurface aquifer sediment | place: USA: Rifle, Colorado | collected Aug-2009
CAAAGGGGCAAATGAAGAAAAGCGGACAATCGTTAAAATTATATGGAAATCACTCTTATAACAGATTCTCTGATTTTAAAAAAGCTTTGCCATCAACAATTCTTTTAGAAATTGTCTGAATGGTTTCCGTTTCAGCAATTTCCAGAAAACCTTCACGCACATGTACATACTTCTCGTGCAAAGGGCAGGGATTATTATTACTGCAGTTTTTCAAGCCAAATCCACATTTGGTAAAACAAGAATCTCCTTCCATAATAACAATAACTTTATAAAGTGTAAGATCCTGATTTTCATTACCAAAATAAAAACCACCACCTCTTCCTTTCGATGACTCTATGAGTTTGTGTTTTGTCAATAATTGCAATATTTTTGCTGTAAAAGCCGGTGGAGTTTCTATTTCTTTAGCAATTTCGTTTACTCCGGGACGTTTCTTGTCCCAATTCTGAAGTTGGACATAAACCAATGCTCTTATTGCATATTCAGTGCTTTTTGTTAACATATCAAGTTAATTCATTAAATCCTTCTCTAATTCAATCGCTTTTTTAAATAAAATATTGTTTTCTAAATGAATATGTCTATGTAAGTCATTTTCAAATTCTTGCAACGCCTTCATTGTAGAATTATAGGTATTACAACCATCATCGGGTGTTGAATAACTTTTTGTCAATTGAGAAATTTTTTCAAATCGTTCACCTTCAATCTGATGTTCAATTTCCATTTGGCTTATAGGTGCTATGATTTTCCCGAATTCGCTTTTATCTATTAGATCTTTACTAATACTTTGTACTAATTTTTTAATGTATGGAAATAGTATTAACTCTTCTTTTTTCATGTGTAAGGTTAAATTTTCAGAAGCTTCCTTAAACATTTTATAAACCTCAACTAATTCAGGATGATTACTTCCATGGACATCACTAATTTTTTGAAGGTTTTTAGTTAAAAACGGAATATTATCATTCACATAGCTATGATGCCTTTTTACAATATATTCACATAAATCATCTAATTGTAAACCTTCAAGATATTTTGAATCAGGATCAGGTGTTTCAACTATTGAAATGATTTCAGGTAATAGTTTATTTATATCAATATTTGCTTTATTACATGCATCAATTAATGGAACACCTCCATTGCAACAATAGTCAATTTTGTTTTGATCAAATAACTTTGCTACTCTAAAATTATCTTTAACAATCTCACCAACAATTGTTTTACTATTAATCTCCATAATAACAACATTTTAAAATTTATTTTACAAAGATATGAAAATTTTATCTAAGGATAAAAAGGTCTTTTTATATTTTTATATATATTTGTACTAATTGTTTAATCTTAAAACTTAAAGTATGAAAACAAAAAGACTTTGGATTGGGTTTATTCTTGTTATGGTAATCTCTTTTGGAATACTCGGTTATTTCGGAAGAGAAATCTACAGAAAAGCACCTCCAATCCCTGAAAAATTTATCACATCAAATGGCGATGTGATTATGACTTCATCCGATATAAAGGATGGACAAAATATTTGGCAATCGATAGGAGGTCAGGAAGTTGGAACAGTGTGGGGACATGGTGCATACAAAGCCCCGGACTGGACAGCTGATTGGTTACATCGCGAAGCAGTTTTTATTCTTAATAAATGGGCAAGCAATGATCATTCCTTATCTTATGAAGAATTGGATAATGAATACAAAGCCATGCTCAGAGAACGTTTGAAGAAAGAGCTCAGAAAAAACACCTACAATGAAAATACAAATACAATTATAATTTCTCCTGTTCGTGCTGAAGCATTTAAAGAAATTAGCAAGCACTATGCAGGATTATTCATGAATGATCTTTCAAAAGCAAACCTGCGCGAATCATATAGCATTCCGGCTAATACCATTAAAACAAATGATAGGATGTTTAAAATGAATGCATTCTTCTTTTGGGCTACATGGTCAACGGTTACTGAACGCCCTGGAAAAGAAATCAGTTACACAAACAACTGGCCTCCAGACAAGCTTGTTGGAAACGAACCTACCAGTCCATTGATTTTATGGACGGGTTTTAGCGTGATAATCTTATTAGCCGGAATTGGTTTATTAGGATGGTATTATGCTGCCAACAGAGAAGACGAAGATCACAGTCCCGTACCAGATGTTAATCCTTTATCAGGAACAAAATTAACTCCTTCCATGAAAGCTACCTTAAAGTATTTCTGGATTGTAACCTTATTAATTTTAGTTCAAATCTTAATGGGTGTTATTACTGCACACTATGGGGTTGAAGGTCTTGGGTTTTATGGTTTACCACTTGCCGATTTCTTGCCTTATTCTATTTCCAGAACATGGCATGTTCAATTAGCTATTTTCTGGATTGCAACATCATGGCTTGCTACCGGATTATTTATAGCCCCTGCAATTTCGGGTAAAGAACCAAAATTTCAGAAATTTGGTGTTAATTTTCTTTTTATAGCGCTTTTAATCATTGTTGCAGGTTCTCTAATTGGTCAATGGATGGGTGTTATGCAAAAATTAGGTCTGATAGAAAACTTTTGGTTTGGTCATCAAGGATATGAATATGTTGATTTAGGACGTTTCTGGCAAATATTCCTACTTATTGGATTATTCTTATGGTTGTTTTTAATGGGAAGAGCAATCTGGCCTGCACTTAAAAAAGGTGCAGATAACAGACACCTTTTAATCATGTTTTTAATTGCTTCTATTGCAATAGCTTCGTTTTACGGAGCAGGACTTATGTGGGGAAGACAAACACATTTAGCTATTGCAGAATATTGGAGATGGTGGGTTGTACACCTTTGGGTAGAAGGCTTTTTTGAGGTATTTGCTACCGTAGTAATTGCATTTCTATTTGTTCGGATGCAATTAATCAGAACTTCTATTGCTACTGCAAGTGTATTATTTTCTACCATCATATTTTTATCTGGAGGGATCCTGGGAACATTCCACCACTTATATTTTACAGGAACCCCAACTGCAGTGTTAGCTTTGGGGGCTTCGTTTAGCGCTTTGGAAGTTGTTCCATTGGTTCTAATGGGATTTGAAGGATACCATAATATGAAGCTAAGCAGAACCAAGGAATGGGTGAACGCTTATAAATGGCCGATTTACTTTTTTGTTGCAGTAGCTTTTTGGAATTTTCTGGGAGCTGGCATTTTTGGCTTTTTAATTAATCCTCCAATTGCACTGTATTATATGCAAGGATTAAACACAACTCCGGTTCACGGACACACAGCCTTATTTGGTGTATATGGAATGTTAGGAATCGGACTAATGCTATTTGTATTAAGAGACATGGATTTAAAGGCCATTTGGAAAGAAAAAACGATTAAATATGCTTTTTGGATGCTAAACATTGGTTTGCTATTAATGGTATTAATTAGTGTTTTACCTGTAGGTTTAGCGCAAACAGTGGTCAGTGTAAAACATGGTTTATGGTATGCACGTTCTGCTGAATTTCTTGAACAACCAACTCTTGAAACCATTCGATGGCTAAGAGTAATTGGAGATACAATATTTGCTATTGGATCACTATACTTAGGCTGGTTTGTTTTTGGTTTAAAAACAGGTTGGTCGATAAAAAAATAATAGTTAAAATAATAAGCCCAGAGCAATTCTGGGCTTATATTTAATAAATTCAAATATGTTAGTTAGCAAATCAGATTTTCGAAATGAAGTTTTCAAATTAAAAAGGAATTTAACTTCGTCAGAAAGAATTATAAAATCTCAATCCATTTTCAAGAAAATTGAACAATTGCAAATATTCAATCATGCTAAGACTATATTAATATATTGGTCCCTGGATGATGAAGTATTCACACATGACGTTACCAAAAGATGGAATCATTTGAAAAGAATATTATTGCCAGTAACTTTAAAAGAAGAATTAGAATTAAGGGAATTCAAAGGAACACATTTGTTAAAAGAATCTTCGAAAATGAAATTAAAAGAACCTGTTGGCAAAGCTTTTACAGCATTTAATGAAATTGATATGGCAATTGTACCAGGCCTGGCCTTCGACAATCAAAATAACAGAATTGGGTATGGAAAAGGATATTACGATAAATTATTAAGTAATTTGTCGGTGTTTAAAATTGGTATTTGTTTTGATTTTCAGATATTTGACAATATCTCTACTACAGAAAGAGATATAAAAATGGATATGGTAATAACAAACTAACCATTAAAAGCTTTCATTTTTTCCTGTTTTCTCTTCTCCAAATTAAATAGTCCCTAATGACTTCTAAAAATGTAATAAGCCCTATGAAGATCACAAGTATAATTAATTAAAAAATTTCATTCTCATTTTCAGACACTTATACAAGCATATTTAAAATAATCCAAAAAAAACTTGACAAATAAGAAATGACAGCATATCTTTGTGAGTGAATACTAACTTACATTGCTATGTTTTCAGAAAGACAAAAAGAAATATTATCAACATCAGTAGAAATAATAGCCGAAAAAGGCATACAAGGTTTAACAATAAAAAACCTGTCGAAAGCAATAGGTGTATCTGAAGCTGCAATTTATCGTCATTTTGATAGTAAAGCTAATATTTTAATGACTATTCTTAAATTATTTGAACATGAAAGTAATAAATTTTTAAAGAACGGAACAAATATGAACCCTAGTGAAAAAATAATCGATTTTTTTAACAAGATGCTTACTGTATTTCAGGCCAGTCCATCAATTGCTTCGGTTATTTTTGCTGAAGAAATATTTCACAATGATGCTTCATTGTCGGGTCTAATAAACTCTATTATGAAAAATAATCAGGATTATGTGAATAATATTATTAAAGATGGGCAGAATTTGAAAATTTATCGTAACGATATTTCAAGTGACCATCTTACCTTATATATATCAGGGGCAATGAGATTATTAGTTAAGGATTGGCGTAATGAAAATTCAAAAGATGATCTTATTCTGAAAGGAGAATCTCTTTTAAATACATTTTTCAATTTAATCAAATCATAAAAAAATTTGCCCTGTTAGTTAGTGAGTATTAACAAACTTTAAATCAAAATAACATGAAACGAATTCTTAATTGGCTTTTAGATTATAGCTGGGTATCAATGATTGTAATACTTTTTATTTCGGTATTTGCATTTTACTGGATGAAAGAAAACACACAAATGGAAACTGATCTGGATGAATATATGCCTAAAAACCATCCGGCATTTATTTATAGCGATGAAGCTGAAGATATCTTTAACATTAAAGATGGGATTATTATCGCTATTGAAAATAAAAATGGAGTTTATAATCCGATTACTCTGAAAAAGATAAAAGATCTTACAAAGGAAATTCAAAAGTTACCTGAAGTTGAAAAAGACGATGTAACATCGCTTTATACCGCCGATAACATTATTGGTACCGAAGAAGGTTTAGATGTTAAGGCGTTTTATAAAAACGTTCCAAAATCTGACAAAGATCTTATTAAACTAACTCATAATGTGCGCAATAATGATATGATTAATTTAAGATTAGTGTCGCAAGATGAAACCGTAACTTTAATTATTGCGAATATTCATGATGATGCTTTTTCACAAGAATTTTATCAACAAATACTTAATATTAGTCATTCTTATGAAGATGATGAACACAAACTATATGTTGCAGGAACTCCAATTGTAGAAGGCACTTTGGCACATCTTGCGCCAAAAGATATGGCAAAAATGATTCCTATCGTTGTTGTTGTAATCCTGATTGTTCTGTTCCTATTACTAAGAAGTGTAAAAGGCACCTTATTAACCTTTTTTGTTGTAATCATAAGCACTCTATGGACTTTTGGCTTAATGGCATGGATTGGCATCCCAATTTATTCTGTTTCCACAATGATTCCGGTAATGTTAATTGCAATAGGAGTTGCTGATGGGATTCACTTATTTAATCATCTGCAACTGCATATAAGTCAACATCCGGGAGTAAATAAAAAGGATGCCATTAAAGATATGATAAGTCATATGCTATCTCCGGTAATTATGACTTCGGTTACTACTGCTGTAGGATTTATCTCATTACTTACCTCTCAGGTTTATCCAATTAAATACTTTGGATTGTTTACTGCTTTTGGTGTAATGTCGGCTATGGTATTTTCACTAATCTTTATTCCTGCCGGACTAATGATTTTTGGATTACCAAAAGCATCTAAAAAGATAAAAGAATCAAAAGCATCCGGAGATAATTTTGCGTATCGTGTAGCAGCTTATTTGCTAAAACACAAGATGATTTCGATTTATGTTTCAGTATTTATTATCTTATTTTCTATTGTCGGGATGCAGAAGATATGGATTAACTCCAGCTTTCTGGATAAATTCGAAAAAGACAGCGAAATAGTTTTAACGGATGCATATATAAATGAGAAATTCGGAGGAACGTCAAATATTAATCTGATACTTGAGTCAAAAGAAAAAGATCAGTTTAAAGATCCTGAAACACTTCGATTAGTTGACCTGCTTCAGGAAGATATTGAAAGTAGTCTGGATGTGGTTGGAGATTCTTTTTCGCTTTCGGATTATTTACGCAGAATGAATAAAGTAATGCATGCTGACAGGGAAGATTTTAACACCATTCCTGATTCTAAGGATCTTAATGCACAATATCTCTTACTTTATGAAATGTCCGGGGACCCAGACAATCTTTGGAAAGTTGTGAATTATGACTATTCAAAATTAAATGTCAATATTCAACTAAAAAGTGATGATTCAAAATCAATTCGCTCAGCAATAGACCTAATAAAGCAATATGAAGGAAAATTTAATGAATTAGGTATTGATGTAAATTATGCAGGATCCGGTTACAAGGCGCTTGTATTTACCGATTTAATATTGAAAGGTCAAATTTCAAGTTTAATTCTGTCTTTATTAATCGTTATTGTATTGCTTTCTGTCATGTTTAAGAAAATCATTGTAGGCCTGGCAGCTACAGTTCCTATCATACTTACCGCATTTATTAGTTTCGGTTTAATGGGGGCTTTAAATATCCCATTAAGTACAACTACAGCTCTTTTATCAAGCATTGCTATAGGAATTGGAATTGATTACGCTGTTCATTTTGTTGAACAATATCGACTCAATGCAGAAAAGGGATTGGACCTGTTACAAACAGCACAGAATACCATGTATCATTCAGGACGGGCAATTTCTTTTAACGCCATAGTTGTAATTGCCGGATTCATGGTATTACTATTTTCAGTATTCCCTCCCAACAGAGAATTAGGAGCATTGATTTCATTAAATATGTTTACCTCATTTTTGGGAACATTAACCATTATGTTGGTTATCCTGAATTATTCAAAAGTATTCTTTAAAAAGAAAAACTAGAGTTATGCCTTTAATTTTAATACTCATATTCTGTTCTGGTATTTTTTCTCTTAACTATATAGAGAAATCGGAAATAACTATAGCAAAGATCATGTGTATTCAAAATGATTTAACCTCTATAATTTCACAAAAAAATAATGTACCTAATACTAAAACATTCACAAAAAATAAAAAAATAAATATTATGAAAAAAGTAAAATTTGCCACATTTCTATTGCTTTTTGCAATAGCAGGCACAGAAATTTCTGCCCAAAGCTTAACCGCTCAGAAAATAATTGAGAATGTCTATTACAGACCAACAGGAGCAGATGGAACTTCAGAATTAAGTATGCATTTAATTGATTCTCGAAACAACGAAAGAATCAGACAAATCAAACAATTCTCAAAGGATTTCGGCAAGGAAGAAAAAAGCATTATGTTTTTTATGTCGCCTGCTGATGTTAAAAACACCTCATTTATGAATTGGAGTTACGACGATGCTTCTAAAGATGACGATCAGTGGATTTATCTTCCTGCACTTAAAAAAACAAAACGTATTTCGAGTGACAGTAAAGATGATTCTTTTATGGGTTCTGACTTTACATACGATGATTTAGGTGATCGACACCCAAACGAAGACAATCATAAGTTATTACGCGAAGAAACCATAGATGGTAAGCAATGCTTTGTTATTGAAAGCACTCCTAAGGATGGTGATTACATGTATTCTAAAACAATTACCTGGGTAATAAAAGATATATGGATCGGAATTAAAAAAGAGTTTTACGATGAAGATGCTGATCTCCTGAAAGTTCTAACTGTTAAGAAATACGAAAAAATCAAGGATTATTGGGTTATCTCTAACACTGAAATGAAAAACATTCAGGATGATCATACTACCAAAATGGTATTAAGCAATATTCAGGTTGACATTGGAATTGATGATAATAAATTTACTGAAAGAACTATGACCAGAGGATTATAGTTTTGGGTTTAACCGGTGAAAGGAGGCCCTGGCTTTTCATGTATGAGTAATGTTTTGATTATAATTTCTCAGCTCCAGGTCTTCCTTCACTTTTAAAAATTTAGTTATGAAAAGGTTTAAATATTTATTATCAGGGATTCTTAGCTGTGTTGTAGGACTTTCAACAGTTTACGCACAAAATCCTGATATTTCAGGATATGTAAGGAATTATACAGGAATGCTAACAACAGGATCGAATGATTTCTCAATAGTTCAAAACACATTAAATCTTGATATTACAGGTTCGAAAGGGAATATAGCTTTTAAAGCAAATCCTTATGTTTATCAGTACTTTGATAAAGATCTGGACTGGGGTATCAGAGAAGCTTATTTAGATTTATATGTTGGCAATTTTGATGTCCGAGTTGGTAAACAACAAATAATATGGGGTAAAGCTGATGGTGCATTTATTACGGATATTGTTTCGCCAAAAGATTTAAGTGAATTTCTACTCCCCGATTTTGAAGAAATACGAATGGGAGTGAATGCAGTTAAGCTTGATTATTATTTAAAGAATAACACGTTTGAATTTGTATGGATACCTGTTTTTACAGAAACAAAACTCCCTGATGAAAAATCAATCTGGTTTCCACAATTACAAAGCCAGGGGATTCCTGTAACATTTGATCATTCGAATTCAGAGGTTGATGCAAAATTAGAAAACAGTGAACTCTTTTTAAAATATTCACTACTCTCTTCGGCAATTGATTTTGAATTAATGGCTGGTTACATGTGGGATGATGATTTTTCAGCACATAATACGCCACAAGTGGATTCAATTACAAATACCATGACTGGAATTCTGATTAAACCAGAATACCATCGACTTGGCGTAGCAGGGGGAAGTTTTTCAACATCACTCGGAGGAACCATATTGAGGGGAGAAGCCGCCTATTACATGGATAAACATTTTTCAACATCAGACTTCATCAACGAAGGTTTAGTTAAAAAAGATTACGTTCATTATCTCCTGGGTTATGATTTTTCTCTTTTCGATATCACGATGAGTGTTCAGCTAATTCAGGAATATATTATAGATTATACTGATCAAATCATCAATGAGGAATTTGAAAATACTGCTACTTTTTTAGCTAATAAAAGTTTTCTAAGAGAAACTTTAAGTCTTGATCTGTTTGCATACATAGGACTAAATAATGGCGACGCCTTAATCCGTCCTAAAGCAACGTATAGTATTTCCGATGGCCTTGAAATCTTAGCCGGAGCAAACCTGTTTATAGGAGATCAAGGAAGATTCGGACAATATGATAAAAACGATATGGTATTTATTAAACTGAAATACAGCTTCTAAAAAAAGTAAAGAAATGAAAAGCTATCTGATTGCAATATTATTTATGTTTGGAATATTCATATACTCATGCGATGAAGTATTTGAATACTCTCCTTATGTGATCGATTTTGAAGATCATGAAACAAACCTCACTCAGAAGAACATCATCGCATTATCTTTAAACAATGCTTCAGATACCTTAACCATTGCATTAACCGGCGATACTCATCGTTTTTACGATGAAGCAGAAAGAATGGTGAATAAACTAAATACTGATTTTGATATCGATTTTCTAATACATACAGGTGACTTTACAGATTATGGCATTCCAAAACAATATCATTGGAGTAATTCGATTTTTTCTGAATTAAATGCCCCCTACTTTGTTGTCGCTGGCAACCACGATCTTGTTAGCAATGGAGAAGAAGGCTATAAGGAAATGTTTGGCAATCTGAACTTTTCATTTATTCATCACGCTATAAAATTCATATTTATTAATACAAACAGCCGCGAGTATGAATTTAATGGACAGATACCGGATCTGGATTGGTTACGAAACGAAATTAATCCCGGTGATGATTTTGAAAAAGTAGTATTAGTATTTCATACACCCCCTTTTGATGCGGATTTTGATTCTGATTTAGAGGATGAGTTTATGAACATACTTCATAATTCGGACAATGTATTGTTTGCTACACACGGACACTTACACAGCTTTAACTATTCTGAACCATATTCTGATGGTATTCCATTTGTAAATACAGCAAGTGTAGAAAAAAATGAATTTGTACGGGTTAAGATTTACAATAATGAATTTACAGTAGATGTTATTGATTTTTAAATATATAAATTCAACTAGGAAATTTATTTCCATACTATTGATCATGGCTTTAATAGCTGTTATCGGAAATAAAAATACGTATTCCAACGAACCTAATTCGGCCTGGATAAAGCATCTCTATCCCGATCATTACAAAGTTCAGTTTGCCGGAGGAATTGGGTTTGTATCAGCAGGCTTAGGATATGATTTCTTCAAAGAACGGGTTGACATCTCCTATTTTTATGGATATGTACCTGAATGGTTTTCAAAAGAAGACTTGCATAGTGTTAGTTTGCAACTTACAGGAAAGCCTTTTAAGATTCATCTTAATTCGAAGTTAGAATATTACCCTTTAAATATTGGGATGTTTATTCACCATACCTTTGGCAGTGAATATTACATTACCCTACCCGATCACTATCCTGAAGATTATTACTGGTGGTCGCCGGGAAGAACAGGGGGATTGTTTCTTGAAGGGCAGCTTAACTATCAATTTAAAGAACCTGATCAAATTTTCTCTGAAATTGGCTTTTATTACCGCATTGTAACCCGGGGTGTATATCTGACCAGTAAAATCTCTAATACTTCAATCCCTTTAGAAGATATATTCAGTTTAGGTTTAGGAATTGTAATTTATTACTAAAATGGCCAAAAAACTTATCATTATTTGTATCCTCTTTTCTTTTATGAATCCTAACTTAAAAGCAGAAGAAAAGAATGACAGCTTTTCTCAAATTCGACTGACAACAATTGCACAGGCACACCAGGGGAATAGTTATGTAACTATTCTTGAAGGAATTGGACAAATAGAACATCTTTGGTTTGAAGGTAACCTGATCCCTAGTTTTTATATTAGAATACGAGAAGATTCAAGGCTCCTGGGCGTTTTAACCCCACAGGTAATTATTAGAATGTACCAGGAGGAATCCTTTCCTGTGCGTACTCCCAGTTATATGCCACAAGCAACAGTTTACTGGTCGGTATATAATAAACAACGATTCGAGAGCTTAAATATTTTTGGTCGATTAGCTCATCATTCCAACGGACAGCAAGGCGATTTTTTTCTTGAAGATGGAAGCATTAATGTAAAAACAGGTAATTTCTCAACAAATTATATTGAAGCTGGCGTTATTAAAACTTCGTTAAATAAAAGATTCAATGCGGTACGAATGTTCCGATCATCAGTTCAGGTGCACCCCCCTATTTTGTCGGTAGACGAACTGGATAACATTTACAGTTTTTACCGTTGGAACAACTTTATTTATATTTTTAAATTAAACAAATCCGAAAATGAGTTTAATAAATCTCAAAAAGCTAACATTTCATTAAAAGCAGAACTTAACTGGTTTTTTGGAGATTTTAACAACAACAGTTTTTTGGATATTGATCGAATAACATTCTCAACTACATTTACATATCATCCTTCGTTTTTTGAGGATATTGTTTTGTTTGCACAATATTATTACGGAAAAGATTATTATAATATGTATTTCTCCAATACCCTCAATGTTTTTCGGGTTGGAATTATGACTGAACTTATTAGATTTTAAAATAACAAGATTATGAACTTAAAATTAGGAAAGAATATGACACCTAAGAAATCGGGTATTATTTTGATAATGCTCCTGTTTATCACATGTACATCATTTAAATATCCGGTTAGTAAAGCCGATGAGATCATAGGGAATTGGTTGTTACCGGATAATCTTGAGATAGAAATATTCAAAAAGAACCATAAATTCTATGGTAAAATCACTGAGGTTTATGGATTTAAAGATGGTCAGGAAAAAGACATTCATAATCCGGATCAAAGCAAAAGAAATGATAACTTGATTGGTAAAGTTATCATTTCAGATCTACTCTTTGATTCTGAAACAGAACAATGGATAAACGGGTCTATTTATGCTCCGCAAAAAGGGCTAACTTTAGAGTTAACCATTCTGAAAGTAAACGGGGAAACCTTAGAAGCCAGAGGAAGCAAATTGTTTTTTAGTAAAAAAATTATTTGGAAACGAATTTAAGATTATGATTTATTTAGACTATACAGTCGCTAAAATTAAGAACTCGGCAAAGAAAGTCTTTTTTGATAAGGGTTTTAATGGCGCCCGTATTCATGAAATAGCAAACGAAGCTGATGTTAGTCAATCTCTTTTGCATTATTATTTCAGAACAAAAGAACATTTATTTAAAATTATAATTGATGACAGCATTGACCTGATTATAAAAAACATGTCTCCTATCCTGGAAAAGGAGCTAAACTTTTATGAACTCATTGATCAATTTATTTATAACATTCTTATCCTGGTTAAAGAAAACAAGAGGCTTTTATCATTTATTATTAATGAGTATAATCAGAATTTTGATAAAATAAGGTCAGAGTTAAAGCCAATTTTTAATTTTTTTAAAGAGTTTGAGTACCAAATCCGGATTCAGGCACAGAAAGAAAAAATTAAAATTAATGACACTAAACATTTTATTGCCAATATCATATCTCTTTGTGGATGGCAGGTAATTGGGATTAATATTTTTAATTTGGAAATAAGTTCTGACAAAGATTCAGAAACATTTAATATTTCGGCAGTAAGAAAAAATATCTATGAGAGTATTATTCGCTACCTGGAGAACAAATAATCTTGAGTAATAAGCTTTCTTTTAGCTACAGAATCAATCTTTCTACTTTGCTCAGATTCTCTAAATCGAATTTTACAATTGCAAGTTCCGGAAATTCATATGCAGCAGAAAACATATACGTGTTCGTCGATTTGTCTTTCCAGTCACCTGTAATTCTTGAAGATTCGTGAATATGGCCATGCAAGGTTAATAAAGGTTGTTTTTCACTTATAAACCGTTGAATAGCAATACTTCCGACATGAACATCAAGCGGAACATGATCGAAGAATTGTCCGTCAAGTGCAGCTCTGTCTAATTTTGTTTGATAAGGGGGTGAATGAAATAAAAAAATGCCATTTTTTAAATTATCATTTCTGGTTAAAACCTGCAAATCATCATAAATGGTAGAATATTCCAGGTCGATTTTTTCCACAAATGTTCTTTTACCTTCAGTTGGATGCACACAACCCGGATCAACATATCTCGACACATCATAGCGTTCCCAGTCTTTTAATAAAAAAGGTGTAGGTGGAATATTTGAATATCCGTAAATAACATAATTACTGTATTCAACTTTTCTGTGATGCATATACTCCCATAATCCCATATTTTGGCCGGTAACTATTTTGTGTTCTTCAATTTTAGGATCATCATTTCCCAGTATAATAAATACCTTAGGATAGCTTTTCTTTATTTCTGATTTTAACTTTTGGAATTGTGGTATTATAAAATCTAAAATGAAATCTTCATATTCGGTATTATTGAAAACATTGAAATTTGGTAATATGTCTCCCCCAATAAATAAAGCATCAGGTAAATCTGTTCTAATCTGATTGAATAGTTTTTCATACCTCTCGATCAAGCCATGCAAATCAGATACAAAAAAGCTTTTCATTTTCCTTTTTTTAATAAGCGTGCGGGGTTATTAGCACTTCCGATCATAACCGCAAAACTTGTCTTTTTTTCAATATCTTCATCTGTAATTATATGCAAATCTATTAAACCGTCTTCTAACTTATATCCAGTTTTTCGTCTGTTAAATTCGCTAAGAGAATGATTCCATCCATCTATCCATGATTTAAAAAGATTTTTCTGATATTCCGTTCCCTTAAAATGAACTAATAAATCAATATCACTTGCAGGACCTGCTGTTGCTTCTTTTGTACTTCCAATGATATAAATTGCATCGATACCATAATATTTAAAATCTGTTTTATTAGCTATTTTTTGAGCCATCTGAAATCGCCATTTCCAATATTCATCCTTATAATCATCCAAATAATTTTGCTCGTTCGCTATATCTTTTTTCTCGGATAATAATTTTATCGTTTTTCTTAACCTGCAATTAAAAATAAAAATACTTAAGCGATTCGCAATTGTATTAAGCAGTTTTTGTTCTTCAGCTAAAAAAACTTCATTTGTAAACGGCAGATCTTTATAAAACACAACTATTTTACCTACGATATTGTTATCAACAATTAATTCTGCAGTTTGAGAAAGTTCAGGCACGTCCGATTCCTGTAAATAGAATAAATTATCGTCGAGTTCAATTATGGCATGACAAAATGGAGGAAACTGCCAGCCATTAGGTATAATATCAACAATCTTATTAAAAATATAATGAAAATCTTTTTTTTCATCACTTAACACATTTTCAATATCGTATAAACATTGAAGTTCTTTCGCTCTTTCCTGAAGTGGTCGAATAAATTTGTAATCCATATGCTTCGTTTTTATTTTCTAAAATGAATATGGAATTCTGGTTTAATTATTAATTTTCCTCTTTGTACTCATATTATCCGGGAATAAGCATGTTTTTATAAACAAAGCAGCTACTCATTATATACAAAGATAATCATTTTTTAATTATGCAAGACTGTCACGCAACAGCTAAGTCTATAATAGATAACAACTTATTGCTTATATACATGATAAATCTTTTACATTTGCTTTCTCTTTTATGGTAATTCAACTATTAAAATCCTGAATTATGAGTGCAAATAAATTCATGCATATGATTGAGTAAAAACGGCCTTAGGTAAGTATGCCAAAATCATAATCCTTAATTATTATGGAAACGAAGGAAGCAGATACATCACTTTTAAATATTTATATCAAACCGACGGTTCAGCCAAATTGGAGTAATATCTATTATTTGCATTGCATACAATAAGATGATCTTAGGCTATTTTTAAACCCATGAAGACTGAAAGAATTATTAGGACACTTTATAATATTTTAAATTATGTGATGTCTGCCACTAGAAAACCCTTGAAAAGTCAGTTTACAAGGGTTTTTAAATTTTATTATTTTAAAACGCTAAGGTTTCTGGTTTATTAACTTTTTTTATTATCTTCATTATCTTATTTAAAACCCAAAGAAATGAAGAAATTATTAACCTTGTACATCGTTATTCTTAGCGTATTTATTTATTCTTGTAAGAACAAAGGACAAGAAAAAATAGAAGAAGTAAAATATTCTGAAGCTCTGGCAAAAGTTGTTAGCCAAGTAACTAATGGAAAAATAAAAAGCAGTGATAAAATAGAAGTCCATTTTGTCAGTTCTGTTGTTAACAAAGACCTACTTAATACGGAATTGAAAGATGAGGTCTTTAAATTCAGTCCATCAATTAAGGGCAAAACATACTGGTCTAGCACAAAAGTCTTGGTCTTTGAACCAAGTAAAGCTTTAGAAACAAGAAAAACATTCTCAGGTGAACTCGATCTGGCGTTGCTGTCTGAAGAATTAAAAGAGAAAAAGCTTGAAAAACTGAAGTTCAATTTCACAATTGAAGGTCGTGAACTAAATAATTTTTCTGGTGAGCTAATTCTTAAGAACAGAAATAATCCGAGAATACTTAGCTATAAAGGGAAAGTTTCCTTTACAGAAAAAACCGATCTTGACCTAATTCAAGATGCTGTTACTTTAAAACAAAGCTCTAAAAAATATAAACTAGATTGGTATTCAGAAAATGATGGATATACCTACACGTTCATTAGTGAGGATTTAACACGTGATAATTCTACAAAAACATACACTTTAACGATTGATAAAAATAAATTAGACTTATCAGATCAGTTTGAAAAAAGCTTTCAAATAACTCCTATAGAGCAAATGAAAGTTGTAAAAATTAGTAAAACTGAAGAAGGTAGAGTGCCTAAAATTTATATTGAATTTTCGGACGAGTTCGATCCAGAACAAAATTTAAATGGTTTGATAAATGTTCAACCAAAAGTTGATCTGAAAATACAGAGACTTGGTAAATCTGTTGTTCTCGATGCAGACTTTAACTATGGAAGTGAGTATACTGTTAGCGTTGAACCAGGAATTAAAAGTAGATGGGGAACCGAAACTAGCGAAAAATTTACAGATAATGTGAAATTTTCAGATATTAAACCTAATCTAGAGTTTGCCTCTGATGGTATTATTTTGCCTGAAGGAAATCAGTACAAAGTTCAGTTTTATACAAGTAATTTAAGCAGAGTTCATATTGAAGTAAAAAAGGTATATGATGAAAGTCTAACTGAATTTGTTAGAACTGAAAAACTAAGTAGCCTTAAAGACCGGCATACAAGCTTCGAGGGTTCTTATATTAATAGAGTTGGAGTTATTATTCATAATGAAACATTTGAAATAGGAGAACAAAAAAACAAATGGTTGCTTAGTGAGATTGATTTATCAGGTGTAATTAAGAATAATGATGAAGGCCTATATTTAATTCGTTTAAATTTCAATCCTCGCGATATGCTTGTCGATATCAGCGACGAAAAGTATAAGTATATAGAAGAATTTGGTCAGGTTTATAAGCCAGTCCTCTTAAGTAATATTGGTCTTACCTGCAAAAAAACAGGAAATACATATGAAGTATTTGCAACTGATATAGTTTCAGGACAGCCCTTAAGTGGTGTAAAAGTAACGCTTAGAAGAAATTGGGACACCGATAATCCAATAATTACATCAGGTACAACAAATAGCGATGGGAAAGCTAGTTTATACAACGACCGTTATGGATATAATTACAATACATACATAGATGCAGAGAAGGATGGGCAACATAGCATTATCAAGTTTAATGAAATGGAGTGGAATATTTCAGGATTTGATATTGGAGGAATAGACGAATTTAAGCAAGGAACAAAAGCCTATACGTATACAGAAAGAGGAGTGTATCGACCAGGTGATGAAATAAA
>KB223735.1_pt18 | contig 17093 bp, 17 predicted proteins | sample 524768 | NCBI WGS metagenome assembly AMQJ01 (sample SAMN00998488, study PRJNA167727) | sediment metagenome | isolation source: subsurface aquifer sediment | place: USA: Rifle, Colorado | collected Aug-2009
ATAAATTATACTGTTCCCAACCTGTTATTTGTGCCAACAAAAATGCGGATTCTTTTAATTTAGGTGCAGTATAATACGTATAATGTGCATCTAAATTAAACTCATTTATTTGAACCGTATAGGCTTTCCCATCTGATGGTACTGAATATGGAATATCAATATTAAATTCAACGTTTGTTTGATTTGTTGTTGCTTCGAAATATGATACCTCGGCAACTGCTTCCTCCTCTTCATCTAACTCAACAATTTCCATCTCATCATAAACTACAGCCATTTTAGCCTTTGGAGCATAACCTCTTGAAACAACTTGTGGTGGCTCATAAAAACTTACATACCAAGGATAAATCTCTGGTTTTACTCCACTAATTTGAGGATTCCCTGTTGAGATTGTTAATCGAACATCCTCCCAGTCTTCACCACTTGATTGATAGACTTTTGCTTTATAATTTAATTGAACCGGCTCCGCAATGTCAATTGCCCTTAAATCATATTCAGGAGTCCATCCCGCATTATAAATTACATATCTTAAATCCAAAACGGCTTTGGTTCTCTCCTTGGCTAATACCTTCACCAGAACTTCTGATGTAGGATTATTAAGTTTTGATTGCAATGAATTCAACTGATTCTGGATTCTTGTAATACTTTCATTAATCTTACTAAGACTTCCGTTTAATTCCAATTCTTTCGATTTAATCTCGTTAAGCTTTACATGAAAATAATTCATCGCCTCTTTTAATGCTGTAATGCTTACTCCCGATTGATCGCCTCCAATTGATTTGTTAGCCAACAATATAGTTTCTTCGGCTTTATATGTTTCTATTTTATTTTCGGTATCCTTTTTAGTAAACTTCAACATCTCCAAACTATCTTTTAAGGTTTTTATTTGCTTTGAATCTTTTTGTGATTTTAAATAATTCAACTGATAGTTTACACTTAGTATAGTAAAATTACCAAATCCCTTTACCTGGATACTTTGCTGGTTAATGTTTCTGGGAAGATCCGTAATCAAAAGATCTGTTACACCTTGTTCAACGAATACAGATCCTGTTTTATAGATTTGTGCCCCTTTTTGAAACACAGTAACCTCCTTTATTTTTGAAGGAATCTTAATTTCATTTTCTGTTGCAAAAGTCCCGCTACACAAAAATATTGAGCCGATTAATAATGCAAGTTTTTTCATCATTGTAAATTATAAAGTTAAAAGATAAAAGTACGAAATATCTAATTATAACATTTCAATTTTATTAAATTATAAGTACTTTCGAAACCTCGATATAAGTACGTTTAACTATACAGTTTTATTATAAATCATGAAAATTAAAAAGTCAGTATTCGTTTATCTTATTGCATGTTGGACAATATTATTTTCTTCATGTTCCGATTTTAATCATGCAGAGTCAACCATTAACGAGGCAGATATGACCCGCATAGTGAAAGAATTTTCATCGGATGAATTCCAGGGAAGAAAACCTTTTACCATTGGAGAAGAAAAAGCGGTTGATTTTTTGGTTAAAGAATATAAACGCATTGGTCTCGAACCTGCTAATAATAGCAGTTATATTCAGGAAGTGCCCGTAGTTGAAGTTACCGACATTCCTGATAAGAGGATGAAAATCAACATGTGGAATGCATCCATAGAATTAAATTATAAAGATGACTTTGTAGCTTTTTCCAAGCATTTAGTTGATGAAATTTCTGTAAGAAACTCCGATATGATCTTTGCAGGCTACGGAATTGTCGCTCCTGAATACAACTGGAATGATTATGCCGGAATTGATGTAAAAGGTAAAATAGTTATTGTACTGGTTAATGACCCGGGATTTGCAACAGATAATAAAGATTTTTTTAAAGGGAATGAAATGACTTATTATGGTCGTTGGACTTATAAATACGAAGAAGCTGCTCGTCAAGGAGCAAAAGGAATTTTAATTATTCATGAAACAGAACCTGCAGGTTACCCGTGGAGTGTAGTTTTGAACGGTGCTGTTATTCCCAAACTATATTTACAAGCAGATGATAATTATTTATCCATGTGTGCTATTGAGGGATGGTTAAGCTATAATGCAGCCAATGAATTATTCTCATTAGCAGGTTTTGATTTGTCTGATTTAAAAGAAAAAGCAAAAAGCAAAGATTTTAAAGCTTTTCGAATAAAATCCAGATTAAGCTTAAACATAAAAAGTAGTCATAAGTTGGCTACGTCTAAAAATGTTATCGGAATAATCCCCGGAAAAGAAAGAAAAGATGAAGTTATTATCTATTCTTCACACTGGGATCATTTAGGCATAGGCGCTCCCTTAAATGGAGATTCTATTTATAATGGTGCTGTTGATAATGGAACAACAACAGCCTGGATGCTGGAAATTGCCGAGGCATTTGCAAACTTAAGAAAACAACCAGCCCGTACAATTATGTTTTTATCTCCTACAGCAGAGGAGCAAGGATTAATTGGATCGGAATATTATGCAACACATCCGATTTTCCCTTTAAACAAAACGGTTGCTAATATCAATAATGATTTAATGCTTCCATATGGGCCGTATAAAGATATTATGATAACAGGTTATGGTCAGTCGGAATTAGAAGATTATGTTGAGAGATTTGCCAAAAAATATGATCGATATGTAATACCTGATCCCAATCCGCACACGGGAATGTATTATCGTGCCGATCATTTTAGCTTTGCAAAAGTCGGAGTGCCTGCACTCTTTGCCAGGGGTAATTGCGACAATAGAGAGTTTGGAAAGGAATGGGCTTTGAAAAAAGAAAAAGATTGGATAAATAACAATTATCATAAACCGACCGATCAATACGATTCAGCAAGCTGGAATTTTGGCGGAATTGTAGATGATGCGAAAATTATGTTTAGAATCGGATATGAATTAAGTAAAGAAAGCACTTTTCCTAAATGGAAAGAAGGCTCTGAATTTAAAGAGATTAGGAATAAACAGGGTGATAATTAAAAAATTGTGGAGCATACCGGAATCGAACCGGTGACCTTTTGACTGCCAGTCAAACACTCTAGCCAACTGAGCTAATGCCCCAAAATTAAAAACATGTGAAAATACATTTTTTTATTTAAAATGAAAAGTTATTTTAGCAGCCTGAAAAGATTTAAAACAAAACAACTATTGTAAATACAGCAATAACAAATATTAGGTTTAACGTTTTTTAACATTTAATTCCTGATATACAGAAACTTAAACACAATAATAACGTACAACTGGTACTAAAAGCAACTTTGATATTATTTTTTACATCTAAATTTTGAAAAACATTATTATATTATTTATTTTTAGGCATTCAAAAATAAACCAACATGGAAGTTAAAAAAACGGATAAGGCTAATTTAGAGAAGAAAAGAGGCATTTTTCTTCAAATAGGTTATGTAATCGTTCTTGGCATAGTTTTATTTGCTTTTGAATGGGGCACACGACCTTCAGAACTTAACTCATTAGGACAATTAGGAGATTTGGATCTTGAAGAAGAAATTATTCCAATTACTCGTCAGCAAAACGAACCTCCTCCGCCTCCTCCTCCACCACAAACTACAGAAGTTATTAATATCGTAGAAGATGATGTGGAAATTGAAGATGAGTTGATTCTTGACGATACAGAAGCAGACCAGGATACTGAAATTCAGATCGTTGAGTTTGAAGAAGAAGAAGAAGAAGTAAACGAACAAGAAGTATTTTTTGTAGTTGAAGACATGCCAACATTCCAGGGTCAGAGTAGTGATGCGTTTCGTATTTACATTCAGCAAAACTTAAAATACCCTATTATTGCTCAGGAAAATGGTATAAGCGGAAGAGTATTTGTTCAGTTTGATGTTAACGCTAAAGGTGAAATAACTAATGTAGTTGTTGTTCGTGGCGTTGATCCATCCTTAGACAAAGAAGCAATTCGAGTTGTTAAATCATCTCCAAAATGGACTCCTGGAAAGCAAAGAGGACGACCTGTTAGAGTTAGATTTACATTCCCTATTGTATTCCAGTTACAATAAGAAAATAAAACATAAAAAATAAACCCGCTTAAAGCGGGTTTATTTTTTTACTCGTCCCGGATTCTTATTTATAAAATCTTTCCAGCTATTAAAATCCTTTGAAGATACTGCAACATTCGATTGATAGAAATGACACATAGCTGCTGCTAATCCATCTGTTGCATCTAAATCTGATGGTAATTCTTTAATCTTTAAAAGATTTTTTAATAGTGTAGCTACCTGCTCTTTGGACGCATTACCCTGCCCTGTTATCGACATTTTAATTTTTCGTGGTGCATATTCAAAAATAGGAACCGATCGTGATAATGCAGCCGATATGGCTACACCTTGAGCTCGTCCCAATTTTAACATGGATTGAACATTTTTTCCAAAGAAAGGGGCTTCAACAGCCATTTCATCTGGATGATACTCGTCAATTAACGAACTAACCCGATCGAAAATGTGTTTTAGTTTTGTATAATGATCGCTATATTTTTTAAGATCAATAACTCCTAATACAATTAAATTGGCTTCTTTCCCAACAATCTTAATTAATCCATAACCCATGATGCTTGTGCCGGGATCAATCCCAAGTATGATTCTCTCTTTTTCCAAGGATATAGATTTTATAAGGTCCCTCTTTCGTCTTTTATGCTGCGAATTTCTTTAAGCGGTGCTCTGTAAATAACTCCTGATGACTTTATACCTGAAAAGCTACCATGCTCAATGTGATATAATACCTCATCTAAAACGGCTTCTCCTACCCCAAAGTTTTTGGAAATATCATCCTCAACATAGCTATCTGCTTTTAGGCCTTCATAGTATCCACCAAAATCATCAGCATTGACCATTTTAAAAGAAATAGGAACGTAAACTAAGTCACTGATATTGCTGGAGAAGGAATACATCCCCACAGGCTTCCCATAGGTATCGTCTCCCACAATATAAACATCTAGATAAGGATTTAGTCCATTTATGATAACCTCACTAGCAGAGGCCGAACCTTTTCCTGTAATAAAATATATTTTATTCAATCTTAATGAATTTGGATCCTGATCAAAATAAACACTTTCGTTTTGATTTGATCTGTCAGCATTATGTTCATATTTTAGGAATAACTTACTATCTACATGATCGGGAATAATTAATCCGGCCAAATGATCAACCACATCCATCCTTCCACCTCCATTGTATCTTAAATCAATAACCATGTCTGTAATTCCTTCGCTCTGAAAATACCCAAAAGCCAACGTTAGTTCTTCGATTGATGGCCCGATAAAACTTTTAAATACAAAATATCCAACTTTATGAACACCACTTTCTAAAACGTTTACCTCTCCAACAGTATTCATTGTAATTAACTTCTTTGCAATGTTCTCGTTTACGATATCTCCTGTTGGTGATTCAAACTCAATCAAGCTGTTTACTCCAATTTCGTCTGATCCTAAAAGTCCACTCAGATTCGAGTTTTTATCAATAACAATACCATTTATCTTTTTAATTATCCAACCTCTCTCAATATTAAAATCTCGTAAATCAGAATCATCAAATAAAAATGTAATTCTTACATTTCCATCTGCATCCGGAGCATATCCGAAACCATATCCTATATATGTTCCTTCTTCGTAATATTGAGAATGTTCTGCCTGTGTTGTTATGTAACTCCATTTATCTCTGGGAATATATCTCATTGCTTCTAACAAATCATTAGGGTTTGAATAATCATCCGGATCAACATCAGGAATTGAATCCTTCCAATAATACCAGTAATTCATTAAATTATGAAGTTCAGTAACCTCATCTGCACCCGGAGGATAAATCTTTTCTTTTGTACATGAACTAATAATTGAAAGGCTGGCAAACAAGGCTAATACAATAATTGTATTAATGATTTTATTTTTCATGATATTTCCTTTTCACTTGTTGAACTACGATACCTGTAACAATCAAAGTTAACCCAAATAAAGTTGTGATAAATATTTTTTCATTTAAAATTATACTTATAAACACCAATGAGCAAAACGGAGTTAAGTAAATTAAATTGCTAATTTTATCTGTTCGTTCGGTTAACTTTAATGCTTTTAACCATATAACAAAAGTTATGCCCATTTCGAATAAACCAATATAAATTCCACTTAATAATCCTTCTGTACTAATTGGTTTCATTTCCGAAAATATTATCGTAACTATTGTTATAAATATTGTTGCAAATAAAAAATTTAGAAAAAGTTTTACTATTTCGTCTCTTTTATCCATTACATTATAAAGCCAAAACAAAGCCCAGATTACAGAGCTTCCAAGAGCTAAGAAGATGCCTGTTGGATTCGAAAACTTCATATTCATTATATTTCCTTCTGATGATATTAATATAACTCCTATAAAACTTAGTAATAAAGCAAACATACTTTTTATACTCAATTTCTGTTTTAATATTGGAACAGATAATACGACTAAGATTATTGGCCAGACAAAATTTAAGGGTTGTGCAACCTGAGCAGGCAAAAGTGAATACGCAATAAATAGCACAATATAATATAGAAACGGATTTAAAAAACCGAGAACCACTGAATGTAAATAATCTTTAGCAGATAGCTTCTTAAGTAATTTTAATTTTTTTTGATAAATCAGGGTGAAAAAAAGAAACACTAAAGCTGTAATTGTTGCAATAAATAATAACTGGAAATAATCAAGATATTGCAATCCAATTTTAAAGGCTGAAGCAGAAGTTGCCCAAAAAAGTATGGTAAGTCCTGCATATATATATGCTTTATTCTGATCTTTTATCATTGTATCGTATCTGTTGACTGTAAAAACAATACATCCAAAATTGATTTAACAACAGATAAATTAGAATCAATAAGTTCTTTTAACAAGCTAAGTGTTTCTTTATTAGACTCTAACTGAATCTCAAACTGTACTTTTGAAATCGTATTGCTTTTAACATCTTCCTTTAAACCATTTAGCTGATCTTGTGTGAAATAGATTTCCTGTTGTGCCTGATAGTACAGTTCATCCAGTTCTGAAATATTACGTTGAAGCAACTCGTAAAATAAAAGCGTATCAGGTAATATCACCATTTTTGAAATGGAATCGGCTAAAATAGTATCGTCAATAATAGTATAGATTCCATTTATTGCAAATTTATAATTATCAGTTAACTCCTGATGCAAGCTATCAGTTACCCTAATATGACGATCTAGCGTTGTAGTATCAATCGATTCACTTCTCCTACATCCGCTAAGGATAATGATAAGAATGAAGTTCAGATAAATAAATGTTCTCATAAAACTTTTAATAATGAGCTTAATATTACAAAAAAATTAGAATAATAAAAACAAAAAAAGAGCACTCACCAGAGTACTCTTTCTTACAAAGATTATCTTTTTAATCAATAATATCAAAACCAGTGTATGGCCTTAAAACCTCAGGAATAACAATCCCTTTATCTGTTTGATTATTTTCCAATAATGCTGCCAATATTCGTGGCAAAGCTAAAGCACTACCATTTAAAGTATGTGCTAGAAGGGGTTTCTTTTCGCCCTCTTCTTTGTATCTTAGTTTCAGTCTATTTGCCTGGTATGACTCAAAATTGGATACAGAACTAACTTCAAGCCATTTTTCCTGCGCTACAGAAAAAACCTCAAAATCATACGTTAATGCTGAAGTGAAACTCATATCGCCACCACATAATTTTAAAATTCGGTATGGCAGATTTAAAGATTTCACGAGTCCCTCAACATGATTTACCATTTCAGTGAGACTTTCATATGATTTTTCGGGATGTTGAATTTGCACGATCTCAACCTTATCGAATTGATGTAATCGATTTAAACCACGAACATCTTTTCCATACGAACCTGCTTCGCGTCTAAAACAGGGTGTGTAAGCAGTCATTTTCTTTGGAAAATCTCTTGCCTGCAAAATTTCATCACGGAAAATATTTGTTACCGGAACTTCGGCAGTAGGAATTAAGTAGAGGTTGTCAATTGTAACGTGATACATTTGACCTTCCTTATCGGGTAATTGACCTGTTCCAAAACCTGAATCTTCGTTAACCATCAATGGAGGCATAACTTCAGTATAACCAGCAACGATTGCTTTATCTAAAAAATAAGAAATTAAAGCGCGTTGTAGCTTGGCCCCTTTTCCTTTATATACAGGAAATCCGGCACCAGTAAGTTTATTTCCCAGTTCAAAATCAATAATATCATATTTTTTTGCCAGATCCCAGTGAGCAACTGCGCTTTTTGATAAAACAGGTATCTTACCTCCCGATTTAACCTTAATATTGTCATCAACACCTTTTCCAGCAGGAACCGATTCGTGTGGTAAATTTGGAAGCTGAACCAATAATTCGTTAAGCTGTTTTTCGGTAGAAGTTAATTCTTCGGCCTGAGACTTCACTAATTCTTTTATCTGTGTATTTTTTTCTTTTAAAAGATTTGCCTCTTCGACTTTTCCACTTTGAAAAAAGGATCCAATCTCTTTCGACATTTTGTTTAATTCAGCCTGATTGTTATCCATGCTATTTTGAGTTGAACGACGCTTTAGGTCTAAATCAAGAATTTGGTTAACAATATTTTCAGCTTGAAAATTTTTGATTTTTAGTCGCTCAATTACGAAATCCCTATTTTCCTGAATAATTTTTAAAGTCAGCATATCTCTTAAGATTTGAATACTATTTAAATAAAAAATCTCCCAAATTTTAACTATCAACTAGTAAAATCAGGAGATTCAAAATTACGTAAAATTCTTTTATACTTCGAAAGGAATAACAGATACAAATGATTTATCCCCTTGTTTTTTTCTAAATTCGATTTTACCATCGATCAAAGCAAATAAGGTATGGTCTTTACCCATTCCTACATTTTCGCCTGGATAGTGTTTTGTTCCACGCTGGCGAACAATAATATTACCAGCTTTAGCAGCTTGACCGCCATAAAGTTTTACTCCTAATCGTTTACTTTCCGATTCGCGACCGTTACGTGAACTACCAGCTCCTTTTTTATGTGCCATATCTCTACAATATTTTTAATTATTCAGTAATAATATCTTGAATCTGGATTTGGGTAAATTGCTGACGGTGACCGTTCATCTTTTTATACCCTTTTCTTCTTTTCTTTTTGAAAACAAGCACTTTATCACCTTTTTGGTGAACCAGAATCTTAGCGGAAATTTTTGCGGCCTTCACGGTTGGTTTTCCTACTTTTACCTTGCCGTCGTTATCGATCAACAGCACTTTGTCAAATTCAACAACAGCACCTTCTTCAGCATCTAAATGGTGAACGAAAATCTTGTTGTCTTTTTCAACTTTAAACTGCTGGCCTGCGATCTCTACAATTGCGTACATCTATTAAGTTTTTAACAGCCTGCCTGTCGGCAGACAAGGTTTTAATACTTTTTTGGGAATGCAAAAATATAAAAGTTTATCTGTTTCACAAACATTTATTTACAATATTTTTGAATCAGAGACTTTTATTTGGAATTTTGCTGTGCAAATATAGGATAAAAAATAAATGTAACTATAATCTTTTGAACAAATTAAAACTAAAAAAGTCGTATTAATTATATCAATCGTGTAAAATTTATTTAGCTCGTTTTAGAAGTTAAAATTTTAACTAATTATAAATATAAATTTTAAACTCTGTGCATTTTATTATTTTACACCCAAAACTCGCTGAGTCCAAAAGAATTACAAGACCCCTGCTGAACTATTTCAGAATCTTTTAGTTAACTTTCGAATGATAATTCTAATGAACAGATCGGGGTTAATGATAAAATATTGAATAACTTTGTACTCATAAAATTTAAATAAAATGGCTATACGTTTTTTTCACACACCTAGAAATAAAGAGTTCAGCTTTAAGCCCAGGTATTATAACGAGCAAAAAGAAGAACTTGAAAATCGAGTAAAAAGTATAAAACGGGAAATGGGTGTTACTGATCTTGAAGATTCTGATAAACCTTATGTTCCTAATATAAAAGGGCAAATGCGCGGATATTTTAAAAAGAACGTCGAACATAAAAGAAAATCAAATTTACGAATTGTTATTATTCTAATTATTTTATTTACAGCAGCATATTTTCTTCTTTATTATTAATTCGTTTTTTAAATGCCAGATATAATTCAGCTTTTACCCGATTCTGTTGCTAATCAAATAGCCGCCGGAGAAGTTATTCAACGACCTGCTTCTGTGGTTAAAGAATTAACTGAAAATGCCATTGATGCTAAAGCCGATTCTATTACAATAAATATAAAAGACGCAGGAAGGACTCTTATTCAGGTTATTGATAATGGTTCAGGAATGTCGGAAACTGATGCGAGGCTCTCTTTCGAACGACATTCTACTTCAAAAATTAAAACTGCTGATGATTTATTTGCCATTACCACCATGGGATTTCGGGGTGAAGCTCTGGCTTCTATTGCAGCCATTGCAAATGTCGAATTAAAATCCAGAAAATCAGAAAATGAAATAGGAACACAAATTGTTATTGAAGGTTCTAAAGTGATTAGTCAGGAACCAATAAGCTGCTCAACAGGAACAAATTTTGCTGTTAAAAATCTGTTCTTTAATGTTCCAGCCCGACGTAAATTTTTAAAATCGAATACTACTGAGTTTGGCCATATCATAACTGAATTTCAGCGGATTGCGTTGGCAAATCCAGAAGTTGAATTTAAGCTTTATCACAACGACTCAGAAGTTTACTTACTTCCAAAAGCAAATATCAGACAACGGATTGTTTCGGTTTTTGGCAAACGAATTAACCAAAATCTGATTACGATTGAAAGTAATACAAGTATTATTTCTATAAAAGGATTTATAGGAAAACCTGAATATGCAAGAAAAAAATCAGGTGAACAGTATTTCTTTATTAATAATAGATTTATGCGCAGTGCATATTTTAATAAAGCAATTATAAATGCATATGATCAGATATTGCAACCAGAAACTGTTCCTTCTTACTTTTTATTTCTCGAAGCCGATCCTTCAACCATTGATGTAAATATTCATCCTACGAAAACTGAGATAAAATTTGAAGATCAGCAAGCGATTTGGCAAATTTTACATTCTGCCGTAAAACAAGCCTTAGGGAAAAACAACATAGTACCTTCCATTGATTTTAATCAGGAGCAAGGATTTGATATTCCTGTTTTATCAAAAAATACTGACATTAAAAATCCTCATATCGAGATTGATCATACCTTTAATCCCTTTGAACACAAAAGCTCAGCAAACAGAAATCCAAAGAGCTCTCTTATTTCTCTTGAAAAAGAAAATATGGCAAACTGGGATAAATTGTACGAAGGATTCGAAAAAGAAAATGAAGAATCGGATGAGTTTTCATTTATGTCTAATCAAAATATTCAGCAAACCATTACAGATCATGATGTAAGCGATAAATATTTTCATTTTAAAAACAAATATATTTTAACACCTGTAAAATCAGGATTAATGATTATTGATCAGAAAAGGGCTCATGAACGAATTCTTTTCGAAAAATTTCTTCAGTCACTTTCAACAGATTCTATTGCAACACAAAAATCATTATTCCCTAAAACTATAGAACTTGACGCAAAAGATCATGCACTAATTATAGAAATTCAGAATGATTTAAAACGCCTGGGATTTGATCTGGATGATTTTGGAGGTCATTCTATTGTAATAAACGGTATGCCCGCCGATTCAGGCAATCAGGAGCCGGAACAAATTATTGATAAATTTCTGAACGAATATTCAAGCGGAGAAATTGATACAAAAACCCAAACTAAAGAAAAAATCGCCAAATCTTTAGCGAAGGCCTCAGCAATTAGCAGCAATCAGCAATTAAATAATGAAGAAATGCGCGAAATGGTTGATCTGTTATTTGCCTGCCAAAATCCAAATTATTCACCATTTGGCAAATTAATTGTAAGCATTGTTAAAACAGAAGAGATAGAAAAACGTTTTAATTAAAAGAATTTTAAATTTATAAGTTATGTTTAATATAAGATTAAGTGAAATCCCTCCCGTTGTTAAAAATCTGATATTAATAAATATCCTCATGCTTTTAGCAACCTGGGTACTTCAAAATACTTTTGGTATTGATTTAAGCCGGATACTTGGATTACATTATTATAAATCAGATCTTTTCAGACCATATCAGTTTGTTAGTCATATATTTATGCATGGCGGCTTAACACATTTATTTTTTAATATGTTTGCACTGTGGATGTTTGGTCGAGTATTAGAATCTGTTTGGGGTAGCAAAAGATTTTTTATTTATTATATTGTTACAGGACTTGGGGCTGCTGCTTTACACACTTTTGTTATTCATTTGCAAATGGTTAGCATCATGAATGATATTACAGCATTTTCGAACACCCCTTCACCTGAAGCTTTTGCATCACTTATAAAAGGTCATTTCCCTGAGTATTACACTCAAATATACAGCAAGCTGTTGGATGGCTGGTATTCAAATCCTGAATCGACTCAATATATTGCAATGGCTCAGCAATATGTTACTGAGCTCCTGAATTTTAAAATGAACATTCCAACTGTTGGAGCATCGGGAGCTGTATTTGGTGTTCTTTTGGCTTTCGGAATGTTATTCCCTAATACGCAGTTGATGTTACTCTTTCCACCAATTCCGATTAAAGCAAAGTATTTTGTTATTTTTTATGGTGCATTGGAGCTATGGCTTGGTCTGACTCAACCCGGCAGTAACATTGCACACTTTGCACACCTGGGTGGCATGTTATTTGGGTTTATTCTAATTAAATTCTGGAACACAAAAAGCAAGAAGTTTTATTAACTAACAGAAACTTGCTACATTTCAACAAGTTAACAAATTATTATGAGTGTAATCGACGAAATAAAATCCTCGTTTAAAAGCGGAAGTGCTTTAATTAAACTTTTATACATCAATATCGCTGTCTTTTTGGCAGTAAAAATTATTGGAGTAATCTTTTTTCTTTTATCTGTCAGTCCTACTTTTTCGCTTGTAAGCTGGCTGGCTGTTCCTACTGATCTTCATAATCTAATATTCAAACCATGGACAATTTTTACATATATGTTCCTTCATCAGGAATTCTTGCATATATTGTTTAATATGTTGTGGTTGTATTGGTTTGGTCAAATATTTTTGAGTTATTTCGATGATAAAAAATTGTTGAGTGTTTATCTGATTGGTGGATTAGCTGGTGCTTTTTTGTATATTTTATCTTTCAATATTTTCCCTGTATTTAATCAGTCACTTCCTATTTCTTATGCACTGGGAGCTTCTGCATCTGTTATTGCTATTGTTGTTGCAACATCGGTTTATGCACCAACCCACACTATTCATTTAATGTTTTTTGGTCCGGTTCAATTAAAGTATATTGCAATTGTTACCATCATTATTGATATTTTGAGTATTGCATCTTCAAACTCAGGTGGACATATCGCACATTTAGGTGGAGCCTTATTTGGATATTTTTATATTGTTCAACTTCGAAAAGGGAAAAACATTACAAAGGGTTTTGATCATTTTATGGATAAGGTTTTTTCCATATTTAAACCACGTCCAAAGTTTAAAGTTTCTTATAAAAAACCGATGAGTGATGTAGAGCGAGATATTGAGTACAACAAATCAAAAGTAGAAACCCAAAAGAAGATCGATGAAATTCTGGATAAAATTGCAAAATCAGGATATGATAGTCTGAGCAAAAAAGAAAAAGAAACTTTATTTAAAAACAACAATTAAAGAGACATCCATCAAAATATTTATACTTCTGTTGAATTTCTCAATCATTAATTTTAAATTAGAGTTTAGAACTAAGAACTATTTGAATTGAAAGCATTTATATACTCCATAATAAAGTATTTGAATTATTTCTTTGTTGGAGCACTGCTTCTTGCATATTTATCTGTATTTATCAGCCCTAAACAAATATGGATCTTAGCTTTTTTTGGATTAGCTTATCCTTTTCTTTTAGTTGTAAATTTACTTTTTGTTGTTTTCTGGATTTATAAAAAAAGACTCTTCTTCCTGTTATCTTTAATTTCTATTTTACTCGGATGGAATTATCTTTCGACTTATATTCAGATTCCATTAAAAAAGAAAACTAAAATTACTGAGACTGTTCGGAATCCATTTACTGTTTTATCATTTAATGTTCGCTTATTTGATTTATACAACTGGAACGAAAACGAAAATACTCCAACTGAAATCTTTGAATTTATAAATACAAATCAATTTGATTTTATTTGTTTTCAGGAGTTCTTTACGAAAAATAGCGGAGAACAGAGCCAGAGTGCTATTCTTAAAAAAATGAATACAAAGTATTTCACACACATCGATTATACTATTGAAAACAAGGATTATAACTATGGAATTGCTACTTTAAGTAAATATCCAATTGTTAATCGGGGTGTAATTAATTTTAGCAATTCATCAAATTCCAGTATTTATACCGACGTTCTGATCAATGAGGATACAATACGAATATTTAATAATCACTTACAATCCATTCGTTTTAATAAAAACAATTATTCATTTATAACGAATAGTAAAGCCTTAAAAGAAGATGAGCGTTTAAAAGAAATTAAAGATATTTCTTTCAGGCTTCGCGATGCGTTTATTAAACGGGCAGGTCAGGCTGATATTTTAGCAAAACACATTGAAAGCTCTCCTTATCCTGTAATTGTTTGTGGGGATTTTAATGATGTACCCGTTTCCTATACATACAGAAAGATGAAGAAAAATTTAAATGATTCTTTTGTTGAAGCCGGCCAAGGCATTGGAACTACTTATATGGGAAAATTTCCAGCATTTAGAATTGATTTCATTTTTCATAGTAAGGAAATTAAGTGCACCAACTTTGATATTCATGATGTTCGTTTATCTGATCATTTCCCGGTAACCAGTGAGTTTGTGCTAGAAAGGTAAATGATTTAAATCAACATTTCCACCAGAAATTAGTATTCCAATTTTTTTACCTTCAAATAAATTTCTATTCTCCATAATAACAGCTAACGGAACTGCTGATGATGGTTCTACAATTATTTTCATACGCTCCCAAATCATTCGCATAGCACTTACAATGGTTTCTTCTTTTGCAGTCAGAATTCTGTCTGCATTTTCACGAATTAGTTGAAAGGTCAAAGGACTTAACGAAGTTAATAAACCATCAGCAATGGTTTTTGGCGGACCTGCAGGAATTAAAACTCCCTTTGTGAATGAAAGAAAAGCATCATTAGCATTTAAAGGTTCTGCACCATAGACTTTAATTTCAGAATTTATCGCTTTCGCGGATATTGCTGTTCCGCTCATTAGGCCTCCACCGCCAATGGGTGCAATAATTATATCAAGATCAGGAATTTCTTCCAAAAATTCTTTAGCAGCTGTTCCCTGTCCGCAAATCACGTTAAAATTATCGTAAGGATGGATAAATGTAGCACCTGTTTCTTTTTGAACAGCATAGAGAGTTTCTTCACGTGCTTGCAACGTGGGTTCACAAAAGGTTATTTTAGCTCCATAACCTTCAACTGCCTTCTTTTTAATTTCAGGAGCATTCCTGGGCATGACAATATATGCAGGAATATTTAATTGCTTTGCAGCTAAGCTTAGAGCTGCAGCATGATTCCCTGAGGAATGTGTAGTTACCCCTTTTTCAGATTCTTCTTTGGTTAATAATCTGACTGCATTGGTTGCGCCACGAAATTTAAATGCGCCAACTTTCTGGAAATTTTCACACTTAAATACGATATCGACATTCAAAATTTTATTTATACTTTTTGACGATAAGACTGGTGTTTGATGAATGAAAGTCTTAATTCGTTCGTGTGCCTTTTGAATATCTTGATATTTTGGAATCATGGAAGTAAAATTTGTTTTCGACAAGGTAGAAAATTATTCTCTTTTTACGGAATCTTGAGTTTGTTTTTTAAAAGCCTTGAATCGTAATAAAATTTCTGAGTATAAATTATAATCATCAATACTTAAAATATAACTATCCTGAAAATTACAAAACTTCATAAAATCCTGAGCTTCCTCACCACTTAAACCTGTTAGATTTCGAATAACATGTTCATTATACCGTTCTCTTAACTCATCAACTTCATCCTGATTTTCAGTAAGTTTTATGTATTTTTTAATTGATTTTGCTTCTTTACTAAACATACTATATATTAACGATGCGGGTGAAGTAATTGTAGGTTCCATTACTAAAGGAAAATCAACATGTTTAATGATTCCTTCAATTTGAGGATGAAAATGTATTTCTGGAAGTTTCAAATTAACAACTTTATATTCAAACTCTTTATATGTACCCAAATAAGATATTGAAACTTCGGGAATTTCATAGTATCTGTTCTGTAAATAAATTTTAACGAGCGAGTCTTTTATAATTCCAGGTATTCCATATTGAAAATAATCGAATCCGATTGCTGAAATATTTAAGGTATCTGATGGTTTAACCCAAATATTAAAGCAACCTGAAGTATCTGCGACAACTCCCCATTTCTTATCAACGTTAATAATATGAGCCATTGCAACAGGGTATTTCCCGTCTTTGCTTATTACCTGCCCTCTTAAATAAAATAAACTATCATTCTCCTGTCCAAAAAGGGGAAGTATTGATAGACTTATAAATACAATTAATAAATGCTTTTTTAGGGTAACGGACATTTTTCTTTTTTCTTAAAACAAATATAAGGGATGGTTATCTGACTCTGTTCATGCTTTAACTTTCTTTAACCTTCTGTAAACATTTTTAAACATTCAATGTCAATAACAAAACTATTTAAAAGAGACTAAAATGATTCTGGTTTAGTTCATTTTAACGAGTCGCACTATTTAAGAAGATTGCTTTCAATTGAAACTTTTTTTGCATTCTTTTTTTTGGTTATCTTCGCAATCTGTATCTTTATCATAAACTCAAACGAAATCAAATACAAATTATGATTTCAAAGTATCAGGAAATAATTGAACTGGCATGGGAAGACAGATCTTTGCTTAATGATTCATCAACCCAAAATGTTATACGCGAAGTTGTTGAACTGCTCGACAAAGGGAAGCTACGTGTTGCCGAACCATCAAATAATGGCTGGCAGGTAAATGAATGGATAAAAAAAGCAGTTATCCTCTATTT
>KB223589.1_pt36 | contig 17050 bp, 18 predicted proteins | sample 524768 | NCBI WGS metagenome assembly AMQJ01 (sample SAMN00998488, study PRJNA167727) | sediment metagenome | isolation source: subsurface aquifer sediment | place: USA: Rifle, Colorado | collected Aug-2009
GGTGGTTACGGCCAGCATGGAAGGGTCCCGCCCGATTCTGGTGGAAATCCAGGGCCTGGTCTCTACGTCCGGGCTGGGTACACCCCGGCGTACGGTTCTAGGGCTGGACAGCAACCGTGTAGCCCTGATTGTGGCGGTGATGGAAAAGCGCCTGGGAATGAATCTGGCCGGCCTGGATATTTTCATGAATGTTACGGGGGGGGTCCGCATCACCGAGCCCTCGGCTGATCTTGCCATTGCGGCCGCGCTTGCCTCAAGCTTTCTGGATCGTCCCGTGCACAAGGAGACAACCCTGATCGGCGAGATCGGCCTTACCGGCGAGATACGGGCGGTCAGTCATGCCCAGGCCAGGATCAAAGAAGCCGCCAAAATGGGATTTACAAGATGCCTTGTGCCCACGGCCACCATGAAACAATTAGCAAAAATCAAAGGCATGGCCATTGAAAGTGTCAGTTTTTTAAGGGATGCCGTGGAGGTTTTGTTTGAAGGGTAAAAAAAAGCCGGCAGGAAAAGGCGGCACGAGCGGCCAGTGGGCGGATCATCTCACACAAAAGGCCAAATCCATGGGATATCCTGCCCGATCCGTGTTTAAGCTTGAAGATATTCAGAACAAATTTCAGATTATCAAAAAAGGGGACATTGTTCTTGATCTTGGCTGCTCACCAGGGTCCTGGACACTTTATGCGGCAAAACTTGTGGGGGATCAGGGGCGTGTGTTCGGAATTGATTTAAAAGCGGTTGAAACAAATCTGCCGGCCAATGCGTTAACCATCCAGGATGATATCCTTAGCCCTGAGCACCCGGCGTTTATTGAGCCCCATACAGGTAAATTTAACGCCGTAATCAGCGACATGGCCCCGGCCACCACAGGCAGAAAAGATGTGGATGCCATCCGGTCTCTTGAACTGTGCCGCATGGCCCTTGACACGGCCTTGAAAAATTTGGCTTTTCAGGGTAATTTTGTGTGCAAAATCTTCCAGGGAAATGACTTCAAAACGTTTGAGCAAGAAGTGAAGGCCGCGTTTAAGGAGTGCCGGGTATTTAAGCCCGAAAGCTGTAGAAAACAAAGCAAAGAAATTTATATCATAGCAAAAGCAAAGATAAAATAAGGAGGCAACATCCATGTCAGGACATAGCAAATGGTCGACCATTAAACACAAGAAAGGTGCGGCCGATAAAAAGCGGGCAAAGGTCTTTACCAAGCTGATTAAGGAAATTACAGTGGCCGCGCGCATGGGCGGGGGTGACCCCGGGGCCAATCCCCGGCTGCGCCGTGCCATCGATTCGGCCAAAACCCAGAACATGCCCAAGGACAATGTGGACCGGGCCATTAAAAAGGGTACCGGCGACATGGACGGCGTCAATTACGAGGAGATCCTCTATGAAGGATACGGGCCCGGCGGCGTAGCGGTGATGGTGGAATGCCTCACGGACAACAAAAACCGGACCATTGCCGATGTCAGGTATATTTTTAACAAAGCCGGCGGCAATGTGGGTACGGACGGTTGCGTGGCCTGGATGTTTGATAAAAAGGGCGTGATTACCATTTCCAAAGAACATGCAAACGAAGAGACCCTCATGGAAGTAGCTCTTGAGGCCGGGGCTGAAGATATCAAGGACGAAGGAGAGACCTTTGACGTACTCACCGCACCCGAAGATTTTGATACGGTCAAGGATGCCATTGACGGTGCACAGATTCCCTGCGAGGTGGCGGAAATTTCCATGGTTCCCCAGAACACCACAGCCGTATCAGGCAAAGAAGCAGAGCAGATGGTCAGATTCATGGAAGCCCTGGACGACAACGATGATGTCCAGAATTTTTATACCAACGCCGATATCCCGGATGAGGCTTTTGACGCCATGTAATGTCTTTTGAAATTTGCAATATAAAAAGCCGCCATATGTATCATGGCGGCTTTTTATATTTTTCCCGCAAAATGTGGCAGCACAGGAGAGTTCAGGCTCAAAGGCCGGCCAGATCATATTCAATCTCTTCAAAAATATCTTCGATTTGATACAATGCTTTGTCCACCTCGGAAAGCTCCCAGGCCGCGATGCCTCCTTCAATCTGGCAATACAGTGCCTTTAGTGGGCTCATTTGTTTGAGCAAGATGTCCTTTACTCTTGGATTTCCATCCAAGTCGTAAAGCAGTTTGTCCAGCTTTCCCACAAGGTCGTAAAGGGACGGATCCTCGTATTCTTTGATGGTTTTGGCATGGAGGAGGGCACTGGCCAGCTGGGGGTATGCGGCCTTGAATCCTTTTGTGTAAAACGGGCGCACATGAACCGTCAATTGCATGTACTTGCTCATGGTCTATCTTCTCCTTTTTCCGGGACAGGCACGGACAACTATGTTCCAAACATTGCTCTATAGGGAGTTTGCACTGCCCTGCAGTTTTTTTTATATTTTGAATTCAAACAAGACGATTGAGTCATTACCCGCTATTATATGGTCAATGGATTAAGAATGGGAGAAATATTATGTTTACCCTCAATGATTTGTTCGATATTGCCATAAAAATGGAAGAAAACGGCCGATCTGTCTATCTGAACGCCCTCAAGCAGACCCACAACAGCGAGATTGAAAGTCTTGTTCAGTGGATGGCGGATGAAGAAAAACGACACAAATCCTGGTTTCAAGAACAGAAAGGCCGTCTTTCTGCAGGCAGCAGGGACCTGGATGTCATGCTTCCCGGCGTGATTAAAGAGATGATGGGGGAGAACAGCCTGTCTTTGAGTGAGCTGGATTTTTCAAAAATCACTACACCTGTGAAGATGCTTCAAACATTCATCATGTTTGAGAATGACACGATTCTGTTTTATCAATTTCTTGAGGCCTTTGTGGAATCAGAATCCGTTAAGGATGGACTTCACGAGATCATAGCTGAAGAAACCGCCCATGTAGACAAGATCTCCGAGATGATTCAGTCTTTTAAGGCTGCAGGGGAGCTGTAGCATGGGAAGAACCCGACTATAATTTGGGGCCATTCCCAGGGGGACCAGCAATAGCTATACCTTGGAAGGGATCGACAGACTGTTACGAAATGCCAATTTCTGCGTTAGAGAAATTCCATAACAGTCTGTCAGAGGAATCCGCCATGAAATGCAGCGGTTGTTTCATATCAATCCAACCGGAACAAAATGGTTTTTTCTGTCAATGGGGATTAACTCCCGGCAAAGGCAAATGACATTCCCCTCTCCCAGGACAAGGCCTTTTTTTTCAAGCACGGAGAAATGCCGGACCGCGTCTTTTTTCGGACTGCCGCTTTTTTTGATTTCCACGGGGTGCAGTATTCCGTCCTGTTCAATGATGAGATCAATCTCTTTTTTATCGGAATCACGATAGTAATAAATAGGGGGACGTCTGCCGTCATTATAATAACTTTTGATGATTTCACTCACCACGTAAGATTCAAAAAATGGTCCGGCCATGGCTGACACCTCCAATGTCTGGGGGCTGCTCCATCGGGTTAGATAAGCACACAAGCCGGTATCCAGAAAATACATGTTCGGTGCTTTAACAATGCGTTTCAAAGCATTGTTGAAATAGGGTTCAAGCAAGGTGATAATCCCGGAAGAAACCAGTATGGAAAGCCATTGTTTGGCAGTTGGCGAAGTGATGCCCACATCCTTTGCCAACTCGGAAAAATTGACCATCTGACCTGTTCTTGCCGCACAGGCCTGCATGAATCTCATGAAGGAAAGCTCATCGGCGACCTGGGTCAGATCCCTGATATCCCTTTGAAGATAGGTGTTCACATAGGATGCATAGTATTGCTCAATATCCTGTTCAATCTCATAAAGTGCCGGCATGGACCCTTTGAAAATCCGTTCAAAAACATCATTGACATTTTTTACAGACTCTTTCCGACCGGATAATTGTTCATATGCCGTGGTATAGGGTTGATTACCTGTGTCGAAAATCTCGGAAGTGGAGAGCCCCAGCATATGGATGACCCCTACGCGGCCGGCCAGACTCTCAGAGACGTTTTTCATCATATGAAACATTTGTGAGCCTGTCAGCCAGAACGCCCCTTTCTGTTTTTTTTCATCCACCCGCATCTTGATATATGGCAGAAGTTCCGGTGCATACTGAATTTCGTCGATCAGTACCGGAGCCTGATACCGTTGTAGAAAAAGCTCGGGGTCTGTCTTGGCCAGCTCCCGGATCAACGGATTGTCAAGGGTTACATAAGCCCTGTTCTCTGCCGAGATCTTCCGTAGCAAAGTTGTTTTTCCAACCTGTCTTGGCCCGGTGACCAGAATGATCGGAAATGCCAAACTCATTTTGTTGACAACATTCTCAAGGTGTCTTTCGATATACATGGAATATCTCCGTGTAATTTAAAATATAGTTTTATAATACACAAGCCAAGCCTAAATTGGAACGGTTAATGAGCATGGGCAGCAATTTTAAATTATCACCCTTCGGGCGGGATCATAGCTGATAGGACATTCCTATACTATTAAATTACTGGAGTATGGAAAGAATCTGGCCTTGATTAGAGCAAGGAATAGGGATCCACATCTATGGCGATGGAGACGGATTTCACCTTCTGGATGGCCGGGTCCCGAACCATGGCAGACACCATCCGGCTGATATTTTCCGAATACAAACCTTTGATAAGAATCTGCCATCTGTACCGGGAGGAAATTTTCTGGATAGCCGCTTCAATGGGTCCCAGAATCTGGGCTTGGGGTTCCAGGGTATTTAACCGGACAAGGATGTCTGCGGCAAGCCGGGCATGATCCCTTGTCTTATCCGCATTTTTCCCTGAGATCTTGAGTTGGATCATCCGGGAAAACGGCGGATACATCAGCGCCTTTCTAAATGGGGTTTCCTGATTGAAAAATTCAAGGTAATCCTGGTTACGAGCGGCTTTAATGGTGAAGTGATCGGGGTTAAAGGTCTGCATGATCACCCGGCCCGGTTCCGCCCCCCTGCCCGCTCTGCCCGCCACCTGGGCCAGCAACTGGAAGGTGCGTTCACTTGCCCTGAAATCGGGTAGACTTAAGCTTAAATCCGCACAGATCACCCCCACCAGGGTAATGGCCGGAAAATCATGGCCCTTGGCCAGCATCTGGGTACCCACAATAATATCAACGGTTCGGTTGCGGATCTGACGTAAAATTGCCAGGGTACTGCCCTTTCTGGCCGTGGAATCCTGGTCCATCCGGGCCACCCGGGCATCTGGAAACAGGGTTTTGAGCATGGATTCAATTTTTTCCGTGCCAAAGCCCAAATTCCTGATTTTCCCGGTGCCACAGTCAGGGCAGCGGATATCAGATATTAAAAGATGGCCGCACAAATGGCATTTATAACGGTCGGCCTCCTTGTGAAGGGTCATGGTCACATCACAATAGGGACATCCCAGGGTTTTGCCGCAGGAGGCACATACCGGAAACGTGGAAAACCCCCGACGATTTAAAAAAATCAAGGCCTGATTACCCTTTTCAAGGCAGAAACGGATGGCCCGGCCAAGCTCCGGGGTAATGATCCGGTCGGTATAGCAGCTGCTTCCCTGATATTTTTTCATATCCACCAGGGTAATTTCAGGCAGCGTCTGGTTGTTTACCCGCCGGGTCAGTTCCAGTTTAAAAAATTTTTTCGACATCACATTCCTGCAGGACTGCAACGAAGGCGTGGCAGATCCCAACACCACAGCGCAGTTGTGCATTTTTGCCCGGACCACGGCAAGATCCCGGGCATTATACCGCAGGCCCGATTCCTGTTTATAAGAATAATCATGTTCCTCATCCACAATAATGATGCCGATCTCCCGGATGGGCGCAAAAATCGCTGACCGGGCGCCAATGACGATATTGACCTTGCCGAGACTGATTTTCCGCCACTGATCCAGGCGCTCTCCCTGGGAAAGCATGGAGTGAATTACCGCAATTTTTTCACCAAACCTTGCCCTGAAACGCCCTTCTGTCTGGGAAATCAGGGCAATTTCCGGTACCAGCACAATGGCGCCACGGCCTTTTGCCACGGCATCCGCCACCAGGCGCATGTACACCTCGGTCTTGCCGGATCCGGTCACACCCACCAGCAGACAGGGGGAGAACACATCTGCGCGGGCCTGGATCTGTTTTACAACGGCGGCCTGTTCATCGGTGAGTTCGGGCGGGGTATCCGGTGTCACCGGCTCCCCTAAAGGATCTCTAAACACCCGGCGGTTGACCACGTTCAGACAACCGGCCTCAATCAGGGGCTTGATTAAATTTGCTGCGGTAGGCACATGGCGCTTCAAACTGCTCAGGGAGACTTCCCTTGCCTCCCGGACAATAGCAAGGATCTTCTCGCGCTTGGCTGACATCCGCATCTGGAGCGTCGGTGTTTCCCGCGGCAGGGAAATAAATTTTTCGGTTTTAATCCCGGCAGTCTCCGTTTGAAGCACGGCGGTGACCTGCACCAGGTCTTTTTTTTCAAGACCCCGCAGTACGGCTGCCCCGGCAGGATCCCGCCGGGAAAGGGATTTTAAAGAGATCCCCTCCTTTGCAGAGGCCAAACCCAGAACCCTGGCCTCTTCATGGGGTAACTCCCCGGCTTCAAGGGCCTGTGCGCCCTTGACCGTAACAAAGGCGCAGGAGACATCCATGCAGTCCAGGCCGGCGGGCATTGCCGCTTTAATGGTCTCCCCTAAAGGATAGATATAATAGCCTGATACCCATTTAAAAAAGGCAATGTCAGATTCGGGAAACAGGGGATGATCATCCAGCAGATCCAGCACATCTTTGGTCTTATATGGTCCGCTTTCCTTTTTTTCCGCCAGGATATAACCGGTAACTCTGCGCCGCCCGAAGGGTACCAGCACACGCATGCCGGGACAGGCATCAGCCCGGAATGCACCCGGAATCGCGTAAACATAAGTCTGGTTCACAGGAAGGATAACAGCAACCTCAATGTAGTCGGTGGAAATCATGGGGGGCATTGTGCAGGATAAACTTATGAATTTCAATATCCAACTCACAGCCATGGGCTGATCATACGAGAAATTCAAAAACGCTAATTGTAGGTTAACTTTTTGGGCTTGCGCCAAACTACACTATTCCAGAAGCCAGGATTCGTGATTGTAGTAGGAGAGCAGCACCGGAAAAAGAAGGGTGTTGATTTCGGTGTGGCGGCTTTGGGTCATGCCTTTTCCGAATACCAGTTCGCTTCTGAATACCTCAGGGGTTAGAAACCGGGTGGGAACGGTAAATTCAAGTTCTGAAATTCGTTGTTTGCCAAGGCTGTTGTCCCAATCTTTACGGGTGCATAAAAACCAGCCCCAGTCCCCGAACGAGGGCACATTTTCATGGTATGGCAGAATAAAAAATCCGGCAGATATCAATGTCCTGCCAATACAAAGATAGCTTTCTTTGGCAAGGTAAGGAGAGGTGGCCTGGACAGATGCAATACCGTTTTTTGACAGCCTGTGGTAGACTTTAAGATAAAATTCCTTTGAGTAGAGTTTGCTCAGTTCCGGTGTGGATGGATCCGGCATGTCTACGATAATGACGTCCCAAAATCCTTTAACCTGTTCCAGAAACTTGTCGGCATCCAGGTTCATGACCCGGACCTCGGCGACGTGCCGCACGTCATCCGGTTTCCTTTTTCTGTCAGAGGCCGCTTGATAGATCTGGCGAAACTCCCCCGGTGAAATCCCGGGACCTGTCAAGGTGGTCACCCGGGCGCTGTCAAACGCATGATTATTGAGCCGCGAGAGCAGGGGATGGGTGGCGGCAAGGCTTGTCATGGCCGGGTCCAGGTCCACCAGGGTAATCAGTTCAACATCCGGGTATTTTAAAACCTCCCTTAACGCGCAACCGTCACCGCCGCCCAGAATCAACACCCGGCTGCGGACGTGTGCCAGGGCCATGGCCGGATGAACCAGGGATTCATGATACCGGGCCTCGTCCGTACTGCATAGCTGAAGGTTTCCGTTTAAAAAGAGCCGGACTTCGTCCAGGGGCTTGAAATGCGTAATAACGATGTGCTGGTACTGGCTGGTTTTAGAATAGACGATTGGGTCGTCATACAGGGACTGTTCATTGGTGACCTGCCACCGGCGGTTGTTCATATACCCGAAAATCACCACAACACAGGTGGCGATCATGATCACAAGCAATGGAATATTACGCCGGATGATTTGTTTACGGGTAAAATAAATAAAGGTAATCAGGGCAAGAAAAAAGTTCAGGCCGGCGGTTAAAAAAGCCGCTTCCGTAATCGGAAAAAAACGCAGAAGGATGAACACATAAACCAGGGCACCTGCCAAAGACCCGATATAGTCGGCGGACAGGATATAGCCCAGGTTGGTGGACAACTCCTTTGAAAAATCGTTGTTGATACGTATGATCACCGGAATTTCAAGGCCGATGAGAATGCCGATCATGGATACAAAAAAATAGAGCACCAGGCTGTAGTGACCGGTATATCCGTAGGACAGATAGGTCAGGGTGGGTGAATACCCGCCTAAAAGCGCAAGTGCAATTTCAATGCCGATAAAGACGTATACCAGGCGCTCCTTGGGAATTCGAGCCTGTATGAGGCTGCCGAACCCCATCCAGAACATCATCAGACCGATGACCATGGCCCACTGTTCAAAGGCATTGCCCAGGATCATTGAGGCAAGGCTTGCCTGGATGTACTCAAGGATGATGCCACAGGCACCGGATGCAAACATGCACAGGCACAGCAGGGCCGAGGCCGGGTTGAGCCGGGAGCACCCGGGTGCCCGAATGCTCCCATGAAGTTCAGATGGCATGGGCAATGATCAGCGCCACGGCAATAATGGTCGCCTGGACCACTACCAGGGCTGCCACATTCTGGTCCTCTTTGATCTCAGTTGCAATATTTGTGGTGGGCAGAAGAAAGCGGTCCACAAGGGCACTGAATCCAAGCAGCAGCACCATGCCGAACACCGTATAAACAAAAAACCCAATAATATCATTTACCCAGCCGGTAAAAGGACCGGAAAGACTGCTTTTCAAAATGATTCCCAAAGCGACCAGAATACCGGCCAGACCAATGCCTGCGGCCAGATTGTTCCGCTTGATTTCATCCCGGACGTTAAAGGGGTTGGTGAGTTCATAGACCAGGCCAAAGGTCAGGAGCACAATCTGCCCCAGGACAAAAAAGAGCAGGGCGGACCCCAGGGACTGAATAAAACTGCCGCCGCCGCCGGACATGCTGCCGTTGAGAATACAGCCCGTAGCAATGTACATACCTGCCTCCACCATGCCAAGGGCGGTATTACCGGTCGTGGTGCGCCCGCCGCCAAGGATAAATACCTTTACACACTCCCGGTCGTTGTTTATACGTCCCATCATGATGAAATCGTTGAGGAACCGGGAAAAGAAAAGACAGCCCGTGATGATTACACCGTCGACCAAAAGATAGAGCATATCGGTCCTGAACCCTGCAGAATCCCCTGAAAGCGGGCCGATCATGCCGATGGCAATGCCAAGATAAAGCCCTGCCCGTCTTAACCCCACGGCCACATTTCCGTCATCAATGTGACGGTCATCATCAAAGTCCTTGGTCCGCCAGTCATCCATTTTTTTAGCCAGAAAAATAAATAAAATGCTCACTAGGGCGTAGCACAACCCTTGTCCCATGCTGTTTAAGGTTGCTGTAAAATTCATAAGTAGTTCTCCTTATTTACCATTTGACTTGGGACCGCCGCCCCTAAGCCCTGAAGCGCCGCCCCTCACCGAGGCAGAAGCGGTTTTAAATCCGCCGGTTTTCGAAAAGGTGCTGTTCTGATACCGTGGTGACTGGTTCATGGTGCTGCCCCGGGTGCCGAAGGTGTATCCGGTTTGGCTCTGGCCGTAATAGGGTTTTTTGTATCTGTAGTCCGAGCGCCACCTGTTCCATGATCCATCGGAATAGTAATGGGGCGGGAAAAAGAACAGGTTGGAAAAAAAGGCATATTTCCCGTACCAGGACCAGAAATTGTTGCCGTTTTCGTCCTTTTTCCATTCCCCGTATTCGGGATTGCCGACATAGGCCATACCGGGGGGAGCGGCCTGGGGATCGGGCTCAAATTCACCATAGGGCTTGGACAAAATCGCCATGCCCAGGTTGTCCATATTTTGTTCATAAAAAGAGGCATTCACCGCTTCCCAGCCGGTTTCCGAAGTTTCCCCGTTCTCTTCCTTAAGGTATTTATGAAAATGCTTTAATTGGGTGCTCTCAAGGTAGAAGGTAGCGGCATTGTGCCGGGAATCAGGCCAGCCTGCCGCCAAATCAAGGTTCAAGGCCTTGAAGGCGGATTCCAGCCCCGGGGTAACCCGTATATTCATCCCCTTGCCACCCGATTTCAACTCTGCAATGGATTCAGCCTCGGACTGGGTTAGCGCCTGAAAAACCGCAGGGGATACCTGTACGGTATAGGCGAAAATTCTGGGATTATAGAAATCTGACCTTTCATCCCAGGATTCACGATAGATATTGACAAAATAGTCCACTTTCATATCTTCAAGGATTTTGGTGTAACTTTGGTATAACTGATCCAGATCCTTTTCAAATTTTGGTGCCTCCCTGGAAAGCGTCACCTTTGCCTCTTCAATGGCATCGGCTGCCGTGACAAAAGCGGCATAGTCGGCAGGTCCTTCGGTATGGGCCTTATACTGGGTCTTTACAATATCCGTATTGATCTTCGTATCATCCGCCATTTTGACAAACGGGGCGAACCGGGCCGTAATTTTGGCTTCTGACGCAGGAAATTGTTCCTTTGCCTTGGCCACGGGTTCCTGCTCCAGGCCTTGCACCTTTGACAGGATGGTGTCTGCCGACTTCAAGGCGGATCTCTCCATGGCCTGGGTCCGGTTCATGGCTGCCGTGATTCTGCTTACACGTTCCAAGGGCGCTTTGGCCTGATCTTTAGCGTCCCGGATTATCGAGTTGACTTGCTTGATCTGGGCTAAGGCCTGGACGTCACCTTCGGGCTTATCCTGTTTGATGGTGACGTTTAACCCCTTGTCATATAGATCCTGTGCCCGGGCCAGGGTGGCACCGGCATCGGCAAATGCCCTGCCCCATTTTTCCCTTGCTGCATACTCAGCCATGGCAGAGAAGTCCGGGGAGGTTGACAGGCCGGCATATTTTTTCTTCTGGGCTTCAATGAAATCCCGGGTAGATTCCAAATCCTGTTTTACCGCTTTGGCCTGGGTTTTGGTTGCATCGGAAAGTCCCTGGCCGCAACCGGTCAGAAAAACCAGGGCCAACAAAATAAAAACCACATTTGTGAATATTGGTTCCGTTTTAACCCGGGGGTGACGGCCTGTCATGTTTTGCCTCCCCCCTTGGAAATAAGAACCAACTCCAACGGGTTCACGGGTTTGGAAATATAAATCCGGTATTCCTCTTTGTCCCCGTCCTGCCACTCTTCAATGGTAATGAACAGGGACGATCGATTATTGACAAATTCATACATATAAACCTTTTCTTCTTTGCCGTTGCGACGGTATACGGCAGCCCAGTCGTCATCATAATCAAAGGTTTCACCGGCATAGACAATCGTGTCCTCATCCTCGACAATCTGGTCCAGATCATCTTCGTCAATGGGCTGGCCCTCTTCATCGGTCAGCCGTTTGAATTTGATCTGGTCCAGGGTGACACATACCTCCAGTTCATCATCAATTTCCCATTCAAAATGGCCCACCGCCCCGGTTTCCAGGCACAGGCATGTCAGTTCGGTGACAAAATAATCTTTCAACTTTGAATAATCCTCACTGGCCTCCTGGTATTTGTTGATCTCCTGGATAATATAGGTGCTGCCAAAACAGGTAAAAAAGTCGCCAACACCTGCATCCATGATGGTCAGTCGTACCTGCTCCTCCTTTGACAACATGTTGTCCGGGGCCAGGGTGCGGATAATGGAAAACCGCTGTTCAAAAGACTTTTGTTCGGAAACGGGTATCATGTCAGCCCTCCTGACGCCTTGACGTTAACGCATCCGTCCTGGCTCTGAAACGTTCGTTCATAACACTTAACGCATTGGAACTTTGGGAAGCAATGCTGATGGTCTCCCTTGAAATGGCAGTGTAGGCCTCAAATGCCTGCTCATAAGTATTACACGCCTCTTCCAGAGCTTCAATATTCACGGTCATGCTCTGGCTCATCTTTGCGCCCTTGACCGCAGCATCGCCAATGACCTTTGCCGTATCCGTCATGGTCTCGGCTGCTGCCTTCTGAACCATATCCAGGTGTTTCAAGGTATCCATCTGCTGCTCCGCCGCCACCCGAACGGCCAGGGCATTTTTCACGGCTGTGGCCAGGATCATATCCGTGCGCTGGACCAGACGCTGGACCAAATGAGAATTTCTGACCATCATCTCTCCGCCGAACCGGGTCTGAAGATTGGAATTGTCAATGGTCTGCAGGTCCACAACAGCCATGGCCAAATCAGAGGCCAGGGTGATCAGCGCCTCCTTGACCCGGGGATCGGTCACCGTCTCAAGGTGTACCGTGAGCTTTTCCCAGATCAGCTGCCCCAGGTAAATCTGTTCCTGCAGGGCCGGCTGGATCTCTTTTAATGCATCACAAATCTGGGACAGTTCCGCCGCGTCAAAAGCCACCTGGTCCGCCTCGTTGCGCAGGTGGTCCCGGATGCCGTCAATGGTGGAGTTAACGGTTTCCCTGCGTTCGGCAATGATGCGCAGGATCTCGTCGCCCTTGGGCAGACGATTTACGGTGCGGGTGAAAAGCCCCATCACTTTTTTAGGCAAAGGCATTTGCGTTTTCGCAACCATGGTGGGGTTAACCTTGTCCAGTTCGGTTTTAATGGCCAGGATATTTCTTGCCACAGGGGAGCTCTCCTCAACCGCCACATTTTTCAACACCGAGCCCATTTTACGGTCGTATAGGGATACCTGGGTCTGGGTTTTTTCCATGACTTCCCGACCCATGGAAAATACAAAATTGCCGAGCTGCCAGTTGGACGGGTCTGTTTTGACCTTCTCCACAAAGGACTGTGCGTGATTTTCAAGTGCCTTGATATCTTCAACAGCAAGGTGCCCGGGCTGGACCGGCACCAGCTGGTTGGGTGCCTGGACAGGGGTAAGCGCACCCTGCCCGGATGCTTGTGTAACTTCCGCTAATACAGGTGCTTTGGCCTGACCGGCCACATTGGCTAGTTCCTGAGCCAAACTGGACATATGTTTTCTCCTTTATGAAAATTTACCTTCAAGAAAATGGGCCATGGTTTTAAATTCTGCAATTTCATTATTGTCCACAATCTGCCGGGATCTGGCGCATACCTCATGAAGGTTTTCAATGGTTTTTTCAAACGCCGACCTTTGGATCTGTCTGCTGTCCGGGGAAAGGTCGAGATACTCTTTAACGGTTTTAAACAGGTGGGTGGCCCCGATTTTTTTCAACTCATAGGTCAGGGTCTCCCCCGGGTAACGGGTGATCATATCCGGGATAAGCGCTTTAAGATCGTCCACAATGGATTCTATTTTCAGAATAAGGTCCATGGAAAAATCACGGTCGGTCCGGATCAGAATATTCAGCTTGATCAGAGTATCAAGGATTTGTTTGAAATCCGCACCCGGATCTTTTTTGGCAGGCGGGGATTGATCCTTGGGAGACGATGAAACTTTTGGCACCTTTAGACGCCTGATAATGAGCTTGAATGCAAATAACGCAATAATAAATACGGCAGCTGTAATTATAACGGTCATGAACTATTCCCTTCCAAATTTTTAAAAAAAGCCTTATTAAATGGCAGCTTTAATACCTTTTAGACCGGCTTGGCACTATTGTTATACATTAAATGACGCGAAGTTCAAGTCAATCCGCCCTGTTGACCAGTGCCCACCTCCCAAATCACACCAAATCCAAATGCATTTGCCCTGGATAAAATGCTTGACAACACTAACGTTAGGCATATAATATTGAATAAATTCACATCTGCAATACGAAATTTCCGGCGTTGATAATTCTGTCAGTATGGTAGTTACAAAATAACGATTCCTAACAAGATAAAGTAAAGGAGGAAATTATGGCTATCGGCGACGAACTCAGTAGTTTAAATTTTGAATCAATGATTGGCGGGCCTCTGAATGCGGTCATCAAAGCCCAGGCGCAATCCGCAGTGACCTCTGTGGATTTTATCAAGGCTGTTGGTTTTGACACTGATGATAGCGGCAACATCACCGGACCGACAATGGTGTCTTTCAAATATAAACGCCCGGTGGAGGAAACGGCTGCCGACGGAAGCGTAACGGTTTCTGTCAAGGATTTTGAGCTGACCGTGCCCTTCCTCACCATGCTGCCCATTCCGTTCATCCGGGTCGAAGAAACCACCATTGATTTTAATGCGAAAATAACCTCGGTTCAGGAGTCTTCATCCACCTCTTCCCATGGCCTTGATACCGAATTGAAAGCCAAGGCCGGATGGGGATGGGGATCTGCATCCCTAAAGGTTAATTATTCTTATAAAAAGTCGACCTCAGCCTCCTCAAAAACCGAGCGGACCTATTCCATGGCGGTTCATGTGCGTGCGGTGCAGGATGAGCTGCCGGCGGGCACCGAGAGGCTGCTTGGAATTCTTGAAAATGCCATTAAGGAGACACCTGTAACCGCACCATAAACATCATAAAAAAAAGCGATTAATTATGGCTGATTTAGGCGTTATACTTGGAGCTCTTATTTCAGGGGTTGTCCATGCCAGGCGGATCGCGGATGAAGAATCTGCTGCTGTGGCCGAGCATTACAAGGACAACCCCCTTCTATCGGGAATGAGCATTCCACGTGTCAGGCTGCCGGAAGTCTCCATTAATATCCCCATGTTAATAGAGGCCCAGGATGAGGGGGAAGCAGATCAGATTGCCGATGCCGAAACCATTAAAAAGGCAGTAGGAGAAGAACTGAAAAACTCTCTATCCCGGGAGGGGGTTAAAATGACGGCGGAAGAGCTGCAGAGATTTGATACGGCGTTTGCCCAGCAGCTTAAAAAAGTTGCCGTTCCGAGCGTGTATCGTTCTCCCCGGGAAGCTATCATTCGGGCGGCTGAGGATGCCTACAGTGAAACGATCAAGGATAAAATCGTCAAGGCGTCCACCTTGGCTGCGGCAAGCAGAATCGTTTCCAATATCCGCTTCAGTGCCAGCGGTTCTGCTCTGCAGAAAGTCGGCAGGGCTCCCCGGATCGGTGCGTCTGTGCTGACAGCGGAAGTCAAAGACAAGTCTTCCAATGAAAATGTCAGTCGTCTGACCCTGACGTTGAGAGAGGAGGGCATGGAGTGGAGTGTCGGACAAAATGACGATGGTACCATGACACGCAAACTGACCCCTGAATAAAAAGAGAATGAGAGATGTTGGTTGCTACCCGAGAAATCATTCTACAAAAATTACTTCTGCTGCCGGCTCTTATTGATGCTTACCAGCAGGGCGAGGTCGGGTTTGCCGACAAGGCAATTTCCTGGCTTCACGAATTAGAGCAGTCCCTGGCTAAATTGCGCAGCCCGCTGACCTCCCTGGCTTCCCGGCAGCGGGCTCGCATTGTTGCAGCCCATAATGGGTTTCGGGAAGGGCCTCTCAACGGCGTAAAGCTGTCACGGACAAAAAGCGTTAATGTGACAGCCTCCCAAGCCCTGGGGGAGGTGGAAGCGAAACTTGTATCCCAGGTTCATATGATAGACCAAAAATTTGATGCTTGGCGGGATAAACTGGCCCAGTTTATTTCCGTTGCTTCAAAGAGTGTTCCCATCAGTCTACCACCTTCAAGCCCGCGCCGCGACTGGCTGAAACAAACCTGGCAAAGCTGGGGAGCCATTGAGGAGACAAAATCCATGTACAGCTATCTGAATACGGTGATGTCTCCGGGTGACCGTCTCCACCTGTTTGACGAATTACTTGAGAACAACATGAATAGCAATTAAAATGCAGATCTCTTTATCTGAGCTTTGCCAATCCCTGGTGGATGAGTTTGCAATTGCGCTGACCATGCTCAAACGCAGCCATCCAACGGTGAAGGTGAATTCATTAAAACTGGCCCTTGGCCAGACCGGACAAGACATAGCCCAGGGCCAGGACGCCAATGCCCTGATCCTGGACAACCGCTATCCGGGCAGCGATTCCGGCTGGCGGTTGGAACTGGATCTTGGAGAACGGCCGCAGGCAAAGATTGAAGGCGTAAAGCGTCCTATAGTCAGCCGGACCGATGCCATGGTTCTTGACATTATTGCCGACGAGCCTGTAACGGTGATTGATGGCATAAGTTCCAGGTGGCGTGATTTTTTTGCAACTTTTCATGTCACCCGGGTGATGGACCTGGTCCGTGTTGATGAAGGGCAGCTGGAGAAGATGATTCTTAAAAGCAATAGTCTTCAGGTCCGGGAATTCAGGCAGAAAGCGTTTTTATTGAAACTGCCACTGCCGGCATTAGGAGCATCCGATTTACAGAACAAATCACTGTATGACATACTGAAATTGCCGATAAATGAGGTGCAAAAAAGCTTTCGCCACCCTGTAACCCCGGCGGAAACAACCTATTTATTCGAGGTTCTTGACCTTTTAAATGTCGTTATAGACAGCCGGCATCTCCAAAAAACATCCTTGCATCAGCTGATAGGGCTTTAACCCAAACATTTAAAGTTTTAAAAATCTGAGTAACTTACCCAGACTTTCTTATAAAAAGATCAGAACGCAATGCAGCCTCCGCGATTATCCTGCCTTACTTGACTTCCTCCCATGCAATGATTACTTCCTTTTGCCGGCTGCAGGCGGTATAATGGCACCAGCAAGAAACAAGATATTTGAAACAAGAGGGTGAAGCGCCTTTGGCGTACATTTTATATATAAACCCGGGAGGCAGGAACATGAATACAGCCCGATCAGGCATTAAAATTATTGTTTGCATTATGCTTGCAGCAATGCTGACCATGGCAGGATGCGCGTCATCCAGCTCCAATGTATATACCTATGAGCAGACCATGCAGGCCCAAACTGTGGAGACAGGGACTGTGGAATCTGTAAAATCCGTCATCATTCAGGCCTCAAATCCTCCGGTTGCCGGTGGTGCCATCGGCGGTGTAACCGGCGGTGTGATCGG
>KB224873.1_pt46 | contig 16984 bp, 18 predicted proteins | sample 524768 | NCBI WGS metagenome assembly AMQJ01 (sample SAMN00998488, study PRJNA167727) | sediment metagenome | isolation source: subsurface aquifer sediment | place: USA: Rifle, Colorado | collected Aug-2009
TAATCTTCGAGCTGGTAATTTTTAAAGTTCCCATTTAGCTTTTCTTCCTTATGTTTTTCTTCAATGGTAAGCTCTATATCTTCATCTTCGTCTTCTTTTTCAACTATATTGTTTTGATTAATCTGAGTGGGTATTTCCTCTACCTCAGGCTTATTAATTTTTTTAGTGATAAAAAGTAAATCATCGTCAATACTTTCTTCTTCGGACAGATATTCATTTTTATCTGTAAAGTTTTCTTCTTCAGGAGTAACATCTTCTGGCTGAGAATGATCATCGAATTCTGTATAATTTCTTTTAAACAGGCTGGCTGATAATTTAATAATCCATTCAAGTGATTTATTAAAAGAAAGGATTACAAATGAGATGATAATAATTAAAAGCAAAAAAACTGTACCTGCTTTACCTAAAAAGGAATTTAACCATTGAGCAATAATATAACCATGAGCACCACCTAATCCGCTTCCCAGGTAGCCATTTGTGTTTCCAAATAAATATCCTAATAAAACTGATAATATGATTGTTCCAATAATTGCAATTTTAAATGCTTTACGAATAGGGTATATTTTGATTTTGAAAAAACGAAAACCTATTACGATTAAAAGAAACGGGAAGGTAAAAGAAGCTATTCCAAACCATTTATTAATAAAAAGATTAGCGAAGTGAGCACCCGCTTTTCCTGACCAGTTTTCCACAGAAATTTCTGTTTGCGAAATAACTTTCGAAAATTGAAAACTTTGATCAACTTTCCAGGTAAAAAAATACGAAATAAATGCTAAGGTTAAAAAAGCAGACAAAAATATGGTGGTAACACCAATTATTATTTTTATCCGTTCATCAGAGAATATTTTATTACTCTTTTTTTTAGCTTTTGTATTAGTGTTATTTTTTTTGGCCATTGATTATTAATAGTAATTATTACTTGCTTTAAAGTATGAAAATTACTACAAAGTAATATAAATAAACGCAAAAAATAACAGAATATTTAATTTATATATGAAATGATCAATAAACGATTATTGCTTAAGTAATTCAATGATTTCAATCATTGTCTTTTTATTGATTGATTCATATCCTTTTGGTATTTCAAAATCTTCTGAAGAAATTTCAGCTTCCTGAATTTTTCTTGCTGTAAGTTTCATAGGCATATCGTAAAGCTTTAGCTTGAATTCTAGCAATACTCCATCTATTGATTTGAAAGGGGTTTGAGCATTTACATTATTAATAATAATATCATCGGTATAATAAATATAAAATGGTTCTACATTCGAATCGGGAATAGTAATTCTTGCTTTCTTGCTTTTAAAACCACAAACTTCCAGGCTTGTATCTTGAACTTCAATTTTCATCCCCGGAAGTTCTTCGAAAAACATTGATTTGTCATTTAGTTTTTCAACATACTTATATTTTTTATTTAATACTTTAACCAGAGTAATATTCCTTTTTTCTCTGAAGTTTTGAATATGAGTAAAGCTCACAATTCCTGAAAATCCTTCAATTTTATTGATGGTATTATTGTTCTTAAATTTAATTGTCATTTTCTTGGGTAATAGTCCCTTCATAAAACTATCCATTGAATCATCCAGATATTCAATATCATATTCAATATATCCTTCTCGAATTCGATCCTTATGTTGGACTTTTTTGCATGAATTAAACAACGTGAAAATCAATGCGATAATAACAAATGTCTTAAATCTCATATTCAGTTATTAAGGGTTTTACCCAAATTGAGTGTAAAATAATTAACTAAAATAGCGAAAGAAAAGAAAATATCAAAGGCTTATATTTAAGTATATTTCAATTATTTGATGAAAGTAAAAAAAATGTCTTTTAACATTTAGTTGAAAGCCCATTAAAGTGATTAGATTTTATATTTTTGAATCGTTTTTTTTATAGATTTGTAGCTCAAATTAGTAATTATATATAAATTAATGAAAATGAATAAATTAGCTGTTGTTGCATTAGGTGGAAATGCTCTTTTGCGCGGTGATCAGATAGGGACAATTGATGAACAAGAACAAAATACCTTTGATACACTAGAGAATTTAGTGTATTTAATTAAAGAAGGTTATGATATTGTTATTGGTCATGGAAATGGACCACAAGTTGGAAATATCTTAATGAGAAATGATGCTGGTGAGCAATTGTATAACATTCCTCAAATGCCCCTTGATATTTGTGTTGCTGATTCTCAAGGTGGAATTGGCTATATGATTGAACGAATGCTTAAGAATGTTTTGAAAAAACATAATATTGAAAAGGAAATTGTAACTCTTGTAACTTGTGTTGTTGTCGATAAAGATGACCCTGCATTTAAAGATCCACAAAAACGTGTTGGTAAAATTTACACCAAAGAAGAAGCTGATAAACTTGTTGCTGATAAAGGATGGATTTTCAAAGAAGAGGTTAAAGCTCATGGAGGTTGGAGAAGAGTTGTTCCTTCTCCAAGGCCAATTAGCATAATGAATGAAAGAGTTATTGAATCATTAGCACGACAGGGAAATATTGTAATTGCTGTTGGTGGAGGGGGAGTACCTGTGTACATTGACGAAAAAAATGATGTGCGACCAGCTGAAGCTGTCATTGATAAAGATTTAGCTTCGGCTCTGCTTGGAGCCAGAATTAAAGCTGATGAGTTTTATATTTTAACTGATGTTCCATATGTGTATATTAACTACAAAAAGGAAAATGAACAAAAATTAGAATTTTTAAACAAAGCTGATATTGAGAAATATATGGCCGAAGGCCAGTTTGCCCAGGGAAGTATGGCTCCAAAAATTAAAGCTTGTGTTGAATTTGTTGAAAAAGGTGGCAAGAAAAGTGTTATCACTGAAGCTACTAAGCTTGAAGATCGTTCTTATGGAACAAAAATTACCTTAGAATACGAAGACTAAATTAATAAACGAATCGAAGGAATTGACATCTATTTTTATTTCATCAAGAAAAACAGTATAGGAAACCGAGAACATTAAAATAAATAATCAATAGTCATTTTAAAATAAAAATTAAAAATTATGGCATTCAATTTAAGAAATAGAAATTTTTTAAAACTTTTGGATTTTACTCCACAAGAAATAAAATTCTTATTAGATCTTTCTGCAGATCTAAAAAAAGCAAAATATAATGGAACCGAACAACCAAGGCTAACAGGTAAAAATATAGCTCTTATTTTCGAAAAAGCTTCTACTCGTACACGTTGTGCTTTTGAGGTAGCTGCATACGATCAAGGAGCACATGTTACTTATCTGGGTCCTTCAGGATCACAAATTGGGAAGAAAGAGTCAATGGCTGATACTGCTCGTGTTCTTGGAAGAATGTACGATGGTATTGAATACCGTGGTTTTGGACAAGATATCGTTGAAGAATTAGGCAAATATGCAGGAGTTCCTGTTTGGAATGGTTTAACCAACGAATTCCATCCTACTCAAATATTAGCAGATTTTTTAACTATGATGGAACATTCTGATAAACCTTTACATCAGGTTACTTTTGCTTATGTTGGCGATGCCAGAAACAACATGGGTAACTCATTAATGATAGGTGCTGCCAAAATGGGAATGAAATTCCGTTCAATTGCACCAAAAAGTGTTCAGCCAACAGCTGAATTAGTTGCTAAAGCAAAGGAAATAGCTAAAGAGACCGGAGCCGAAATTATTGTTACCGACAATGTTGCTGAAGGTGTTAAAAGCTGCGATTTTATTTATACTGATGTTTGGGTTTCTATGGGCGAACCTGACGAAGTTTGGAAAGAAAGAATAGAATTACTTAGACCTTATCAGGTAAACAAAAAAATGATGGACTTAACAGGTAATCCAAAATGTAAGTTCATGCATTGTTTACCAGCATTCCATAACAGAGAAACTGCTGTTGGAGAAGAAATTTTCCAAAAGGTTGGTTTAGATGGCATGGAAGTTACGGAAGAGGTTTTTGAATCTCCGGTATCCATTGTATTCGACGAAGCAGAAAACAGAATGCACACCATAAAAGCGATAATGGTAGCTACATTAGGAGCTTAATTAATTTACATATTTAAAAAGGTGCCTTTCAATAATTTTGAATTGGCACCTTTTCTCTTGGGGATATTTTAAATTAATGTTTAAAAATTCCAAGTGGATCAACAAATCGATTAATAATTGAGTTTGATTCTGATTTAGCAGCCTGAGAAGTTATAGTCATCACAGGAATATTCGAATTGTTAATTAGTCTATGTGCAAAAGCACCAATATAATTATCGAAGCTGTAACTTTCCTTATGGGTCATTAAAACGATTAAATCAGAATCTGTTTTTTCTGAATATTCAAGAATATCCTGATAGGCATATGATTTTCGTTTTCTGATAAGTTGAATCGTATAATTAACTTTGTTTTCTTTTAATGTCCTTTCAAGTTTGCGTACTTTCTTTCTGATACGCAGATTTTGTGTTGGTCTTCCTCCAAAGAGAACAGAAATAAAATGTAAATTAGCGTTCGCATATTCATTAAACGCTAAGGCTGATAAAATCTGCCGGTCAGTATCTTCAGACAAATCAATTGGGACTACAATATTTGAAATTTTAGAATCGATTTTATTTTTTATGGTTATAACCGGGCACTTTGATTCTGTAATAACATGTGTTACAACCGATCCTAAAATTTTATTTTCTTTATCTTCTTTATGTTTGTCGCAAAGGACAATAAGACCACAGCTTACAGATTCTGAATATTTCATGATTTGCTCGTGAATTCTTCCGAAAAGCACACTTAATTCAAATTCAATATCTGGATAGAGAGCAGCAGTTTTTTTTAAATTTTCGAGTGATAATTCTGTTAATTTTTCTTTTGTTTCTTTAGTTAAAATAAGATTATTCCACCAATCAGTAATTTCTATTATATTGATTAAATGAATTTTACTTTTAAAAAGTTTGGATAAAAAGATAGCTTCTTCAAGGGAGTTATCAGAATCACGTGAAAAATTTATGGGTACAATTATATCTTTCATAGTTAGTTTTTTAAAGTTACCTAATTTTAAAGCAATCCTTTAACAAAATGCCAGGTAATATATATTGAAGCTGCTAATTTCAAACCAACTCCGGTTAGAAACCCGATAAATGCTCCCATACCTGCTTTAAATGCATCTTTATTATTTGCCCCCTTTAAAGATTCGCCAACTATTGCTCCAACTAATGGTCCAATTATTAATCCAAATGGGCCAAAAAAAATCATTCCAATCACCATTCCTATTGTAGCTCCCCACATTCCGGCTTTTGTCCCTCCAAACTTTTTTGTACCCCAAACAGGCACAATATAATCCAGAACTGTAACCAAAATTGCTATAAATGCCAGGATTAGCAAAAAATTAGTTGAATATTCGGCAAACTCTGTAAAATGTAAAACAAGTATTCCCAAAAAACTTAAAGGAGGACCTGGTATAATTGGTAAAATGCAACCTAAAAGACCACCAATAATTAAAATAATTGCTATGGCGAGTAAAAAGTAGTCCATCGTTTCTACGTTTAATAATATTAAGAGGTTAAAAATATGAATTTATTCAAATTTATAAAAACTGAATGTAATTTATATGTTTAAATTACTTTAACGCCTTAATTTTACTTTTAACATCACAAGATGAGCATCCACATGAACCTTCCGGTTTGCTTTTAAAGATTAAAAGAATCTGATAAACTGTATATCCGGATGCATACAGAACTATAACGAAAACGATTATTTCTTGAATATTCATATCTTAAATGATTAAGGATCCAATTTGATGTATTAGTAAAGACACAAACCAGGCTAAAAATGTTGTGTAAAGCATGGTGAAAACTGCCCATTTCCAATGCCCGGATTCTTTGCTGATTGCTGCAATAGAAGCTACGCAGGGGAAGTAGAGTAAGATGAAAATCAGGAATCCATATGCCACAAGAGGGGTAAACCGCTGATTACCATTTTCATCTTTTTCATTTTGTAATCTGTTTATCAGGTTATTATTTCCTTCATCTTCGGCTTGATACAAAACACCCATTGTACTCACAACAATTTCTTTTGCAGCAACTCCTGATAAAAGACTAACACTCATTTTCCAATCAAATCCAAGTGGGCGCATAATAGGCTCAATGCTTTTTCCTATTCTTCCAATGTATGATTTGGCTTGTTTTTCTGCATTCTTGGCAATTAGTAAGTCTTCAGTGATTTTATCCTTGTCAGGTGAATTTTCTATTTTCGCCTGAGCAATTGCCTGATCAAAATCAATACTGTAACTCACTTCCTTTGGATAATAACCTAATGCCCAAATAATGATAGAAGCAACTAGAATTACACCTCCCATTTTATTAATATATTGCACACCTTTAAACCACATATGACGTGTTAGATTTCGCAAGGTGGGAATCCTGTATGGTGGCAGTTCCATTACAAAAGGAGTTTCATTTGATCTGAAAATTGTTTTCTTAAAAAGTATTGCCATAAGCGCTGCAACAGCAACTCCAATGATATAGATAGAAAATAGCACAAGACCTGGACGCTCCGTAAAAAAGGCTGAGATAATTAATACATAAACAGGTAGTCGGGCACTACAAGACATAAATGGATTTATGAGCATAGTGAGAATTCTGTTTTGCCGATTTTCAATTGTACGCGTAGCCATTATAGCAGGAACATTGCATCCAAATCCCATAATTAAAGGAATAAATGATCGGCCGTGTAAGCCTATTTTATGCATTATACGATCCATTATGAAAGCTGCTCTGGCCATATAACCGGTATCTTCCATTAATGATATAAAAAAGAAAAGAATAAGAATATTTGGCAGAAAAATGATCACCCCGCCAACTCCTCCAATTACACCGTTTATCAAAAGATCTTTCAAAGGTCCATTAGACATTATATTGCCAACCAATTGTCCTAAAAGAGTTACCAGATAATCAATCCATTCCATGGGGTACTGACCTAAAGTGAATGTGGATTGAAACATTAACCATAAAAAGAATATGAAAAAGGGAAAGCCAAAGTATTTGTGAGTTAAAAAGTTATCTATTTTTTCTGTTTTTTTTCTACGTGTGTTAATGTTCCCTTTGTAGGTTTCTTTTAATGCACCTGCAATGAATCCATATTTTGCATCAGTAATTATGGTTTCACTATCTTCACTTATTAATGATTCTAATGATTTTATCTCTTTTTCTGCAGTATTTTTAATCGTTTTATAGTTACCCCATTTAGACAAAGTGAAATTTGCGGATGCATCTTTTTCTAATAGTTTAATTGCATAAAATCTCGAGGAAACAATATCAGTGAGTTTTTTATTTTCCCAAATTACGTCTTGAATTTTACGAATAGATTTTTCAACATCCTTCCCATAATTAATATGAATGTGACGTACTGAAGGATCTTTGTCTTCGTATACTTGAATTACTTTATCAAAAAGATCTTTTATTCCAAAACCTTTTGAACCAATTGTGGGAATAATTGGGATACCAATCATTTTCCCTAAGGAATCAAAGTCAAATTCATCGCCTTTTTTTCTTAACTCATCATACATGTTTAAAGCTATAACCACTTTTATATCCATGTCGATGAGCTGAGTAGTTAAATAAAGATTCCTTTCCAAATTTGAAGCATCAACAACATTAACTATAATATCAGGAATTTCACCAAATATATATTTACGCACATATAATTCTTCGGGGGAATATGCAGAAAGAGAGTATGTACCTGGTAAATCTGTAATATTTAAAATGTAATCGCGAACTTTGCATTCTGCAGTTTTAGAATCGACAGTAACTCCACTATAATTTCCAACATGTTCCTTTGAGCGTGAAGCAAAATTAAAGAGAGAGGTTTTTCCTGAATTTGGATTTCCAACCAATGCCACCTGAATTTCTTTTCCTTTTTTTCGTGCCGAAGTTTTTAGTGCAGCTTCTGAGATAACCCCATTGTATTTATTTATTTCGAGTTTTCTTGCTTCCTCTTTTGTGATAACTTCAATTAATGAAGCTTCGCTTCGTCTGAGCGAAACTTCATATCCCATAATACTGTACTCAACAGGATCTTTAAGAGGTGCGTTTTTTACAACGATAACTTTTTTGCCTTTTACAAAGCCCATTTCGGTAATGCGTTTTCGAAAAGCACCACGGCCTCTTACTTTGGTTATATATCCTACTTCGTTATCCTGTAATAGTGATAATTTCATTTTTAATTTCTTCCTTTGCCCGGATTATTAAATTTTGTTCAAAAGTAGGTTTCTAAGAGCTATCATACAATACCATAATATTGGTATTTTAACATATAAATTAAGGTTTTGTTAAAAATGATATAAGTATTAAGTTTGACCTTTATAATTCAAACAATATGGATGAAAATAATATTTACAATCAGCTAAAAGAATTGCTGGATAAAGCCGGGGGAAAGTTCAATATTCTTGAAGAGCAAATAGATGTTGAGCTTCAATTAGAATTCTTTGAGTTAGTAAATAAATTATTAAAGAAAAAAAGAAGTTCGACAACAATTAATACTGAATCAATAAAATTATTTGAATCTGAAATTTCTGACGAAGAGAAAAAAAGGATTTTAGCAGAATTGTCAATTAAAGAGGATGTTGAGTCGTATAGAATCATTGAAAAATTTATTAGCCTGGATAATAAGGATTTAAAAAAGTGGGCTGTGTTGGCATTGCAACATAGTAGAATTAGCTTAGAAACTTATTTGCTCGATGAGCAACAAGTTTTTATTTCTACTGGCTTAGGTGGAAGTAAAAATAAACTTCGATATTTTATTGCAGGTAAATTAAAAACAGGTGAACGATTTACAGATACTCAAAAGAAAGTGATTAAAACAGAATTTGAAATTATTTTTAAATCGTTCGATTCTAAAATTGAGAATTTTACTTTTACAGATGAGTATTTTACCATTTTATGCCTGATTCCTATAGAAATCTCAATAGGTGAGGTCCTCAAAAATTCAATTGATGAGTCGAATCAGTTTGGAAACTTTTTATATAGTGATTATTTGGTTACGAATGTTCGGATTTTAAAAATGGACGAAATTATTGGATATTTTAAGAAAAAAGGAATTTAAAAATAGGTTAATATGAAATAAGCATAAGTAAAATAAACATTACACACCAAACAAAATGATTATTTTACCTATGCGATTCTACCTGACTGCCGTCCATAGCCGTCAAGTTAAGGAAATACTCAATGCTAAGTATTGAGCGAAGGCCTGACAACGTCTATCTTCATGAGCGATAGCGAATAAAACGGCGAGCCATAGGGCAAGGGTGAATGTGATAAGTTTTGGAATTCTAGCAAAGGAGTTTACTTACTTTGCTTAGAATTGTTAACTTATCACAGAGAGCGGAGAAGCATCCCCGCCTGCCGGACGGGCAGGGTTTTGTCTTGATCTTTTTTGAAACTTTTTTGGATCCCTGCTTGCAGCAGGCAAGAAGCCAAAAAAGTGGAAACATTAATGCAAAAAAGGTTATTGATGCTTCTTTAGCGCACTAAAAGTAGTTATTATAAACATTAAATAATTGATAGTTAAATATACATTTTCTTAGCCTGACAGGAAGGGACTGCCGTCAGGTAAGTTGTGACCTTTAAAAATTAAAAAATAAACACATGAAGAACTATGTAAATGTTGCACTACAAGTGTTGCCACAATCAAAAACAAAAGAAGCATACGATCTGGTTGATGATGCAATTCAGGTCATTCAGGAATCGGGTATGAAATATCAGGTGTGTCCTTTTGAAACTGTACTTGAAGGACCTTATGATGAAATAATGAATGTTGTTAAAAAAGTTCAGGAAACTTGTTTTAACAAAGGGGCAGAAGAGTTAATGGTTTATATCAAGATACAAATACGAAAAGATAGTAAAGTTACTATCGACGATAAAATGAAAAAATATAAATAGTGAGTTAACTAGAATTTAAAAAAGCTGACTTACTAAGTCAGCTTTTTAATTTATTCTTTTATATCACCCAGGTCATCGAATTCTACGTCTGAAGAATAACCTTCAGCTTTTACTGTTTCTAATTCTGCGGAAACTTCAGCACCTACTTCAACTTTTTCAAGAGGCTCCTGTTCCGGAACATTCTTTTTTATAAAGCTTATAACTTCTTCAAGGTTTTCAGTGAACTTCTCAAAATCTTCTTTATACAAGAAAATTTTGTGTTTTTCAAAATAATGTCTTCCGTCACGATTGAACCTTTTTTTACTTTCTGTGATTGTTAAATAATAATCATTTCTTCTTGTAGCTTTAACATCAAGAAAGTACGTCCTTTTCCCTGCTCTTACAACTTTAGAGAAAATTTCTTCACGTGCAATTTCTCCACCGTTCTCTAATTCTTCATTTTTGTCGTATCCGTCCATCATAAAATAATTTGGTTGTTATAAAATTATCAACACTCAAAAGTAAAAAAATATTTAATATTTCATTGAATTATTGTTTTTTTTTAAAAGTATGATATAAACAAGATTTTAACATTGAGGTAATCGTTTTATTTAAATCATAGATTTTGATCAATTATTTCATGTCAGGCTTAAATAAATTACAAAAATCTGTTATTGAAAGCAAAAAATCACTTACTTTGCAGGCTTTAAAGCTAAACTATAAATATCTTAAAGAGTTCTTATAAAATGGTGAGCAGAAGGTTATTACGTGTCAAAACTCTTCAAATTTGTTACGCTTATTTAAAATCGAGCGATCAATCAATTAATCAAGCTGAAAAAGAATTATTTTTTAGTATTCAAAAATCTTACGATTTATATCATTATTTATTGCTTTTAGTACTTGATGTTGTTGATTATGCTGATTCAAGAATTGAACTGGCAAAAAAGAAACAAATTCCAACTCAGGAAGATTTAATTCCAAACACAAAGTTTGTTGACAATAAGCTAATTAAGATACTTAATCAGAATGTCAATCTAAAAAAATATTTAAATGATCAAAAGTTAAGTTGGGTTAATTATCCTGAATTAATTAAAAATCTTTATCTTGAAATCCGTGATTCAGAAGTATATAAAAAATATATGCTATCTGAAACATCAGGTTTTAACGAGGATAAAAAGTTTATATCCGATATTTATTCAAAAGTAATCATCAATTTCGAGTCGTTGTATCAAAATCTCGAAGAGCAAAGTATTTTCTGGAACGACGATATTGAGTTCGTAATCGGGATGATTATTAAATCTCTTCGTGCATTTAAGGCTTCAAGCGATGAAAAAGTAGATTTAATGCCACTTTTTAAAAATGAAGAGGACAGAGATTTTGTAAAACGATTATTCAGAAGAGCTGTTCTGGGTTATAAAGAATATGAACAATTAATATCTAAATTTATTAAGAATTGGGATGTTGAGCGTATAGCATTTATGGATATTGTAGTTATGAACCTTGCTATTGCCGAAATGGTTGAGTTCTCTGAAATACCCGTTAAAGTAAGTTTAGACGAATACATCGAAATAGCAAAATTTTATAGCACAGAAAAAAGTAATGTATTTATTAATGGAATCCTTGACAAGATTGTTGAACACCTTAAAAAGGAAGGCACGATAAAAAAAATAGGTAGGGGATTAATAGGCGAAATTGTTTAAGCTTTTGAAGAAGAAATAAATTATTCATTACTTTGTACAATAATGCTTTAATCTGGTAAAATGTTTAAAAATAAAAAAACATATAACTCTCTTTTAATATTGATTATGATACTGGCCTTATCATGCACAAATCATCAAAACGATAAAGTTGCCAAAACGAATACGATAAAAGAGAAAGGTTTCCCGGTTATTGAATTTGATACAACTTATCATGATTTCGGAACCTTAATACAAGGCGAGAAGGCTTCGTTTTCTTTTAAATTCAGGAACACAGGAACTTCAAGTTTAATAATTAAAGATGCTTTTTCAACATGCGGATGCACTGTTCCTGACTTTAGCGATGAACCTGTTTCTCCTGGTGCAGAAGGCGAAATAGAAGTTTTATTCGACAGCGATGGGAAACAAGGATTGCAATATAAAACCGTGACATTAAAGCTTAATACTAAAATAGAAGAAAAGACTTTAACAATTAAAGCAAACGTTTTAAAAAATAATTATAAATCTTAAAATCAAAAAATGATGAACAATTTATTGAATGTATTATTAATGGGTCCACAAACAGAAGGACAAAATCCTTTAACATCTTTCTTACCCTTAATTTTAATTGTAGTAGTATTTTATTTCTTTATGATTCGTCCTCAGATGAAACGTCAAAAAGATCTAAGAAAATACAGAGAATCACTTCAAAAAGGTGACAAAGTAATTACAACTGGTGGTATTTACGGTAAAGTTAATGCAATTAAAGAAGATCACATTTTAGTTGAGGTTGACGAAAATGTAAAATTAAGAATTGATAAAAGTGCTATTTTAAAAGATTCTTCCGATATTAGTACTGCAAAATAGTTTTAACCTTAAAGCGTTTAATTCTATTTTGATTTAAACGCTTTTTTTTATACAACTGTGGTAAAGAATATTGAAGATAATATCAAAAAGTTTCTTGAAAAAAAGAATATAAAAATGGACAGGAAACTGATCGTTTTTTTATTCTTCTTTTTACTATCTACAATTTTCTGGTTTTTAAACCAACTCGAAGATGAATATGTAACTGAGATATCGCTGCCTGTTCATTATTCTGATTTCCCAAACGATAAAATTCTTGTAAACGAATTACCCGATCACTTTGATATGCGTGTTCGTGCTTTTGGATATAAATTATTAGAATATAAAATAAGTAATAAATTTTTACCTTATACAGTAAATGTAAATTCTATTACTTTACGAATGCATTCTAAATCGAGTTATGCAAAGTTTTTCTCCTTAACACGATTACTAAATCAGGATATTGAGGATCATTTAAGTTCAGAGCTGGAAATAGTATCTATCTTGCCTGATACTTTGTTTTTCGAATTTGCAGACAGAGTCTTTAAAAAAGTCCCTGTAGTTTCTAAATTGGATCCAGTTCCTGCAACCCAATACATGATCAGAGGTAAAATTCAATTTGAACCTGATAGTATTAACATCTCAGGAGCAAACCCTATTGTTGATACCATAAATTCTGTTTTTACTGAATCTAAAAATATACCATCCCTAAATGACAACTATGATAAAAAAGTTGATTTGGAGAAAATTAATGGGGTTAGTTTCTCAGAAAAGGAAGTAGTAGCAAAAATAAATGTTGAGAAATTTACCGAGGGTACACAAAAGATAACATTAAATGTTATTAATGTGCCAGATTCTTTAATTATCAGGACTTTCCCCAAAGAGGTTACAGTTACCTATTTCGTGGCCTTAAGCGACTATGAAAAAGTTTTACCACAATTGTTTGAAGCAGTAGTTGATTTTAACGAAACTGCAAGCCAGAATAAACTTAATATTAAAATCTTAAATTCTCCTGACTACATAAAGTCTTTACGTTATAACCCACAATCAGTTGAATACATTATCGAAAGAAAAGAATGATTAAGGTTGGATTAACAGGAGGTATTGGCAGTGGAAAAACCCTGGCAGGTGAAATATTCCGTCATCTTGGAATAGCTGTGTTTAATGCCGATAACGAAGCCAAGATAATCCTGAATAATGATCAGGAACTTAAGCATCAAATTGAAAATATATTTGGTGAGATCTATGTAAATTCTGAAATTGATCGTAAAAAGCTGGCCTCAATAATTTTTAATGACAAAGAAGCACTTAAAACCATAAATTCCTTAATTCATCCAAAAGTTCGAATTCAGTTTCATGATTGGGTTAAAAAGCAGGTGCATGCCAAATACATTGTGGAAGAAGCTGCAATTTTATTTGAAAGTAATGCTTATAAAGAACTCGATATTACAATAAATGTGCATGCAGATGAGTTAATCAGGATTAATAGGGTTGTGAAACGAGATAATACGACTGAAGAGAATGTAAAAAGCAGAATGAAAAATCAGTTAAGTGACTCAGAACGAATTAAATTAGCGGATCATACCATATACAATAATGGAGACAGGATGTTATTACCGCAAATTCTTGAGATACATCATAAAATTTTAAACATGATAAAGTAATATGGGAAAATTTGGAAAGTGGATAGCCGGTGGTTTAGGTTGGGCAATATTTGGTCCAATAGGAGGAATCCTCGGTTTTGCCTTAGGATCGCTTTTAGAATCGCCTGAATTTTCTAAAACAAAAGTATATTCATCAACTACAACTGGAAGTTTTGCAATGACTATGCTTGTTCTGGTTGCTGCAGTAATGAAAGCTGATGGCAGGGTTTTAAAATCTGAATTAAACTATGTAAAAAAATATTTTGTTCAGGCGTTTGGAGAAGAATCAGCGACAGAAGCAATAAGAATGCTTCATGATATTTTAAATCAAAATATACCTGTTCAGGCAGTTGGAGTACAGATCAAACAAAATCTTGATTATTCATCACGTTTGCAATTGCTCCATTTACTATTTGGTGTTGCTCAAGCAGATGGAAAAGTTGATTTGACTGAATTGAACGCCATTGCATCAATTGCCGGATACATGGGGGTAAGCTCGAAAGATTTTGAATCAATTAAATCGATGTTTGTGGCTGAGGTTGATTCATCTTATAAGATACTGGAGATAGAGAAAACAGCAACTGATGAAGAAGTTAAAAAAGCATATCGCAAAATGGCGGTAAAGTTTCATCCTGATAAAGTAAGCCACCTGGGTGAAGATTTTCAGAAGCAGGCAAAAGAAAAATTTCAAAAAGTAAATGAGGCTTACGAAAAAATTAAAAGGGAAAGAAATTTGAAATAATGCATATTAATTATAATTTGTAGTTTTTTTGTTAAAACTATTTTCATATGTTGAATTGAATTGTATTTTTGTAAAGCAATAAAAAATAAAAATTTAGATTTATGTTAAAAGATATTTTATCAATATCAGGTTACGGTGGACTATTTAAATATATTTCACAAGGAAGAGCAGGAATTATTGTTGAGTCGCTTGAAGATAAAAAAAGAATGAATGCAAGTGCTTCTGCTAAAGTTAGTGCATTAGAAGACATTGCCATTTTTACCGACACTGAAGATTTGCCATTAAAAGACGTTTTTAAAGCGATTTCAGATAAAGAGAATGGTGGAGAAACAATTGGTCATAAATCATCGGCTGATCAGCTTAAAGCTTATTTTGCAGAGGTAATTCCAAATTACGACAGAGAAAGAGTTTATGTTTCTGACATTAAAAAAGTTGTAAACTGGTATAATATCTTACATAAATTTGAGATGTTAGATTTCAGCGAAAAAGAAGAGCCGGAAAAGGTGGAAGCTAAAGCAGAAAACGATAAAGAAACGAAAGAAAATCCTGAAAAAAAGGCTAAGCCAGCAGCTAAAAAGAAACCAGCAGGTTCAACTAATGCTGCTAAAAAGAAACCGGCAAATCCTGCTGATGGAAAAGAAAGATCAAAGAATTAAGATAAGCATATCATAATTAAAAAAATCCGCCTTTGAGCGGATTTTTTGCTTTGTTGAATTTTGAATAGGTTTGACAAATAAAGGTTTTTTAATCAAATTTTTTTGCAGCTTCCCAAACAACATTCATCTCATCAAGGTTCATATCTCTTAACGATTTTCCTTTTTTTATCGTTTGTTCTTCTAAATAATTAAATCGTTTTATGAATTTTTTATTTGTTCGTTCAAGTGCAGTTTCAGGGTCGACATCGTAAAGCCTCGCTGCGTTTATAAGTGAGAAGAACATATCCCCAAATTCAGCTTCAATTTTTTCCTGGTCTTCTGTTTCAACTTCGTGCTGTAATTCCTCCAATTCCTCTTTTACTTTATCCCAAATCTGGCTTCTTTCATCCCAATCAAATCCAACACCACGAACTTTTTGTTGAATTCGGTTTGCTTTAACTAATGCGGGAAGTGATTCAGGGACTCCCGATAATACAGAACTGTCCCTATCTTTTTCTTTCATTTTTATTTCTTCCCAATTCTCTTCAACCTCCCGATGATCTTTTACCTCAACATCTCCAAACACATGTGGGTGACGATGAATAAGTTTTTCGCTAATTCCCTGAATAATATCGGTAATGTTAAATTCCTTTCTTTCTGATCCAATTTTTGCATAGAAAACAATGTGAAGCATTAAATCTCCCAACTCTTTTTTAAGCTCTTGCATATCGTTTTTTATGATAGCATCAGCAAGTTCATAGGTTTCTTCGATGGTAAGTGTTCGTAAACTTTCAATGGTTTGTTTTTTATCCCACGGGCACTTTTCTCTCAATTCATCCATTATACCTAATAAACGGTCAAATGCTTCTAGTTCTTTTTTCATCTTTTTAAATGCTTAGCCTTTAGCTGTTTGCAATTGGTTTCATTTTGAGCTAAGGCATTATAGTTAATATTAATTTATTTGCTAAAGGCTAATAGCAAAAAGTTTATAGCCCGTATTACTGAAATTTTATTCTTATCGACGAGTTTGTATCTAAATTTAATAATTCAGCTGCATTGCCACCATTAATTGCAATTTCAAGAAGACTTAAGGAGTTAAAAATAGCAAGTAATTCCCCCACAGAAGTTTCCTGATAGGTTTTGTTAATCTTCGAAATTACATAATGATTACTTTGTACAAAAATTTTAAATGACCTTCCATTTCCTATTCTTGTAAACAGATCATACGAAACATTTGTAATAGCATTCTGAAATGAATCAATATAAACAACACTTCCGGAGATTACCGACTCGTCAATGGTTGCACGTAATGGAACTCTTCTGTTAATTTCTTTAGCTTCAGTACCTAATGAGTCAAATTCAGCTCCCTTTACTAACTTACAAGCTACTTGAGTATATACATCCAAAACCGGGAAACTTGAACCGGCATATCCCTCCAATGCAATTATCTTCACCTGCTCATTATCTTTAAAAAGTAAACTAAAAATACCATTGTCAGTTCCAAGAAAATACTGACCTTCAAATTCAGCAGCAAGGTATTTTTGATTCCCATAGACCTCAGTTTTTACACCTATGATATGCAC
>KB226836.1_pt48 | contig 16888 bp, 20 predicted proteins | sample 524768 | NCBI WGS metagenome assembly AMQJ01 (sample SAMN00998488, study PRJNA167727) | sediment metagenome | isolation source: subsurface aquifer sediment | place: USA: Rifle, Colorado | collected Aug-2009
CCCGCCCGTATAATCTCTTCCGGTAACAGTTCCGGTTCCTGTAACATAACAGTTGTTAACATAACCAGTAGAAACCGATGCTCCCACCAATCCCCCAACATAATCTTGTCCCGTAATAGAAACGTTTACAAGGCCAATATTTTGAATCGTCGGGTCATAGGCATATCCAAAGAGCCCTTTATAATCACTCGTTGGAGCAGTAATCGTGAGGTTAGAAATGGTGTGATTGAGTCCATCAAAAAAACCGCTAAAAGCATCTGCCGAATGAGAAGGTCCTATGGGTACAAAAGTTATGCCGGTCATATCGATGTTGGAGCCTAGTGTGTACTTTCCTTTTAATGCCGTATTGACCCACTGTAACTGTTCAGGGTTATAAATAGCCACATTTCCACTGCCTCCAAAAATGACCTTGTTTTGAGCATGTGAGGTTTGAAAATAAACCCCACCTGCGCTCAGATTTGTATTTGAAATGGCAGCGTTGACATAGATCTCATCTCCTGCGGTGAGTGTCAATTTTTTGTTGCTGCTCCACGAGATGGCTTCATTAACGGTGATGTCTGCATCTGCACTTAGCGTGACACTTGCTCCACCATTTAGAGCCGTCGTGATAACATCCGCATCCATACTAGAACCACCAATGTCAGTTCCTCCACCATTAGTGATAGTAATATCGGTCGGGTCAAGTAGCCACTCTTTTGCTTCAATGCTGACATCTTTGCTTACATGTAAGACCTGTCCACTCGTCTCGACAAACCCGTCCTTGGCATGTAAAGTCCCCGAAACATCGGCTTCGCCTCCATGGGCAAAGAGTTCTATCTTCCCTGTGATATCTTCGATGCTGTTGGCTTCAACAATGCCCGTGTTATTGACCACACCTTTTAAAAGTTCATCCACTGCATTAGTCGTAAGATAGACTTCCCCACCATCGGCGTAAAGTGCACCTTTGTTTTCAACCAGTGCGTCTAAGACACCTTTATCGACTTTGAGGTTCACGAGTGAATTGCCATTAAGGTTGAGCGTGACTTCTTTCGCTCCGACAAGCTCAACTTTACCAAGTGTTGCTTTGATGAAGCCCTCATTGATGACTTCTTTTCCAAAAAGTGCGGCATAGCCAGAGTCCGAGATGGTTATGGTTCCTTGATTGATGATGGAAGCGGTACTATCGCCTTTGAAATTATAGTTTCCGTTCATAAAATCTGTATCGCTTAGATTCATCGTAGTGGCGATGAGTCCTGCGGTATTGACACTGGCATTTTTGGAAAATAAGACACCGTTGGAGTTTAAGATAAACACTTGTCCATTAGCGTTGAGTGCGCCATCGATGATGCTTTTTTCGTTTCCGACCACTCTGTTTAAAGTAACAGCGCTGATATTGGGTTGATTGAAGTTTACGGTCTCTGTTGCACCTATCGAAAAGTTTTGCCAATTTATCGCTGCTTTTTGTGTCGTTTGCGTGATGTTGGTTACACTCCCACTTTGAACAATACTTGCGTTTCCTGCAGTAACGGCTCCTCCACTAGGAGCTGCACGTAAAAGTGTAGTTCCTGCAATAAATGCTGAAACAACCAATGATATTTTTCCACCTTTAAGAATTCGAAATCGTGAACCGTAGTCACACATTTGTAGATAAGTGTTTCGCATAGCTTCTCTTTTTGGTTTAATTTACAACAATCTTAACATAAGAGCCGTCCCAAACTTGGCAGAGCAATGTGTCTAAAATGTGTCTTGATTTGAGGTACAATAGTTTTATTAAAAAAGGTAGCGTAAGGTAAGTTATGAAAGAACTGTTGGTATTACGAAGTAAAACGATACTCTTAGTGGAAGACAACGAAACAACACTAAAACACACAGCAGATATGCTCACCCTTCTTTTCGGGCGAGTTGTTACCGCGCGTAACGGCGTAGAAGCATTTGAAACATACATCGATGAGCGACCTGACATCGTACTGAGTGACATTAAAATGCCCGACATGGACGGACTTGAACTCATAACGGCGATTCGCGAGCGAGATGAGCGTATATCCATCGTTCTTTTTAGCGCTCACGGTGATCAAAAATACCTTCTCAAAGCCATCAATCTAGGGGTAGATGCATACGCCATTAAGCCTGTAAAATTTGAAGATTTACTTCAAATTTTTGCTAAGTGCTCTAAAAAATTCTCGGCACACACAACGCTTTGCGTTCAATTTAAAAATGGCGTGCGCTATGATGCTGCAACAAACACCATTACATGTAACGGCGAGACTAGCTTGCTTTCTCCAAAAGAGCGTGATGTTTTGGGGCAACTTATCGCTAAAAGTCCTAACATCTTGACCAAAAAAGAACTTACCGAAACTCTTTGGCCCCATGATGCCATCAGCGATAGTGCGATGAAAAACATCATCGCAAGGCTTCGAGCAAAGATTGGATCTGAGAGCATCGTTTCTATCTCAGGTATTGGCTGGCGAGTGATGCTTGATGAGCTTACCTAAATGCTAAAAATCTATTTATTTCTTTTTGCGATATTAACGCCTCTTTTTGCACAAGAATCCATTCAAGTGCTCAATCCAAACATCACGGTTCATCAAGCAGGTTACTTTAAAACAGACAAAGCACTCACTCCAGAGCAAGTACGAGAGGTGGTTGATATAACGCCTTTGCAAGGTGAGGCGTACCCTCTGTCACATTCTGATACGGTGTGGTTTGTGTTTGAGGTCTCTACCCAAGGGGACGAAAAGCTCTATCTTGATTCTAAAGACATTTTTCCAGGCTCGACATATGATCTGTTCGTTTTCAACCAAAATCAGCTCATAAAGTCGTATAACAATGGTCACTCGATTCCGGTAGCATCAAGGGATGTTAAAACCCAACCGATACGATTTTTATTGGAACCCAATAGTAAAAAAACACGCTATGTGCTCAAAGTGCAAAGCAAAATTTTCTATATTCCTATCTTTGCATTTGGGACATTTGAAGCGCTTGAGTCATCTTGGTTAACCCTTCATAACATTATGCTGATTTCGTATTTTATAGGACTTGCATTTTTAGTTTACAATATGATTCTTTATTTTGTGACACGCGATAAGAGCTTTATCTACTATTGTCTTTACATCTTTGGATTATTGCTCGTGTGTGTTGCGGGGCGGTCTTATCTTCCTTTTGGTTTGAGCCTCTCCCCTCAAATTAAGGAGCATTTAATGGACGCCTCTTTAATAATGATCATTTTAGGGCTTGGACTGTTCACGAAACATTTTTTAAAAATAGAAGATACCTTTGCCACCTTGTCTAAGAGCCTGTGTATAACATCGCTTACTTTAGTGACAACTTTATTACTTGACTTTTATGTTCATTATTGGATTTTCGAAACATTTTTATTGCCTTTATCCTTTTATGGCTTAGGGGCTGTATTTTTTACATGGTGTGTTTTTCATGCAGGGTATCGAACCTATAAACATGGAAATCCATTAGGACTCTACTTTCTTATTTCGAGTGGTGTAGGCACATTGTTTATTGTGGTGTTTATGCTTGTCTTTTATCTCCCAGGATTCCTGCCGATAGAAACATGGAATCTAACCCTTATCAATCAAGCACTTATGTGGGATGTCATTACACTCTCTGTGGCATTGGCCTATCGTATTCGCTTATTAAGCAAAGAAAAGGAACTTGCCCAATCGGCATTATACGCCAATGCACGCTTTACAGCCATAGGTGAAACCATTGGCAATATCGCGCATCAGTGGCGACAACCCCTCGCAGAGCTTGGCTCAATTAACAATAACATAGCAGCACACCTACGCTTCAAGAGGGAAATCTCTCATGAGAAGCTAAGCGAGATGATCCATACCAATGAAAATATCTTAAGTCATCTCTCTAAAACCATAGAAGTTTTCCAAAGCTTTTTCAGGCGAAATTCCGAGGGGTCTTTTGAACTGAGTGCAACGATTGGAGATACACTCACACTCATGCACTCCCAGTTGCACCATGCGCATATAATCGTAACGCAAGACCTTCCTTTACATGTAATGGTCAAAGGCAATAAAGACGAGTTTTTACATGCCTTGTTTAATATAATCGCGAATGCCAAAGATGCTTTATGTGAACACAGAAAAGAAGGGCGAAACATTCATATCAGTGCACAACTTCACGATGAGTACGTTGCTATCATCATCGAAGACAATGGCGGTGGCATCACGCTTGAAACTATAAACGATATCTTTGAGCCTTACATCAGCACCAAAGCACTGCATGGGATGGGCATCGGCTTATTTATGACCAAAAGCCTTATCGTCAATCGTTTTGGAGGAAGCATCGATGTTGAAAATGTGGATGGAGGGGCTCGGTTTACGGTTCGATTAAAAACTGAAATCGTTGATAAAAAAGAGAGCTTATAATAAATTTTTTTAGCATTGTTTTATATATCTACATCAAATTTTACTCAAAAGACCAATAACCCATTTTATTTTATCACTCGGCGTTAAATCTTTAACTCTTTCGTGATTTTTTGTTTTGAATTGTAGTTTGTTGGTATCATTATAAAGATTTTTTATTTGATTCATGGTCATATTGTCTTTAACAAAATGATTTAAAAATATCTCATAAATCTCTTCTTTCAATGCTTCTTTTGATGAAATAACCCATGTGCTAGAAGAATGAATATTTTCCAATTCAAGAAGAGTGACATGCGTCTTGTTGTAGGTAAAGGTTGCTGTAATATATTGGCGAGATCTACCATGAATAAGGCATTTAGTATTTGGAGCACCATTCTTTCCCGTATAAACGATTTTCATCTTTTTTGGGAGAGAAATATGAAGATTGTCAACCATGTTTTCAATGCGCATGTATTCTAAATATTGGTGAAATGCTTCGAAGTTATTTTGAGGCTCTATGAGCGTTATAAACTCTTTTCCTCTGGTTGAAAGTCTGGTTTGTCGTATTTTTCTCTCTTTTGCATCAGATGAAGCGGTTAAGCTTTGAATAACATTTTCATTAATGCATTGTTCTTCACAGAGTCTTAATTTAACAGATATTTCTTTATTAGTGATTTTATCTGTTGACATATCTACATATTTTAAACTACTGCATTTTTGTTTGCGTTGGGCTACGATAGAGTGTTGCTTATATCTTTTATTCCCATGTTCAGAGGTGAGAAATTCTGAAGTTTGAGAGGGTGCTTTTATAGGAATAGATGAAACATTAGGTGATTTTTCTAATTTTGTTGCCATGCTATTACTTTGAAAATAAGTCGTAAATTTTGAAAATCCTATTGGAGAGTCATCATCTAGTATTTCATGCACATAATGATATTCTGTACCAGCTTCATGAAAAACAGTTCTTCGAGTCGAGATTGTAAATGTATCTTTTACAGGGAAATTAGCAAATATGGGTATGTTTTCGAGAAAAGAGGGTTGTTTTAAATCTTTATATTTTTTAATATAAGCAGAAATAAATGTACCTATATTTTTAAATGCTAATGCCGCAGTATCTTGACATAAAAAGCGGTGGATGAATGGAGCATCATCTTGTGGAACATAGTTTGGAATGATTAAAGATGCATCTTCAGAGTTACAATCGTAGCTAAGGTATAAATTTTCAAGATCACATCTTAGTGCAGCTTCTTTTAAAACGGTTGAGCGATAGTAAAAATAAATCGCAACGGTATAATGAGGAATAATAAGTATTACATTATTGCTTTTTACACAATAGCATTTAATATTTTTAGCATTTGTTAAATAGGTATATTTCCAACCTAAAAGTTGACCGATAAATGAATCAGAAAGCGTGTCTCCTAATTTAGCATCAACATATGATGTGTCCAGGCGTGTATCAATGGAATATGAATGTTCCGACACTTGGGGCTTAGTTTTGAATTTTTTATCTACCTTCCCACCAGTATATACTTGATGAAATTTAAAATGGGTAAAAAAAGCTTCTGGCGAGACGTATGTTTTGAAAAATTCATTTCGTGTAAGGTTCTTAACCAAAACGTCAAAGTAACTGTTGCCAATATCTTCATTTAAATCAGGATTAAGAGCTACAGGCATTAAAAAAACAAAAGAATCATTAGGATTTTGAAGCATAAAGTCAGGAATGATTCGTTTCGGTTTAGCCATTTTTTACAAATCCATTCTCAAACTTTATTGGAATATTTCTCAAACTATTTTGACATTCTCAATCTTTTTTGTACATTCTCAAACTATTTTGTTTTTGCCACTATGGGCAAGATAAAAAATAAAAAGCTTGATAAAAGCAAGGTTGAGAATTTTGATGATAAAGTAAAAAATGCTTTATCGCTTCTTGGAAATTTAAAAGTTTCAGATGAGGAAAAAGAACTTCTAGCAATGAGCCTTCAAACTATGAGCGAGTTTGTTGTAAATTACTATGGAGATAAAAAATGAGCCTGTTTTATCTATTTCTTTTGAGCATCTTGGAGGATTTTTTGGACATTATAGCAACAGAGCCGACACTGCCATCTCCAACCAGAACTCCGCCAAAAAGAAATCCTAATTCAGGGATCGCACTTCTTAGATAGATTTTTCTAGGATATTTTGAATATAGTAGGCTATATGATAATCATGCTTTTGCATAAGGTTTTCATAGCCCCGTGCTTCAAATAGTTTAAGCGTCAAGGTTTCCTCATTTTCTATCATTTTAGAATATCTGAGCCATTTTACAAATGCCAGATCTGCTGTTGATTTGTCATTTTTATATTTGGTTAAAAGCTCATTATATTTTTTATTGACCTTTTTTGTAATGTCTTTGTATTTGTCGAAATTATTGCTGTTTGAGCTATTAGGCGCATTTTTGATAGTTTTGCTTTTTAGTGGCGTTTGTGCGCTTTTTTTAATGGGTTTATTCTCTGTAAGCATAAAAGGTTTGGCGATATGTTCAAATTGCTCGAAGGTGTAATAGTTCTCTTGTTTTTCAACTGATACTAAAAAATCTTTGTTGCTTGGTTTTTTATTTTTAAATCCAGTGAGCCTGAAAATTCTTGCTATGTCAAAGAGTTTATCTAGCGGGTAGAGATGATATACCACACCCTTTAGCAGTTGTTTAAAATATGTGAAATCTCCTCTGTATGGTTCAATAAATTTATAGATGAGCTGATATTTGTTCTCAGAGGTGGTTATTTTATAGGTTGGTTCTCCAAATAGCTCTATGATTTTAGGATAGAGAAGCTCTACTTCCTTGTCAATGTCAAAGTAAAATGATTTGACGCCATTGACCAAACTTTCCACCCTTTTGATGTTGGTGCTTTGCTCTTGATATGAATTGAGCGTGAAGTAGATATCTACTGCTTCATCCCTGTTTTTATAGTAGCAGTGTCCTAAAAACTTTGAAAGGTTTGGATCTTTGATGTTTAGGAGCTTATGGGTTGTATATGCTTTTTTATCTTTTGCGGCAGGGAGTGTTTTTAAAGCAATGATAAAATGCTCATCTTCTGTAAAATAGTCTCTTAAAAATTGTTCTGTTCTCATTCGTGTTGTCCTTTAAAAAAGTTCTTTTTTTTCATTTTTTTTGCTTTTTGAGTATTTGTTTCTTAAATAAGTGAATGTTAAATCATTAGTTTATAAATAATGATGTATTAAATAGAGATCTGTTTTAGGTCTATCATAGTTCTGTATTGGAGCTATGGTTGTTCTGAAATAGAGCCATATAGGTATCATTTTGCACCTTTGAAAAATTGTTCAAAAAAAGGTGTCATCTCTACTATGTTGGTTTGGTTTTGGTTGTCGTGGATGTGTTGCTTTTGATTGAAGATAAACTCTTTTATAAGGGTATTTTCTGCTCTGTTTTTTCCTGATAATAGTTTGATGAGTCCTTTTTTATCCAACTCCTTAATGCTTCTCATTATTGTTGATTTTATGATTGTGGTTTCTTTTTCAATGATTGCATAAGAAGCGTGGATATATAGATGCCTGTGGTTGAAATCTAGTTTTGATAAAAAGTAGATAAGCAATAGTTTAGAGGTTGGGGTTATATCTGATTCAAAGATGAACTTTTGCTTGGATTGTTCTAAGATTAGGAAGTTGCCCTTCTCCTCACTCTGTTTCTGGTTTTTCACTTTATCGATGATTTTTAACTGATAGTCTGAAAGTTTATGTTTCTTTTCTTGCATCCATTTTTGCCTTTTTTTATTTGAATTTGTAATCTTTGAGATTACTTGAGGAGCATCTTGGCGTGTTAACAAACAGAAGTCAAATAAAAGTAGAGGAAAATGAAAATTATAAAATGGGGTAAAAAGTAGTGAAATGATTTCACTACTTTTTTAGGTTCAAAAATACAATAAATTTATTCAAAAAGTTGTGCGTGAGTGCCTATTCTTATGAGTTTGAGATAATTTTCCTCTATCGTATATATGACAAGCAAATCACCGCTTATGTGAAACTCTTTGTAGTTTTGAAAGTTTCCTTTGAGCGGATGGTCTAGTGCTTCTGGCGGTAGAGGTTGGTTTGTTAAAAGGGCAGTAACATACGCAACATATTTTGCATAATGCTGATCATTCATAGAGAGTTTTTGATACTCTTTTAAAAATATTTTTGTTCTAAATAGTTTCAAACTCACTTTACAAACTCTTCTAGTGAGCAAACTTCACCTTCTAAGTTTTTAGCTTCACTCATAGCTTTTATCGTAGTTTCGTTAGGGATTTTTAACTCAAAAGGTATCCCTTTTTCTATCTTTACTTTTTTTAAAAAAAGTGTAATGGCTTGCGATGTGGTAAGCCCCAACTCGTGAAAAATAGTTTCTACTTCATTTTTTAATCCGCTATCTATTCTAGCTCTTACAGTAGTATCAAGCATCATTGTGAAATCCTTTTTTGACTTTTATAAAATTGTAGCACAATGTTGCTACAATTTCCATATCAACCTATTTGAAAATTTAGTTGAAAGTTAAACTATGATTAGCTTCAATAAAAAAATAAGAAAACGTATGAAATTGTGTGCGACACTTGTTTTACAAATTTAAGAATAAAAAATAAAAAAAGTTTCAAAAGAGTGTCTGGCACTCATCATTTAACCTCGTTTATTAAGATAGTTTGTAATTTCTGTTGATGTCATTATTTTCCTTTCTTATTTAACTAACATTTGAGTTGAGAAATATTTGAGCCGCAGGGTCAAATATTTCTCTCCAAGGTTTTGTTAGTAGTAGAACCTTTGAAGTCTCTATTTAACGATTATATTTTAGATAACTACGATATTTTAATATTTGTAGCTGGTGTAATATAATAAATCTTATAAAAAGTTGTGTACATGCTTCAAGGTATTTTGTATATGTCATCGTATATTCTTTTAATGGTTTCCCTGATTTATATATTACAATTCCATCTTTAAGTTCAATATTACCATGATGTGATGCATTTCTTAATTTACTATCAATAAACTCATCAAAAAATGAAAATTCTTCAGTATTTTTAAAATTAAGAGTTCTGTTTGATTTATCAGTTGATAAGTAATTTTGAAAGTCAATATTTTCTAACTTATCAAACTTTCTTCCTTTGTAAACATTATGCAACATTGTTATAAAGCTTACATTTGAAGTGTAAGCTTCAAATAATTTTCCATAAAACATTTTTGTTTTTTCAAAATTTTCTGAAGATACATTACTCCCGTAATTGATATCTCGTGATGTTACCACATACATTAATAATGATTTAAAATCATTGTATAATTCAAAAAACTCATAATAAATATCGTAGAATTTTTTCATATTTTCATCAAGTAAATTTACTTTATAATACTTCATGCATTCTAAATATTCTTTATTTTTTGATTCTGATTCATCAAAAAAGTCTCGTAAAAATTTTGAAAATGCTGGAGTATAGTCTATGAAATCGGGAAATAATATTGTATTGTTGAAATCAAAAAGAATACTTTCAAAGTCAGAAGTTTCAGATTCAGTTAAACTTTTATATTTTTTTAAATGTTTAATAATGATTTTATCTGACTGTTTATTATTTTTCATTTTCCAAGCTACTTTTAATACATTCCAGTTTTTTTCAATAATTTTTAAATTACTTGTATATTCATATGTCATTTTCATATTTTGATCAGATACTGAACCTGCACTTTCCATTCTTTCTTCAGCAAGTTTTGCACATTCAAATACATTTGTATTATAAAAATTACATTCACTAAACTCTTTAGGAATTAGTAATTCTGGATGTAAATTTTTTGTTATATAATTTTCATTATTTGAAAATAAACCTTCATCCTCAAAATCAGCTTCTTGACAATTTTCAAGGTAATTAATTTCATAATATGGTGGATTATTTAGTAGTAATTCTATGTGCATACTACTTTTACAATTATTGCATTCAACTATATGATCTTGTTTTTCAGTATGACCCAATGATATACGCATTAAATAATTTTGCTCACAAATGCTACAAGCTATTCTAAATCTAACTGTCACTTTATTCCTTATATATTTAGGTATTTACATACTATATCTTTAACTACTAACGTTTAAAAGGAGCCAATGAATTGCCCGCAGGGTAATTTATTGGCTCCTCTGATTTGTTAGGGTTGTTGAATGTTTTCAAGGTTATTCGCCAGAGTAAGAGCTATATCAATATATGCTTCGATATGCATACCTTGAAGATCAAAATCTTCCATGTGTGCTGCTTGATTACGTAAACGTCTTAGTTCGTTAAACTGATGATATTGATGAGAACTTAAAATTTTACCTTTAAGTAGTTTTTGAACTTGCATAGGATTTAAGAGATTTTTTTCCTCTAATTCTGGATAAACTTTTGTTACAGCTTTAGCTGATGCAGTTTCTAAAACACGATATGATTCAAGAACAGCAGATCTTGGTGAAATTTCGGCTAGCTTTAGTAAAAAATTAAATTGCTCATTGATTTCTGGCTTTCTCTCAATAACAGGTGTAGTTTCTTTCGTAGCTTCAGAGTCAATTGCTAATTCATTTAATTTTTCAGCAAATTCAAGTTCAGTGTCTTTGTGCTTTAGTTTTTTAAGACGTGGTAATAGTTCAGCTAGACGGTCTTTAAGTTGATAAACAATAAACACAACAACTAATGGCCATGCAATTGAATTGATGATTTGAGCTAAAAATGTTTTCCAATCCATGATATTCCTTTGTTACCCTAACGTTTAAAATGAGCCGATGAATTGCCCGCAGGGTAATTTATTGGCTCCACTGATTTGTTAGTCTTTCTTTATCATTCGGTTCAGTGTATGTTTGTCTAGACACTAATGAATTATCATTATGAATAGGAATCATTTCTCTTGTAGATTTATCAAAATAATTTTGTGTAATTTCATAAGCATTGAATAAGTCTTCGTCTAGTGGAACATCTGCATAAGGATTATAATAAATATGTAATCCATCTAAATGTGTTTCTTGATGCTCTGATAAATCACAAAAATGGACATCAGAACCATACACTATAAAATTAGAATCAGAACCAGGTACTTTATTTTCATATGGCTCTCTAGTACTTATTATATCATATGTTTCAGAAAGTTTTCTTTCTGTCGTACCAAAACTGTCTAATCCGTGAGTAGATATAAACTCACCTAAATCACTTTCTCTATATCGAGTAGATCGTACTTTAGTATTCTTAACATTACTCTGAACTACTGCTTTTCCAAAGGTTCCTGTAGTAGAAAAAATTACAGCACTTATTTCTTTATAAGAATCATTTGTAAATATTCCTAATTCAATATTTTTACCATCTTTACCAGTAATATGAGATATCTCTTTAAAAATTGGTTGACCATTTTCATCAATTTCAGGAGGTTCAATACCAAATAATACTCTATTAATAAGGGTATTATTTTGAGTGTAAGCATAATGACTATCGAAAGGTGCTATAGCAACAATAAATGGATTACCATCAACATGTTCTAATTTAGAATATGGAAATTTTTTATCGTTGGTTCCAATAAATAAGTCTTTTTTATCTTTTAGTTTTCCAAGTAGTTTGAGTGTAGCAAAATCAAGGTTTTCTTTTTTTGACTTTATACTTTCTTTATGAGCAGACTTTGTATAGTACTCTTTTTTTTCATTTAACTTGTTATTACTAGATACTGCTTCTACATTAATAATTCTACCTGAATTATGAGTTAGATTGAAATCTGGACTTTCTTTTGAATAATCAATATTAAATCCCATATCTAAAAATGCTTTATTTAAGTAAAGTTCCCAAAATGAGGAGTTAAATGATAATTGAAATTCATTAATAAATTTATTTAATTCTTTTTTTCTAGCAAGTAATCCTGCAGACCACATTGCTAGTGTTTCTTGAACAGGTTTAAATTCTTCATTTGTGATTAAGATTTTAAAATATGGATGCAGTCTTTCATCTTTAAATCTTGGTGTAAATAAATCCATTGTATCCATATCTTACCTTTTATATTATACGTCTAATTTAACTGAGACTAACTATTTATTCAACGAACATTATATATCAAACAGCTTGATATTAGCTAAATAACCGAACACGAAAAATATTCATTTAAATGATAAAATATTGCAAGATGCAATATTTTACTACTTTCTAGCAAAATTCACTAAAATCTTCAAAATATCAATGTACATTTAAAAATGTTTTTGCAGTTATTTGAACATTTTATCGCTTAAATGGACTAAAAAAGTGTTGAATGTACATTGTGTAGTTTAATTTAAAAATTACACCCCTGTAAAAAATGGCACTAACTTAAGGAAAAAAGAACTAAAAAAGCCTTGCCATTAGTGCCAGACGCTTTTTTAAAACTTCTCTTGGCTTTACCTTAAGTATAAGATTTGGAACAGGTTAAATTTTGTCACTACCTGAGATTTAAAAAAAGTAGTGAAATCATTTCACTACTTTTCATCCTCTATGCACTCAATTTCTCCATAGGTTTATTTTTTACAACCTCACACCCATATTTGTTTTTTATCTCCTCCATGCTCTTTTGTTTAGGGTTTATTCCTTTCATTTCTCCATAGTACCAAAGCTTTTTTTTGTTTGCCCATTTGAAATTTAGCTCTTTTAGTGTTTCTTTGATATGTCTTGTATCTCCACTCACCCAGATCCATGAGCCTACTACTTCAATGATGATATGTTCAAAATGTAAAATTTTAGAGATTACTTTTTCAAGTTCTAGGTCAAACTCTGCACTGTTTGAAAAGTTGACTCCATGTTCTATGATATGGTTATAGATCTCATTTAGCATTTTAAAAAGTTCTGTTGAGCCTCCAACATCAGGATGTAGTTTTTTTGCCAACTCTTTATATATCTTTTTTGCCTCATTGATGCCATCTGCCTTTTCAAAGTGTCTTAGTATCGCTGCTCTATCCATTTTAAAATCCCTCCTTTTGTAATTTTTCGATTGTTTGGTTTAATTCTGCTCTTTCTTTAAAAAGCTTGTCCGACAATTTACAAAGTGAGTTATGTTCTGATTGTTTTTTAACCTCATTTTTTTCAATGATGCAGTCAATGTCATTTAAAACTTGATCCAACACTTCCATTTTTATTTTTAATGCCTCTAATGTTTCCATTTTCTTCTTGTCCTCTAAATTTAAGTTTTTACCTTTTTTGAAGATTTTTGTGGGGATTGTTTTTTTCTTCCTTACTTTTCAATTTTAGAAAGAGAAAACAGCTCTCTTAGTCTTTTTAAGGTTTTACCTCTTCTGTTAGTTTCATCGGGTTTTTATGGAATGTAGGGAATGAATTTTTCTTGGGAATAAAATAGAAATAGTAAGATTTTATTTTAGTGTCAATAAACAGTTTGTTAGACTGAAATTGCTTAAAAACTGAAACTGATAGATGAGTGCTTTAAAAGATTATTGCGGTGGTTTCTTTTTTGGTGTTTGGCAAAAATTGGGGAGTTGGGGAGTTTAAAATGGCTTTTCACTATAAATTAGTGAAATCATTTCACATGCTACAAGTTTTCCAGATTTCATCAGTAATGGTGTGTTATAATAACCTAACAATAAAATAAAAAGGATTTAAAATGCACTCATTAGTGTTAAATGTAGATGACAGTTTTTATAGTCAGTTGCTATCTTTTTTAAATCAAAACAAACCACGAGTAAACATACTTGAAGATATAAAAGATGACGGGTATCCATCAATCTCGAAAGATGAAGCAAGAGCAAGAGTAAGTTTTGCAGTAGAAGAGTATAGAAGTGGAAAGATGAAAACAGTGCCTTATGCTCAAGGTATGGATGAAATCGACAAGTGGTTAAATAACCTTTAATGAAAATAGAAAAAAATCCATCTTTTAACGATAAACTTTTCTCCATTTTAAAATATATTGCCATTAACAACCCTGCAAATGCTAAAAATTTCAAAAAAGAGCTAGATAAAAAAATAACCGCTCTTGTAAATATGCCTTTTAAATACAGACAATCAATTTATCATGATGATATAAATGTTAGGGATTTGGTTTTTAAAGGCTACACCATACCTTATATCATAGATGATGATGTCATTGTTATCATCGATATATTTAAGTGGGAAGATAGATAAAGCAGTGATGTCTGCATTGCTCTACAACTAAGATTAAGCATTGCTTTGTTTTTTCAAATCTTCTAACGATATTTTGCTCATATTGATACCATTTCTTGCATCTTGGATAGCTTGTTTTGTATCTTCATTTGGTATCTTGATTTCAAAAGGGATGCCTTTTTCAAATACTGTTTGAGCCAAAAATATATTAAATGCGTCACTTAATCCAATCCCGTACTGCTTTAGTATCTCTTGTGCTTTGTTCTTTATGTCAGAATCAAGATAAACATTTGTTCTGATTTTATGGGCAACCATGCTCATGATAACTCCTTTGATAGTATTTGCATTTTAACGCACAATGTGTGTATAAGTCAATGTCATGTAAAAACTTTTTTGTTTGATGATTTTAATTTCAAAAATAGTGAAATCATTTCACATGATTAGGCAATAATTAGTTTGGAAAGTATTTAGTAATGATATCTACATTGCGCTATCAATAAAGCATTTTCAGTTACTTTATAAACTAGTCTATGCTCTATCGTTATGCGCCTTGACCAATAACCTGACCAATTGTACTTTAAAGGTTCAGGTTCGCCCGTACCTTTGAAAGGATCTCTTTTTATCTCTTTGATAAGGGCATTTATCTTTTTTAAAATCTTTTTATCGGTTTGTTGCCAGTAAAGATAATCTTCCCAAGCTTCATCTGCAAAAGTTAGATTCATTCTTCTATCAGCTCTCTTGTTTTACCTTGCCCCGCTTCAAGTTGTGCTATGGCACTGTTTAGTCTTGATGCGTTTGTCATACTTTGCATAAGATAGGCTGTTTCTTCTATGGATTTGTAATCATCAAGAGATATAAGAACTACAGGTTCTTTGTTTTGTCTTGTAACAATAATGGGAGAATGGTTATTTACAACAGTATCTATGGCAGTGGCTAGATGTTGTCTTATTTGAGAAAATGTCATAGTGTGCATTGACTCACTCCTTTTTAAAATATGTACAAATTATAGTACATATATAGTAAAAAATCAATATTTGCATAAAACCATTTAATTGATGAGTATTTTTAAGCTTGTTTACCTTAACATCTCATACCTGTGAAACTTATGGGAAACTTTAACAAGGATTTTTAAAATGGCTGAAACATTCATAAATTGGGGCTTTGCAGAGATTCATCGTAACCTTGTGAGCACCACTCGTTTATAGATTTAGCGCACACATATCCGCTGCTAAAAGCCCACTGAAAATTATATCCGCCGAGTTCACCCGTTACATTTACCACTTCACCTATAAAATATAAATCTTTCACATCTAAAGATTCTAATGTATATGGATTTAGCTCATCAGTTAAAACTCCGCCTCTACAAACCTCAGCTTTAGAAAAACCAAAATTTCCGGCAAGTGAGAACTCATAATCGTGAATACGCGCTAACTTCTCTTTTATCTCATTTGTAACTTTTTTGCACTCAACATCTTCTACATGTAGTGCTTCTAAAATAGCTTTTGATAATCTTTTTGGAAGTGGAATTACGGAGCTTAAAAGTTTTTTGCTATCTTTAATGAGTTCTAAAATATTGCACTCAGGTAGAAAATCTATCGCAATATTTCCCTTTTGCCAGTAGAGCGATGCTGATAAAACCGCAGGACCACTTATGCCTTTGTGGGCAAATAAAAGTTCCTCTTTTAAGATTTTATCATCTACTTTGATGGTAACAAGGCAGCTAAGTCCGCTTAACTCTTTCATCCAAAACTGCTCTTTTTGAACGGTAAGTCCAACAAGTGCGGGGGTAAACTCTTTAACTTTTATGCCAAAACTCTTTGCAATGACAAGTCCAATATCACTTGCACCCAACTCTTTATAACTTTTTCCGCCTGTTGCGACTACGACTCTCTTTGCCCTTAAAACCTCTTTTAGAGTTTTTACTTCAAAAAAATCATCACTTTTTTTAACCTCTACAATATCTCTGTTTAAAAACATCTCTACATGCCGTGTACTGTTTTTGAAGATATCTATAATCTCCTCAGAGGAGTTTTTGCAAAAGTAGTATCGCTCTTTTCGCAAAACAGGTTCTACACCCTCTGCATGAAGATAGTTTAACAAATCTTCTTTAGAAAAAACATCAAAAACGGCAGATATAAATTCGCTATCCCCATCATAGTTTGCTTCGCTTACTTCTGAATTTGTAACATTGCACTTTGAGCCGCCGGAGATTTTGAGTTTTTGAGCGATTTTACCGTTGCCCTCAACTATAGCGATACTTAAACTTTTATCTAAATGTGAAGCGCACATCAAGCCGCTCGCACCCGCACCGAGTATTAAAACATCATATATTTTCATGATGGAATTATACCCAAGGGCTGCAAAAAAGTAGGGTATGGACTATTTGAACTCTTAAAACTTATAGTTAAGCCCAACTTTTAAACCATGACTATCGTGACCAAAAGTTATCGTATT
>KB227707.1_pt21 | contig 16874 bp, 15 predicted proteins | sample 524768 | NCBI WGS metagenome assembly AMQJ01 (sample SAMN00998488, study PRJNA167727) | sediment metagenome | isolation source: subsurface aquifer sediment | place: USA: Rifle, Colorado | collected Aug-2009
TGCAAAAAAAAGCCTATCTGCCAAAAGACAGATAGGCATAAGCCATGTATAAAAGTTTAGGTGTAAAATTAAATTACTTTAACATTTACAGCGTTCAATCCTTTTTTACCTTCTTGTAACTCAAATTGTACTTCATCGCCTTCGCGAATTTCATCGATTAAACCTGAAACATGTACAAAATGTTCTTTTTTTGTGCCTTCTTCGCTAATAAACCCAAATCCTTTAGATTCATTGAAGAATTTTACTGTGCCTTTTTTCATTGTTAAAATTTAAATAATTATAAAGGGCGAAATTAGTGTTATAAAATTACTTCTAGTAGCTTTTAGAAAAATATTTTTTAAATCAAAGAAATTTTTAATTATTTTTTTTAATCGACTGATAATGCTTATATTACATTCGTTTAAAAGCCGTCCGAATTTGTATACCGGAAAATAAACGAGCGATAATTTCGAAAAACGCTCATCGTTTAAGTGTAAAACTTGTCGTAAATTGCTTAAAACCAAATTAAATTGAAAATTTGTGTGTGTGTTTTTTGAACAAAACCGAATTCATCCCAAATCCATTTTATACAAGTTTGATTGAAAGTCGGTTTAAGGCCGACAAGAATCCAATCAGCCATTCAAAAGATCAAATCTCTAACGCCTTCAAATTTGTGTTATAAAGAGCTATTTATGTAGAAAACGATTTAATTAATGAAAGAAAGCGGCAAATTCCAAAAAACGAAAAGCAAGTTGGGGGAACTTGCTTTTCGAGAGGGGGATTGGGGAGAAATTCAATTAATGCGTCAAAAAAGGATTAGTGTGAATACTAATTTTTCACGAATTTAAAATCTTTGACTACATCAAACTGAAAAAGATGACCAACGTACACGATTATTTAGCAAATGATTGATTTTAATTTTTAAGCGAACATTGCATCAAAAAAAAGAGCTGTTAAAATTTCAACAGCTCCTTTTTTTGATCGAAATCCTTGTACTATTCAGGATGAATAGCCTCAGTAGGACATACATCAGCACAAGAACCACAATCGGTGCAAATATCTGGGTCGATTACATAAATATCCCCTGCGCTAATTGCTTCAACAGGACATTCATCGATACATGTTCCACAAGCAACGCAATCATCATTAATTACATAAGCCATAATAATAAATTTTATTGTGTTAAAAATTTCTTTTTCTAGGCGACAAAGGTATAAATAATTTAGATTTTCCTTAAACATTAATTTTCAGAAAAGAATAGATTTATATTCTTTCTAAATTAAGAAATTGTTAAAAGGACAATAGGGATTTAAAATAAAAATACCGCTACATTTGCGCCATCAAAAAAACTAAATTCAGATGACTGAGAAAATAGATAAAGTTATTGAACTCGACCACGTTGTAATTCGATTTTCGGGCGATTCAGGTGACGGGATGCAGTTGACGGGAACTTTATTTTCCGACACCGCTGCATTAATGGGAAGCGGCATAGGTACCTTCCCGGATTATCCAGCAGAAATTAGAGCTCCTCAAGGTACCGTTGGAGGTGTTTCAGGATTCCAAGTTCATTTTGGCCACAACATTCATACTCCTGGCGACTATGCCGATGTATTGGTAGCAATGAATCCTGCTGCTTTGAAAGCAAATGCTAAATGGACAAAATGCGGTGGTACAATTATCATTGATCGCGATGCATTTACCGCAAAAAACCTAGAGAAAGCCGGTTTTAAAACTGACGATCCAATTAAAGAAGATAAGCTTGAATGTTTTAACTTAATTTCGGCTCCTATTTCTTCTATGACTCAAGAAGTTCTAAAAGATTCAGGAATGGATAACAAAACCATCTTGCGAAGCAAAAACATGTTTGCATTGGGTATTTGTTTTTATTTGTTCAATAAAGAACTAACTTTTACCGAAAAATTCTTCGAGTCAAAATTCAAAAAAGTTCCTGCTGTAGTAGCCGCCAACAAAATGGTTTTACAAGCTGGTTTCAATTATGGATACAATGTTCAAGAACTTACACCGTACAAAGTAGCTGCTGCAGACATCGACAACGGTACTTATCGCAGCATAAATGGAAATACCGCCACCGCTTGGGGATTGGCTGCCGCAGCAGAAAAGGCCAACTTGCCATTATTTTGCGGATCTTACCCAATAACTCCAGCTACAGATATTTTGCAAGAGTTGTCGAAATTGAAAAACTTAGGCGTTAAAACCTTCCAAGCCGAAGATGAAATTGGTGGAATCACTTCCGCAATTGGAGCTGCTTTTGCTGGCAACTTTGCGGTTACAACCACTTCCGGTCCGGGCTTAGCACTTAAATCAGAAGCCATCGGATTGGCGGTAATTACCGAACTTCCTCTTGTGATTGTAAATGTTCAACGTGGTGGACCTTCGACAGGTTTGCCTACCAAAACGGAGCAATCGGATTTGTTGCAAGCGCTTTATGGTAGAAATGGAGAAAGTCCTGCAGTGGTGATTGCAGCTAGCACACCTTCAAACTGTTTCCACTATGCTTTTGTATCTGGAAAGATTGCCCTCGAACACATGACTCCTGTTATTCTGCTGACTGATGGTTTTTTGGCCAACGGCTCTCAGCCATGGAAAATTCCAAGCATGAAAGATTACCCGGAAATAAAAGTCCCAATAGCCAAACAAGGAACTGAAAAATATATGCCTTATCTGCGAAATCCAGAAAATCTTGTGCGCGAATGGGCTATTCCTGGAACTCCAGGCTTAGAACATCGGATTGGCGGTTTGGAAAAGATGGACAAAACCGGAACCGTTTCTTATGTGCCAGAAAATCATCAAGTGATGACCGACTTGCGTGAAGAAAAAGTTGCACGTGTGGCAAACTCAATTCCCGATTTAGAAGTCATCGGACGTGAAGATTCAGAATTATTGGTTATTGGATGGGGCGGAACATACGGACATCTTTTGACCGCCGTTCAGGATATGCAAAAAGAAGGCAAAAGCATAAGTTTTGTTCATTTCAACTATATAAAACCTTTGCCAGCAAATACAAGAGAAATATTACGGAAATTCAAAAAAATCGTCATTGCCGAGATTAACAATGGTCAATTTGCAAGTTACATGAGATCTGTTTTACCGGAGTTTACCTATTTGCAATACAACAAAGTAATGGGCTTACCTTTTACTGTGAGCGAATTGACAGACAATTTTAAAAAAATATTGGAGGAGAAATAAACATGGCTACTGAAGTAAAATTAACTTTCAAAGATTTTAAAAGTGATCAGGAAGTACGTTGGTGTGCCGGTTGTGGTGACCACGCTATATTGAATACCGTTCAAAAAGCAATGGCAGAAATGAATATTCCAAAAGAAAAATTCGCTGTTATTGCCGGAATTGGTTGTTCCTCTCGTTTTCCATATTATATGAATACCTATGGATTTCATACCATTCACGGAAGAGCTGCTGCAATTGCTTCAGGCGTTAAAACGGCTAATCCTGATTTAAGCGTATGGGTTATTAATGGCGATGGCGATGGTTTGGCTATTGGCGGTAACCATTTTATTCATTTGAACCGTAGAAATATTGATGTCAACTTGCTTTTGTTCAACAACGAAATTTATGGTTTAACAAAAGGGCAATATTCTCCAACAACCAAAGAAGGAACAAAAACCAAAACATCGCCTCACGGCACAATTGAAAATCCATTTAATCCGGGCGAATTGGTTTTAGGAGCCCAAGGAAAGTATTTTGCTCGAACTTTTGATATAAATATGAAGCTAACGCAAGATATCCTCCTCGATGCAGAAAAACACCAAGGAACTTCAGTTATCGAAATTCTTCAAAATTGCGTGATCTTTTCGGATGGCGTACATGGCTATTATACCGATAAGGAAATGAAACTTGATCGGCAAATTGTTCTTCATCATGGCGAAAAAATGATATTTGGAACAAACAACGATAAAGGTCTTGTATTGGACGGATTGAAACTAAAAGTGGTCAAGATTGGCGAAAACGGAATCACCGAAAACGACATTCTGGTTCATGATGCTCATGAGGAAAACCCATTCTTACACTGGATGCTTATCAGCATGAAAGGTCCTGAATTTCCAATCGCTTTGGGCGTTATTCGTGCCGTCAAAGCAAGCGTTTATGAGCAAAAATTGGAAGCTCAAATTTCGGAAGCAAAAGCAAAATCATCAATCAAAAACATAGACGATTTGCTGAACAGCGGAAGTACCTGGACTGTCTGAAAAATTGCGAAACAATAAATCTAGAGAGGCTTACCAAATTGGTAGGCCTTTTTGCTTTAAATATGTACATTTGCAAAAAAAAGAAAATGGATAGTGAAGACTGCATTTCGTGCCGGAGTACAACAAATTGCTTTGGGTCGCTGAGTGATGAAGAGTTGCGGATTATTGACAAAAGTAAAGTAGCCGTCAATTTCAAAAAAGGAGAAACCATTGCTAAACAAGGCTCTTTTGCCTCCGGACTTGTGTATGTTAAGGAAGGAATGGTAAAGCTTTACAAAGAAGGCAAAAACGGAAACAATCTGATTTTGAACATTTTTGGCAACGATGAACTGGTTGGCATTTCTTCTTTGTATGGCGACAATGTTTTTCATTATTCGATTGTAGCTATCGAAAAATCAAAAATTTACTTGATAGAATTATCAGTAATTAAAGAATTGATCCAATCCAACGCCAAATTTGCCACCGCAGTTTTGCAACGATCGAACAGAAATACATTGAGAGCCTATAATCAAATGTATATTCTAACTCATAAACAATTGAACGGACGAATGGCTGCTGCCTTGATTTTTCTTTCCAAAGAGGTCTATTTATCAACCAAATTCAAACTTACACTCAGCCGAAAAGACTTAGCCGATTTCACAGGAATGTCGACCATGGGAGCCATTCGCGTATTAAATAGTTTCAAATTGGATAATATTATCAGCGACAACAAAGGCGTTTTAGAGATTTTGGATTTTAAAGCCTTATTAGTTATTGCAAAAGTAGGTTAGTTTCACTTTTTTTTGATAATTTAGAGGGGTGATAGAAAAGCCCGAAAATACAAACTCTGTTGAGATAGGAAAAAAACCGAATCGGCATCGTATTTGGATTCTAAGTTTGTTTTCCATCGCCATGGTTTTGTTTGCTTTGTGGCTAATTCCCTATTTTTTTGCGAATCGTTTTTTCCGGACTGCTCTCCTTCGGTCTTTTGCGGAAATTACAAAAGAAACTTATTTGCTTGATTTTGAAGATTTGAAGATAAATATATTTTCTAAAGAGATCACTTTTTATTCTTTAGAAATGAAACCGCTTCAAAACTCAGATACGACCGAAAAGTTTCAAATTAGGCTCAAATCAGATACATTGCTTTTACGGAATCCGAATATTTTTGCATTTCGAAACCAACAAATTATTTCGCTTAGAGAAATCTTTACACAAAATATCAAGATCGAAATTATCAATCGACAGGAAGATGACAGTTTGAGTTGGACACAAAAATTCAAAGCCCCGCTGAATAATTTTATTCGCCAATTCCAAATCACTAACTTTCGAATTGAAAAAGGAAATATCCTACTCATTGAACACAACGATTCGATTCAGCTACCCAATTTCAATCTATTTATCAGCGATTTACGGATTGATTCGGCAGCAAGTGTGGTAAAATCAAACCGATTTCATTATTCCAATTTAGAAGTTTCGCTGAAAAATCAACAATTTGTATTGCCCGACAAGAGCCATACGTTCAGTTGGGAAAACTTATTTCTCTCCACAAAAGAAAAGATTTTTGGTATAGATGGGCTCTGTATTCAGCCAAATTCTGACACTTTAAACGATTTTAATCTAACCGCGATTTCGTCCCAAATTCGTTTCGAGGGATTTGAGACGGACTCTCTATTTTTGAATGCCGCATTTCGTGCCAATCTTCTAAAACTTCACTTCGACAGCATCCAATTTGTAGCCAAGCACGAAAATTCAAACGATTCGCTCAAGGAACAACTCAATTTTTTACTTAACAACTATTTCAAGTTCATCGACATTGAAAGCGGGTTATTAACCATTGAAAAAGCTAAAATAAATTTTGCTGGCCATCATCAGGTCAGTTTCAATGAGGTGAGCGAATTGCTGTTGGAGCAATTCCATTTCGCTTCCAAAGAAAGTAGTGAATACAGCCTGAAAAGCGGCTATTTTATTGTAAACCAAGTTGCCCTAAATTACACGGATACGCAGCGAAATTTTAAACTCAGCAAAGGGCTTATTGATTTTGAGTCGAAAGAATTGCTACTCGATCAGGTCGAATTTATTTCTGATTCGAACCGTGAACTTTTCCTGAGTATAGATCAAATTTCACTGAGTAAGGTGATTTGGAATGATTTTTTTCATGCAAATAGTTTGACCGGAGAAGAGCTTGTATTGAAAGGTGGGAATTTTGAACAGCAACATGCCCAAAAATCAAAATTAAAATTAATTGACCGAATTCAAGCCGACACGCTTTTGGCCAACACTTTTCATTCTATTCAAATCGAAAAAATAAAATTCGAAGATTGGAATTATCTTCTGGCCTCGAAAGCCATTCAAATGAAGCACTTAAATGCAGAGTTTAACCAATTTCAGCTACCTGGAAATGCCGATTTACACTTTTGGATTTTCGATCATTTCAACACCAATATAAGCGAATTAAGCTGGGTAAGTGCCGATCAACGACAGCATTATTTATTGAACGAAATAGAAACAAACAGCATTGCACAAAGCATAAAGGCGAATAAGTTTCAAAGTTTTCCACGATGGAAAACCCTCAACAACAACCCAATAGCAGATGATTCGCGTATTAAATTGTGGGGCGAAAAATTGCTAATCATTACACAAAAACCTTTCGACGAATTTTTGGCAAACGATACGCTCTTTCTTCGGTATTTCTCCATCGATTCGGTAAATTTAAAACAGTACGGGAAAATTAAATCCAGCAATTCTAAAACGCATTCCATCATTCCACCTGTTTTTATTTCGTCATTCGAACTAGGCAGCGGCGATTTTTCGGCTTACAAAGACCAATCCGTAGTGAACAGATTGGCACAAATAAATGGAATTCGATTGAAAGGCGATTCTTTGGTAATAAATAGTACAAACCAACTAAGCATCCATTACAAACATCTATTTGCCGCGACATCGAACGGGTTTTACCAAAACGAAGCTCAAGGCTTGAATTTCAATTTCAAACGTATAAACTACGATTCAAAGAAAGAAACGATGGATTTTAATCAACTGAACGCGGAGTTTAAAACCACTTCAGCAAGTCAAGAAATTCAACATAAAATGAGTTCGAAATCAGTACAAATGAAAGGTTTTGATCCGAATTTATATTTTGAATACGACCAATTTTATGCCGACGAATTTACTTTTAATTCGCCTCAGATAATAAGCAAAGCCAAAACGGTCGAAAAAAATAAGGGAAGTAATTTAAAAGATATTTTCTCCAAGGAAAACCTCAGCACACTTCCGTTTATTGAAATAAATAAGTTGGTGGTGAACGATTTATCTTGGACGGCCTCATTGGGCGAAAAGGAAAACATCAGTTTGATTAGTTTTGCTAAAGGAAATCTGAAAGCCGAAGATTTTCGATTGAGTTACCAGTCATTTATCAATCCAGAACGCGTATTTTTTTCAAAGGCAATTGATCTGAAAGTGACTGATTTTAAGCAACATCTTAAAAACGGAAATTTTTTGTTGATGATTGACACCTTGGGATTTTCGTCGCTAAAAAAAGAAGTTAACATTGAAAAAATACAGTTTTATACACTCCAAAAAAAAGGAGAAAACAATGTTAGTTTAACCATTCAATCGGTCGATTTTCAAGCGATCAATTTCGATGCACTTCAAAATCAAAACAAGTTACAGATTGGAAATATTTCGATCCAAAAACCAAGCAGTCGCATTACACTTTACGGCCTGAACGACAACAGTACCTTGAAAAATCTGAACACACTCCATCTCTTTCCACTTTTGGAGCCTTATCTAAGGAGTATAGAACTGGAAAGAATGGCAATACAGGAAATGAATATTTTTATTGAAATGCCAAAAACAACGAATACGAACACATACAATTTAGCTCATTTGGATTTGCAAATTGAGCAATTCAAATTGGACTCCACAACGAAGGCTTTTCAAAACAATCGGTTTTTCTATGCGGAAAACGCCTCTATTCAATTGCACGATTACACTGCCCAAATTGCCAATGGACTTTACACTTTGGATTTCAAAAATATGAATCTTTCAACAAAAAGTGGCACTTTGAATATTGATTCGCTTCGCTTCCGACCGCTCTATAATTATGCCGATTTTTCCAGTCGTGCCAAATTTCAAACCGATCGTTTCGACATCGCTGTTAATTCAATAAAATTTTCAGGGATTGCTTTTCAAGACGCACTTTTCCGCCAGAAATACAAAGTACAAAGAGCCGAAATCGACCAGCTTAGAGGCGAAGATTTTCGGGATGGAACTTTTCCGCGCAAACCCGATTATTTTCCCAAAAACCCACTGGAAAGACTGCTAGCACTTCCCTATTTTATAGAGTTCGACAGTGTTTTGGTTCGGAATTCGTTTTTCGAATACAAAGAACAAGGCGCTCATTTTGATACTCCGGGCTCTATTTCGTTTTCAGATTTAAATATGGCTATTTCGAATATTTCGACAAATCCCGACTTTATTCAATTTGGCGGAAACACTTTTATACAAGCCAATACCATGTTGATGGGGAAATCACGACTGAATCTGGAGGCGAGTTTTCCACTGATGGATTCCGGAAAATTGTTTCAGCTAAATGCACATCTAGATCGGATCGAAATGGACGATTTAGAGTCTATCACCAAACCATTGGCCTTGATTCAAGCAGAGAGCGGCACAATTAATTCAATCGATTTGAAAGTGTATGCAAACGACGATTTTGCGATGGGTGAAATGTTGATGATCTATGATAATATGAAAGTGGCTATGCTGAATAAATCGCTCAAAAAAGGAATTCTTGGTTCTTATTTTGCAAATGCAATCATCATTCGCGAAAATCCCAGCTATCTCATTCCTCGCAAAGGTCCTATTTATTTTGAACGACAAAAAGACCGCTCGATGTTTAATTATTGGGCTGAAATAAGTATCTTAGGAATGAAAACTAGTTTAGGTTTGGCCGACCGGAAAACAGCCAAAAAAGTGAAACGATTAAGAAAAAACAACTTACAATAATCCCAAATCCAATTGAGCTTCTTCGCTCATCATGTCTTTGTCCCACGACGGTTCAAAAGTCAATTCAACATGAACTTCTTTAACTCCTTCAAGTGCTTTTATCTTCTCGTTCACTTCGTTGGGTAAAGAATCTGCAACAGGGCAGTTTGGTGCCGTAAGTGTCATTACAATTTGAACACTAAAATCCGCAGCCACATTCACTTCATAAATCAAGCCCAAATCGAAAATATTGACAGGAATTTCTGGATCAAAAATCTGTTTTAGCGTTTCAATTATTCGCTTTTCGAGTTCCATTTTATTTGTTACAATTCGTTCGTCAGCCATACCGTTTGTTTTTCCATCAACCTTTACCTGATCCTTTACCTCAACCTTTTCCTCAACCTTTACCTCAACCTTTTCCTCAACCTTTTCCTCAACCTTTACCTCAACCTTTACCTGATCCTTTACCTGATCCTTTACCTGATCCTTTACCTGATCCTTTACCTGATCCTTTTTTCCCCAACCAAACATATCGTTCTTTATTTTTTTCGTGCTTCAAAAGCCATAGCATACAATTTTATTTGCTGTATCATTGCTCGCAATCCATTGGCTCGCGTGGGCGAAAGGTGTTCCTGCAATCCAATTTGATTCAAAAAATCCAATTCATTGCCCAAAATATCTTCCGGTTTTTCGTTGGATAAAACACGAATCAAAAGACTAACGACACCTTTTGTAATAACGGCATCACTATCCGCTTTTAAAATCATTTTGCCGTCCACCATTTCGGCCGAAATCCACACACGCGATTGACAGCCATTTATCAAATAAGATTCGTTTCGGTATTTATCATCAATAATGGGCGTAGAATGACCAAGTTCAATCAAATAGTTGTATTTATCCATCCAATCGTCAAAAAGTGCAAATTCAGCTACTATTTCATTCGCTTTTTCTTGAATGCTCATAAAATTTTTTTGTAAAAATAAAGAATTAACCAAACATTTCTATTGTTTTGTGAATGGCCCGAACCATTCTATCTACTTCGTCTTTTGTATTGTAAGCCGCAAAGGAAGCCCTGATAGTACCGCGAATTCCCAATCGTTTCATAATTGGTTCGGCGCAGTGGTTTCCGGTGCGTATGGCTATGCCCAATTGATCCAAAATAGTTCCTGCATCGTAAGGATGAATGCCTTCAATGAGAAACGACAATACTCCGGCTTTGTTTTGGGCTTTTCCAACAATCTTGACGCGTCCAATTTTTTCTAATTCCGAACTGGCATAGCTCAAAACTTCGGTTTCAAAAGATGCTAAATTTTCAATTCCTTCATTTTGAATAAATTCTATTGCAGCTTCGAAGCCTAAAACATCGGCCACATTTGGAGTTCCTGCTTCAAATTTAAAAGGCAATGAATTGTAGGTTGTTTTTTCAAAACTTACCGTTTCTATCATTTCGCCACCACCTTGATACGGATGAAGTTGTTCTAAGAGTTCTTTTTTTCCAAACAACACACCAACGCCCATTGGGCCATACATTTTATGACTCGAAAAAGCATAAAAATCGCAATCCAACTGCTGCACATCTACTTTCAAATGTGCCACTGCTTGCGCTCCATCAATCAGAACCAAGCTGTTGTTCTTATGGGCTAGATCGATGATTTCTTTTACCGGATTCACCGTTCCCAATGCATTCGAAACATGACCAATGGCCACCAAACGGGTCCGCTTGTTCAACAGTTTTACAAACTCATCCATGCGAAGTTCGCCATCATCGGTAACAGGAATTACACGCAATATCGCCTTCTTCCGCTCACAAAGCATTTGCCAAGGAACGATATTTGAATGATGTTCCAATTCCGAAACAATGATTTCGTCGCCTTCCAGAATAAATGTTTCGCCCAGCGAAAATGCCAACAGATTGATAGAATCAGTGGTTCCTTTTGTGAAAATAATTTCTTTGGAACTAGAGGCATGAATAAATTCCTGAACGCTCATTCGTGCATGCTCGTAGGCATCAGTGGCCTGTTGCGAAAGTTTGTGAACGCCCCGATGAATATTGCTATTGAAATTGGAATAATAATTTACCAATCGATCAATTACCATTTGAGGTTTTTGCGAAGTAGCGGCATTATCAAAATACACCAATGGAAACTGATTGATTTGCTGTTTTAGAATTGGGAATTGATCAATGATTTGCTTCTGATTCATGGCTTTGGATTATATTTTACTCATATCGATTTCGAAATTGTATTTTTCCGGACTGCTGCATTGCAAAACGCACTGATCGCAGATTGAAAGTTCGCCTCTCAAACGCTTCTTGACCATATCTTCTATCCTATCGCGCAACGAATCTATTTTAATTTCTTGCGTAACATCTGCTGCAAAAGCATACATCAAAAGCATACGGGCATTGTCTTCGCTGATTCCACGTTGACGAATATAAAAAAGCGCATTTTCGTCCAATTGACCAACGGTAGCTCCATGGCTGCATTTCACATCATCGGCATAAATTTCCAAAAAAGGCTTGGTGTTTATCACTGCTTTATCAGTCAGGATAATGTTCGCATTGTTTTGATAGGCCAATGTTTTTTGAGCATCTTTCCGCACCAAAATATGGCCATTGAAAACTGCACGAGCATAATCGTCCAAAATTCCTTTAAACAGCTCATTGCTTGTACAATTTGGAACGGCATGATCCACAAAAACCTGATTATCGATATGTTGGTTTTTATCGGCAAGATAAACACCCAAAATGGAAGCATTTGCACCTTCTCCGTTCAGTTTTGTATAAGTCTCATTGCGAATCAATCCGCCATTTAAGATAATGCTGTTTGTGCTCAATTGAGCATTGCGTTCTTGCTCCACAACCAAACTACTAATGAGTGTAGAATTGTTGTTGATATTTTGTAAGCGATAATGATCTAAGGAAGCGTTGGCACCAATAAATACTTCGGTAAGACTATTTGTGAAACTGCGTTTGTAATTGTAAGAATCGTCGCAATGAATTAAAGTCAATTGGCTTCCTTCTTCCAATACAATTAGATTTCGGTTTTGAACAAGCACATCGTCGCTAGCGCCTACTGCATTTATCAACTGAAGCGGTTTTTCTACTATCACATTTTTAGGAACATACACAAAAAGACCGTCCAAAAACAAAGCGGAATTCAGCGCATGAAATGCATTTTTATCTGTTTTGCCATATTTCCCAAAATGCTTTTCGATGAGTTCGGGATACTGATCAAAAGCGGCACTAAGGCTACCAACAATAACTCCTTTTGGCAGCGTAAACAAATTATTTTCTTTGAATACGAAACGTCCTTTGTAAAGATTTACAACAAACGATTCCAAATCGTGAACATCACATTCAAAAACATCGGAAAGTACATCTTGCATATTAAAATCTTGTGTTGCAAGACTATAATCAAAAGAAAGACTGGCCGAAAGGTCGGTATGACGCCATTTTTCCATTTTTTTGTTTGGAAATCCTAAGCGATTAAAATCTTCTAAGGCCAATTGTCGATAAGCGCGAAGGCCGGTAAAAGCATTTCCGTTCTTATCGGAAACAATATCGAACCAATGGGGAATATTTTTCAAAGCCGGGATTGCATTTTTTTCGATCTTCATTTCTAATGATTTTCGGTTTCTTTTTTAATCCAGTCGTAGCCTTTTTCTTCCAATTCCAACGCCAATTCTTTTCCGCCCGACAAGACCACCTTTCCTTCAAAAAGCACATGTACAAAATCTGGCACAATATAATCGAGCAATCGCTGATAATGTGTAATAACCACCGTAGCATTTTCGGTGGTTTTCAATTTATTAACGCCATGGGCAACAATGCGAAGTGCGTCAATATCTAAACCGGAATCTGTTTCGTCGAGTATGGCCAGTTGTGGATCGAGCATTGCCATTTGGAAAATTTCGTTTTTCTTTTTCTCTCCGCCCGAAAATCCTTCGTTCACGGAGCGATTCGTAAGCTTTGAAGTCAATTCAACCAAATCTTTTTTCTCGGTCATCCGCGCCAAGAAATCTTTGGCCGACATCGGCTCTTGACCATGGTATTTTCGAATCTCATTCAAAGCGGTTCGCATAAAATTTGTCATGCTGACTCCGGGGATTTCAACTGGATATTGAAAACCTAAGAAAATGCCTTCCTGAGCTCTTACTTCGGGCGGCATATCCAGTAGGTTTTTCCCGTTGTAGAGGATTTCGCCTTGGGTGATTTCATATCCGCTTTTCCCCGCTATTACCGCAGCTAAAGTGCTTTTGCCTGTTCCGTTGGGACCCATAATGGCGTGCACTTCGCCCTTATTCACTTCCAGATTAACTCCTTTTAAAATTTCTTTCCCGTTTATTGAAACGTGGAGGTTTTTCACTTGTAACAACATGCTATATTTTTTCTATCTGTTGACAAAAATTATTTTATTATCCAACACTGCCTTCGAGGCTGATGCTCAGCAACTTTTGTGCTTCTACAGCAAACTCCATTGGCAATTTATTCAATACTTCTTTGGCATAGCCGTTTACAATTAATCCTACGGCCGATTCTTGGTTGATTCCACGTTGTTGGCAATAAAACAACTGATCTTCCGAAATCTTGGAAGTGGTTGCTTCGTGCTCAATGATTGAACTCTTATTTGCTCCTTCGATGTAGGGGAATGTATGCGCTCCGCATTTATCGCCAAGCAAAAGACTGTCGCATTGCGAAAAATTCCGGCTATTCGTTGCGCGTTTTGTCATCTTTACCAAACCTCTGTATGAATTCTGACTTTGTCCGGCCGAAATTCCTTTCGAAATAATGGTGCTTTTTGTATTCTTTCCAAGGTGAATCATTTTGGAACCCGTATCGGCTTGCTGGTGATTGTTTGTAACAGCCACCGAATAAAATTCACCAATCGAATTATCGCCCGAAAGAATGCAACTTGGATATTTCCAAGTGATAGCACTTCCGGTTTCTACCTGTGTCCACGAAATTTTAGAATGATCACCTTTGCAAATGCCACGTTTGGTGACAAAATTAAAAATTCCACCTCTGCCATTTTTATCGCCTGGATACCAATTTTGAACGGTCGAATATTTAACCTCGGCATCTTTCATGGCAATAATTTCGACTACTGCAGCGTGAAGCTGATTTTCGTCGCGTTGAGGTGCCGTACATCCTTCCATATAACTAACATAAGAACCTTCGTCGGCAATGATGAGCGTTCTTTCGAACTGACCGGTATTGGCAGCATTGATCCGGAAATAGGTTGACAGTTCCATTGGGCTTCGAACTCCTTTCGGAATAAAGCAAAAAGATCCATCGCTAAAAACGGCCGTATTCAGGGCTGCAAAAAAATTGTCGCTCGGCGGAACGGCCATTCCCAGATATTTTTTCACCAAATCGGGGTGGTTTTTTACTGCTTCGCTGAAAGAACAAAAGATAATTCCATGCTTCGATAAAGTTTCTGTAAAAGTCGTTTTCACCGAAACACTGTCGATCACCGCATCCACAGCAACGCCCGATAAACGCTTTTGTTCATCCAACGATATTCCAAGTTTATTGAAAGTATCGAGCAATTCAGGATCTACTTGATCCAAACTTTCCAATTCCTTTTTTCGTTTTGGAGCGGCATAGTATATAATCTCCTGAAAATCAATTTCCGGTATCTTTAGTTGTGCCCAATTGGGCTGTTTCATTTCCTTCCATTTGGCAAATGCCTTCAATCTGTATTCCAAGAGCCATTCAGGTTCAGCTTTCTTTAGAGAAATAAATCGGATCGTATCTTCTGTCAATCCTTTTATCGCAGTTTCAGTTTCAATATTGGTAACAAAACCATATTTATATTCGCTCTGGGTAACTTCTTGTATTAGCTGTTTGTCGTCTTGAGCCATAATTTGAATGCTTATTTAGATTAATTTAAAATAAGTCTGCAAATTTACTAATTTTTCTCTTTTCTCATTGGCCAAATAAGGAATTCATCACAATTGATTGTTAATTTTAGCAAGTAGACTGAAAGCGAATTCTTGTAAACGTTTAACCTCTAAAAGTTTACGTTCAACAATCAAATTCATACGTTTGTACATTAGCTCGAAAAATTGCAGGATGGATTCTTACTTTCGTTCTACTTCTACTGTACCCCCAAAAGTAATTTGACACATCATTAAAATTATCTCCGAAAAAATAGGCAGGCGGCCCGGCTAGCCTATTTTTTTTTTGGAATGGAATAATTTTCTGAAAATACGCTTAAAAGCCAACAAAGCTCATTTGTACATTTTATGATAACGCTTGCAAAGTTGGAATCTCTCCTAAGAAACGAAGCTTTACCTTTGCTTCATAATTAGACTAAACTGAAGTTTTAATTAAAATTAACGCGAGAAAAACGTTTTTTCAAAGCAAGCCCGTCCCGGCTTGCTTTTTTTTATAAAAGCGAAAATTGAACGATTAAAAATTTTCTTTCGACTTTTTCAGAATGTTGTACAAAAACTCCCTTGCTCTAAAAAGCTGCGCTTTTACGGTACCAAGCGGCAAATCCATTTCTTCCGCAATCTCTTCGTAAGAAAATTCTTTAAAATAGCGTAATTCGATTAAAAGTTTATAATGTGGTTTCAATCGGTCAACAACCTGACGCATAAGTTCAATTTTCTGGTCACGCACAAATATTTCTTCCGGATCGAGCGCACCGGAATCAATATTTTGCGACATTTCTGTGCCGTTTGGTTCGTCAGAGAAACTTTTGTCGATGGAGATAAGTCCTTGTTTTTTCTTACGAATAAAATCGATGGCATTGTTGGTAGCAATTCGAAACAACCAAGTACTGAATGCATAATTGGGTGAATAATGTTGAATACTCTTAAATGCTTTACCAAAAGCTTCGATGGTCATATCTTCGGCATCGGTCGCATTGTTTGTCATTTTCAGAAGCATAAAATAGAGCGAATCGCGGTAATTATTCATCAAATCGGCATACGCTGATTGATCGCCAACCAAAGCACGTTGCACAAGCACATAGTCGCGTTTTCCTTTATCCGTCAAATGAATATCTACTTCCATTTATTTCCGCTGTTGAAAAAGTTCAGAGTCATTACCAAACCTTGAAACGAATAAATTAGAAGTTCAAGGATTGGCGAAAATATCAATAATTTTTGTTCTTTAAGCTTTTGTAGGGCGCTTTTTTGAATAATCAAGAAACTGATTAAGCGCAGCGAAAATAAAACGGCCAGTACAATAAGCCACGATTTAAGAAGGAGCAATGCTAAAGTGAAGCCATAAAAAAGAAACAACGTAATCGGGTAAATCATAAGCAAAATACGATGCTTTGTTTTGTACATTCCACTGGTTGACAAATGGCGTTTTTTTTGCAATAGCCAGAGCGACAGGCTTTTTTCCTGAATGGAATACGTCATACTTTCCGGACAAATACAAATAGCTGTATTTGTTTTTGAAGCCGCTTGATTGATAAACAAATCGTCGTCGCCCGAATTGATTTTATAATGATTGATAAAGCCCTTTCGCTCGTAAAACATTTTTTTGCTATAAGCCAGATTCCGTCCAACTCCCATATAAGGCATTCGCATAAGCGCAAACGACAAATAATGCAATGCAGCCATAAACGTATCGAAGCGGATAATTTTATCTAACAATCCGCCTTTTGGTAAATACGGACCATAACCCAAAACTATTTCTGTTTTTGGCTGAAAAGAAGCTTGCATCGACATAATCCATTTGTCAGA
>KB224926.1_pt10 | contig 16851 bp, 12 predicted proteins | sample 524768 | NCBI WGS metagenome assembly AMQJ01 (sample SAMN00998488, study PRJNA167727) | sediment metagenome | isolation source: subsurface aquifer sediment | place: USA: Rifle, Colorado | collected Aug-2009
ATATAACAAAGCTCCCATAATATCAAAATTTTTGGTTGGCATAAATGTATATCTAATCTGTGGTGCCCTGCTAAGCGGATTAAAAGGGGCTGCTGCTCCGAACGAAAATACTCCCGGGAAGCATCCTGTAACAAACATAGGATGCCATGTTTGTCCCATAATTAATTCGCCTTTTGCCCAATCCAGTTGAATAAAAGCATGTCGAAGTCTAAATAAGCGGGTATAACTTTGAGCGGTACTCAAAAAATCGCCTTCGATAACAGCTTTTGATTTTGCTCCAAAAGCACTTAAGCCAGAAGCTGTGAGTCTGGCACGAGATTCTATAGCTAACATTTGTGCGTCAATATCTTTATTAAGATCATCGCCATTTATGTCTAAATCTTCTGCCAGGGGATATAAATAAACTAAGCCATCCCGGGTGTCGGACGATTCATATGTGTCAATAAAAAAACTATAGCCAACATATCCACTAAAATCAACTGAAAGCTTTTCAATTTCTTCTTGAGCTTCCACGAAAAATGGAAATATCAACGAAAGAACGAATAAATAAGTAAATCTTCTCATAGGTTTCTATTTAAAATTTTTAAAATTGATGGTTCATTTTTTATTAAAAATAATACAAATAAAAGAAAATCAGATTAAAAATAAAAAAAACAGAGGTTAACTTTAGTAACCCCCATTTTTAATCATTAAAACCCTAATCCTTGTACTATAAAATACTTTCAATCATTGCAGATTTAACTTTATTTCTAACATCCTGAATGTTTATTGGCTTTGTAATATAATCAAAAGCACCCCGATCAAGTGCATTTTTTATACTCCACGAATCTGTTTTAGCAGAAATAATAATAACATTAACACAAGAAAGCTCTTCATTTGATTTTATTTTCTCTAAAACCTGAAAACCATCCATTCCTGGCATCATGATATCAAGCAAAATAACCTGAAAATCTTTTTTTAACAATAAGTCTACAACAGATTTTGGGTCATCTGTAATTTCAGTTTCATATCCTTCATCATGTAATATGGTCTGAAGCAATAACAAATGAGTAGAAACATCATCAACAATTAATATTTTACCTTGAGTTGGCATATATCAAATTTTATAAAAAAATTGTGCAATTATAATGTAACAAATAAACAAAATTTTATTATTTCTTTTTCAAGTATAAATACCTGATTATAAAAAAGGAGGCTTTACAGCCTCCTTACAACAACAAACTAATAAATAAAAGCTAAACATTGTTTAACATTACTTACTAATTACGAAGTTAATTATAAATTTCTGAGGAAAGAATTTAATCCTATTAAATTTCAAAGAATTAAGTTTTTAACTTTGTTGAAAGACGACTGTTATTCCATTCTAAAGGATTATAGAAACTTTCTTAATATAAGAAACAAGTCTGTCATTAATATTGGTTTTGCAATGTAATCATTACATCCGGCACTAAGATATTTTGTTCTATCATTAGACATTGCGTGAGCAGTTTGTGCTATTATTGGAATATCTTTATTAAACTCTCTTATTAATTTGGTAGCTTTATCTCCACTAATCCCCGGCAATTGTATATCCATCAGTATCAAATCAAAATCAGGAATACTCTTTACTTTCTCAACCGCATCTAATCCATTCTTTGACAGTACGATCTGAACATTGGTTTCGGCAAGCACTTCTACTAAATATTCAGCACTAAAAATATCATCTTCTACAATAAGGATTTTTTTCGAACCCCAATTTAAATTATTATTATCCTCCATTTCCATCTTCAAAAATTATTTCTTAAGCTGCAGCTTATCTAAATTGATCGTAATTTAAATCTTTTTATTTACTCCAACTTCATTTAATCGACTAATTTGACTAAATAATAGATTATTGACATATCGCATGTTTTTGTTTTGAGAATTGATTTTTTATTACATCAACTTCTGAGTTCACCAAATTCTCTATATCCAGAATCCCAATAAATTCATTGTTTATTTTCACCATTTTATTAATATATCTTTCACAATATTTAATTTCATTCATTGGTATTTTAATACAATTTTCGTTTTGAATATCGATCAATTCCTTAACCTCATCAACAATAAAACTAGTTATCTGAGATTTATAATTTTTAATTTCCATTACAATTATAAGCTGATTGGTACTTTCAGGCTTTTTATTTCCTATTATTTCAGATATATTAAATACAGGTATCTCTTTCCCATTTATATTTATAATCAAGGATTGTTGTTCTGAATCTTTTACAATAAATGTTGTATCAACAATATTTCGCACCTGATCAGAATCGGAAGCAAACAAATTGTCGCCAATTCTATAAATTAAAAATGATTTTCTAGTATTTAAAGTTTCTTTAAACATGATGTCCTTTCTTCAATTTATCCTTTTCAAGAGCATTACTCAATTTATTTTTTAAATCTCTCAAATTCAAAGGTTTTATTAAATAGTCGTAAGCTCCGTAATCAAAAGCTTTTTCAATTTCGTTAATGTGTTTAACCGCCGAAATAACAATTATTGGCGCTGAAATTTGGAATTCCATTTTTAATCTTTTTAAAATCTCTAATCCCTCCCCTTTATTCATTTGAACATCAATAAGGATTAGATCGTACTCATTTTTGTTTACCAATTCCAGAATTTCTTTTTCCGTATCTAAAGCAGTTACCTGATAACTTTCGTTTAGTAAAAATCGTTTTATAAAAAAAAGATAAGGTGACAATTCATCTATGATTAGTAATTTGTGGTTCATCATTTCAGTTCTATATTTAGAATCAAATATATTTCAGATTTCATGATTAATTTAGCGAAATAACACGTGAAGATTCAAGTAGGTAAAAATACCTGCTAAAAATTAGCGATTAACAAGCCAACTAGTTTATTGTCCGACTAATACTAATTCGAAATTTTAAAACTTGGGTGGAAACAATTACTTTTCAGGTATAAATACCCGTGATGAACTTTTATGTCAGTTGATAAAAACCGAATCTAATTGCAAACACAGCAAGACTTGCAGTATTTCGGCTTTCAGTTTTGTTTAATAAGTTTGCCCGATGACCTTCAACAGTGCGATCGCTGATGTTTAATTTTACGGCTATTTCGGAATTAGAACATCCTTCACAAATTAGTTGTAGTATTTCTTTTTCTCGTTGTGTAATATTCAGATCACACTTTTTTGGCACAAAAGCTCCGTTGACAATATCCTCTTTTAATTTAACTGTCCCAATAATGCTTTTTTTCCCTTTTACACTAATAGTGCTTCCTGATAAAATAAATTTAATGATTTTTTGATCGCCACTTATTGCACGAAATTCTGTTTGAATATCCTTATGTATGCCTTTAAGTAAACGACTGATTTTATCTATTACAAGGTGAATATCATCTTTATAAATAATATTCACAAGGTTCATTCCTATTAGTTCCCTTTTGGAATAGGAGACAAAATCGCAGAATTTTTTATTCACATACGAAAGCTTTTCATCCTGATAAATAAAAACACCATCGGTAGAATATTCCATTAAAGTATTGAACTTTTCGTCTGCTAAGCCAATAATTTTTTCTTGTTTTTCTAATCGAATCTCAATTAACTTAAGTAAATCATTCTGATTAAAAGGTTTTTCCAAATAATCATCGGCCCCCAGGTTCATTGCAGCTCGAACATCCTCACTTGATGCTTTATTCATTAAAAAAACAAAAGGAATAATCGCTGTTGAGTTTATTTGTAATAAGGTATTAAAAATTTCAAATCCATTTAAACCGGGAACATCTGAATCGCACAAAATAATTTCTGGTAAATATTCAAGAGCTTTTTGAATACCTGAAGCACCCTCAGATGTAGTAATTACATCAAAATTCTTATTGCTTAAAAAATCTTGTGTTTGAGTCAGTAATTTTAAATCAGATTCTATAAGTAAAATTTTTTTCATAGGTATTCACTATAAAAGTATTTGATTAAAGGTAGTTATTTTTTATGAGACTCTCCTAAATTTTTAGATTAGCAATCAGTTTGAATCTCTCAATGGAGAAATTTTTTTATCATAGAAAGTAATAATCTACCATCAATTGGTTTGGTAATAAAATCATCACATCCATGTTTAAAACTTTCTTTTTTATCATTTGGCATTGCAAATGCAGACTGTACAATAACAGGTACCGATTTTTTTATTTTTTTTATTTCTTTGGTAGCGATATTACCATTCATTTGAGGCATATTGATATCCATTAGAACTAAATCAATGTTTTTATATGATTTAAAAATTTCAATAGCTTGAATACCACTTTCAGCTTTAAGAATATTTGCTTTTGTGCTATCAAGAAGCTCTCCGAGATATAACATGCCTATTAGATCGTCCTCGACAATCAATATGTTTTTCCCGAAAAAATTATATTGCTCTTCAATTTGAGTTCCGTTTTGTTTTTCAGCTTTAACAATTGGGTTAAATGATATTGTGAAATAAAATGTTGAACCGTCACTAACTTTTGACTCAACCCAAATTTTTCCTCCCAACAATTCTACAAGCTGCTTGCTAATTGAAAGCCCCAGGCCTGTGCCACCAAATTCACGTGTATTTGAATCATCAGCTTGTCTGAATCTTTCAAAAATTCTATTTTGAGCTTCTTTGGGGATTCCAACTCCTGTATCCCTGACAAAAAACTCAAGTATTGACCCTTTTACCTTATAACCAAACTCGATTCTCCCCTTTTCAGTGAATTTAATAGCATTGCTAATTAGATTTGTAAGTATTTGTTTTAATCGATGTTCATCAGACAATATATAGCTTGCCGCCTTATCAAGATCGGAATTAAAATATAATGTTACAGCACTTTTATTTTGAGTTATAAGTTCAGCTTCATACTGTGTGAATAATTCATACAATAATTTATTTAACGAAAATTCCTGAATTTCAATATTCAGTTGGTTTGCCTCAATTTTGGAAATATCAATGATATCATTAATTATTTGAAGTAAATTTTGTGATCTGGTGATTATAATATCCAGGTATTTATCCTGTTTCGCTTTCTCAATTTTTTTCTCCTTTAGAAGCTGACTAAAACCTAAAATTGCATTCATTGGAGTTCTGATCTCATGCGACATATTTGCTAAAAAAGCAGATTTTAACATGTCACTTTCTTCAGCCTTTTGCATCGCTTCCTTTAATAATTTTTCTTGTTCTTTCCTCTCAGAAATATCGCGGGTTATTGAAAGTATATGTTTTTCTCCGTTAATTTCAATTATACTTGCAGACATTAAAGCTGTTGATATTGAACCATCCTTTTTTCTAAATTGTGCTTCAAGATTTGAAATGTGCTCGTCTTTTTTTAATCCATTTACCAATTTCTTTCTTTCTTTGGTGTTAACCCAAATATCCAGTTTGGTTGAAGTTTTTCCCTTAACATCGTCTTCAGTGTATCCCGTAAGTCTTGTAAAACCCTCATTTATATCTACGTACAAGCCGTCACTCATTCTGTTGATATTAATTGAATCGGGGCTCGTAATAAATGCCATTCTGAATTTTCTTTCGTTCAGTTCAATTTGTTTATTTATGATTTTTAATCGCGCATTACTTTCACTCAGATCGTCGTTAAGCTTACTCACTTTTTCGTTTTGCAGGGCCAGTTCCCTTGTTTTAGCTTTCAGTTTTTCCTGGTATTCGAGCATTTCTGTCATGTCCTGCATAATTGCAATTAACAGACTTTCACCTCGAATTCTCACTCTGGTTATAGTAATATAGGTTTCGATTATTTTTTTTGCCCTATTTAAATGTTGCCAATAAAAAGAAACCTGCCCTTCATTTATTGCTTTCTTAATATAATAGGCAGCCATCTCCTTTGATAAGGAACCATCTGGTTGTTTCTCAGGAGAAAAATCTAAAGGAGATTTACCTATAATTTCATTTTTTTTGTAACCAAAGATCTCACACACCTTTTTATTGACATCAATAAAAGTATCTGTCATTAGAAAAAAACCCTCACCACTATTTTCAAAAATAGTTTGATACTTAGTTTCACTTTGGATTAACTCCTTCACCATTTGTTTTTGTTCGGTTATATCATATGAAACACCAATAAATCCAACTATTTCATTAATATCATTCTTTAAAGTTGACATTTTAATATTTACCCAAACCACTTGTCCGTCTTTTCTCCGTCCTTCCCACTCCCCTTTATAATCTACTCCCCTCAACATTTTATCTAAATCATCTCTTAATCTTTTTTCATTTCTATTTGGATAAAGTATTGCTGGTGTCTTCCCCAAAACTTCATCTTCAGCATATCCATATATTCGTTCAGCACCTACATTCCAATATACAATTTCACCATTCAAATTTGTTGCAATAATACTTTCTGAGATAAAATGTAAAATGTTTTTACTTATTAACTCTTTTAAAGTATTTGAACCTACTATTTTCTCTCTTGCCTCCATGAATTATAATTTCTTACTCTATTTTTGCATTAAATTACAAAAATCTTTTTAAATACGAACTGTATTCTTTGTAATTGCTTCATTATTTCATATTATGTTTTGTATAACAGGTTTCTTTTTTTGTAATTCACATATGCTTTTCGCAATTTCGCATCAGCTTCGTACAAGCTTAATTTGAAATTTTAAAAAACTGGAGGACAACAATAATGATAAGTGATTTAGAACAAATTTATTCGATTAGTATTAAAGGCATGAAGAAGTCTGCCATTCGTGAACTTCTAAAACTTACTCAACGGCCCGAAATTATCTCCTTTGCAGGGGGGCTGCCTGCACCAGAATCATTTCCTATTGAACAACTAAAGGAAATATCATGCGAAGTTCTTGAAAATGATGGCCCGGCAGCCTTGCAATATGGAGCAACAGAAGGAGTAACTGAATTACGTCAAACATTAGTTGACCGTTATATTGCTCAAGGATTAAAAATTGAATTAAAAAACTTAGTTATTACCACATCATCGCAACAAGGATTGGATTTATTGTCAAAAATATTTATTAATCGAGGTGATAAAGTTATTTGCGGACTTCCTTCTTATCTGGGTGGATTAGGAGCATTTAATTCTTATGGAGCTGAGATGATTGGAATCAAATTCGACGATAAAGGAATGCGAGCAGACATCTTAGAGGAAAAATTGGTAAATCTAAAATCGCAAGGAATTAAACCAAAATTTATTTATATAATTCCCGATTTTCAAAATCCTGCAGGGATAACAATGCCTGAGTCACGAAGATTGGAGATCATTGCCATTGCAAAAAAATATGATGTTCTTATTGTTGAAGATAGTCCATATCGTGAAGTACGCTTTGAGGGAAAAGCTCAAAAAACGATTTTTGAATTAGACAATACTGGTCATGTGATTTTACTTGGAACATTTTCAAAGATATTTGTTCCCGGATTCAGAATTGGTTGGGTTGTAGCTGATGAGAAAATCATTGATAAATTTGTAACTGCAAAGCAATCAACAGATTTATGTACTCCAACTTTAAATCAGAAAATTGCCCATAAATATATCGAAAAGGGATATTTTGATGAAAATCTTAAAGCAATCATTTCTCAATATCGTGAGAAACGCGACAATATGCTTAAAGCGTTTAGAGAATATATGCCCGATGGAGTAAAATGGACTGAACCTGAAGGAGGGCTGTTCCTCTTTATGACCTTACCCGAACATATGGATGCTGAAGTTCTTTTCAAAAAAGCAATTGAAAATAATGTAGCATTCGTATTAGGCAGTGTGTTTCATTGTGATGGTAGTGGCAAAAACACTATGCGAATAAACTTCTCGTTTATGCCAAAAGACAAAACAACTGAAGGTGTAAAACGACTCGCAAAAGCAATAAAAGAAATGATGGCAATCGCATAAAATCAAAGGGGCTGTATTTCAGCCCTTTTTTATACCGGAAATTTAAGATCACTCCAAAACTAATTACTCAAATCACTATATTTGTATTTCACGATATCAAATAAATGGTTGAATTTTCTATTATTATTGTTAATTATAACGTTAAACATTTTCTTGAACAATGTTTAATTTCTGTTTTTAATGCTATTAAAAATATTGAAGCAGAAATTTTTGTAGTTGACAATAATTCAGTAGATGGTTCATGTGCCATGATAAAAGAAAGGTTTCCAACAGTAAACCTCATTGAAAATAAAGACAATAAAGGATTCTCCTATGCAAATAATCAGGCTATAAAAAAAGCAACAGGTCCATATATTTTATTGTTAAATCCTGATACTGTAGTTGAAGAAGACAGCTTTGAGAAATGCATTTATTTTGCAGATAAAAATCCGGAAATCGGGGGCTTAACTGTGAAAATGATTGATGGTAAAGGCAGGTTTTTACCTGAATCAAAAAGAGCTTTACCTTCACCCAAAGTGGCTTTTTATAAAATTTTTGGCTTGGCAAGCTTATTTCCTAAATCGAAAAGGTTTGCCAGATATTATCTGGGACATTTAAGTAATGAGGAGATAAATGAAATAGAAATCTTACCTGGAGCTTACATGTTTCTTCGAAAAGAAACATTAGAAAAAACAGGGTATCTCGATGAAGATTATTTCATGTATGGTGAAGATATTGATTTATCGTACAGAATAACCAAAGCTGGATTTAAAAACTATTATTACCCCGAAACAACCATAATTCATTACAAAGGAGAAAGCACTAAAAAAGGAAGTTTGAATTATGTGTATGTTTTTTACAATGCAATGATCATTTTTGCTAAAAAGCATTTCTCAACTAAAAATATTAAGGTCTTTACTGCACTTATAAATGCCGCTATCTATTTCAGAGCAGCTATTGCAGTCTTAACCCGATTTATTAAAAAAGTGTTTCTTCCTGTTCTGGATATTTGCAGCATATTTTTGGCTTATTACTTCATTAAACCTATTTGGGAAAATTATAAGTTCCAGGGACAAGGTCATTACCCGGAAGAATTTCTAATGCTTGCTGTGCCTTCATATATTTTTATTTGGATTATATGCATATGGTTTAATGGAGGATATTCAAAGCAAATAAAAATTTCAAGATTATTTAAAGCAATAATAATAGGAACACTTGTTATTTTAATTTTGTACGCACTATTACCTGAGAGTTTAAGGTTTTCAAGAGCATTAATACTTATCGGATCATTCCTCGCTTTTTTTATCACATTAATAAACAGGGTATTACTTCATTTCATAAAATTCTTTCCACAGAAATTCAAACGGAACAGAAAACTTCGAATTGTAATTGCAGGTTTAAATGATGAAATTAAAAGAGTCGAACGAATAATCTTTGAAGCGGAAATAAAACCGGATATAATTGGTAAAGTATCTCCAACAGTTGAATTCCAGGAAAGTTATCATATTGGTACCATTAGTCAACTCGATGAAATTATAAAAATTCATAAAATTGACGAGATTGTTTTTTGCGCAAAAAACATCCCTTCAAATCAAATCATTGCGGCAATGCTTCGATTATCTTACTTTAATATCGACTTTAAAATTGCACAACCTGATACTTTATCTATTATTGGCAGTAATTCCATAGAATCTGCCGGAGAATTATATACTGTAGAAATCAACTCTATTTCAAAACAAAAAAATAAAGTTAACAAAAGAATTTTTGATGTTGTTAGCTCATTTGTTATTTTAATCTGCAGTCCTTTATTATTGCTTTTCTTAAAAATTCCCTCTAAATCAATAAACAATTCAGTAAATGTTTTGTTAGGATTTAAAACCTGGGTAGGATATTACAGAAAAGGTGATGTTAACACTAATAACCTTCCTCAAATTAAGGAAGAAATACTAACACCACTCGATTTAGTATCAAAGAAAGAGTTTTCAGATTCTTTCATTTATAATTCCAATGTGGCATACGCAAAAAACTATACCATATGGAACGATCTAAAAATCCTTCTTAGAGGTTTTAAACAAATTGGCCGATAAATTAGGTCATATTATTTACGAAAAGTTTAAATTAATTACAATGGCAAAAGTTGAAATATTACTACCTGCAATGGGTGAAGGAATAATTGAAGCTACCTTAACAAAATGGCTGGTAAATGTTGGCGATAAAGTAGAAGAAGATCAATCTATCGTAGAGGTCGCCACCGATAAAGTTGATTCAGAAATTCCGGCTCCACAAGATGGAATAATTGAAAAACTCCTGTTTAACGAAAATGATATTCCCAAAGTTGGTGATACTATTGCTATCATAAGTACAAATGGTTCAGATTCTGATCAAAAAGAAGTTTCTGAAGAAAAGAAAGTTGAAACTGATGTACCTGTTTTTGAAAAAGCACCTTCAACAGAAGAGGTTTCAAACAATACATTGGAAGAACAAGGTGAACAAATTATTTCAAAAACACCGGAAGGGAAATTTTTGTCTCCATTAGTGCGAAGTATTGCAGAAAAAGAAAATGTTTCCTTATCTGAATTAGAAAGGATCAATGGAAGTGGAAATACAGGGAGAATTACTAAAAATGATATTTTAAATTATATCAACACAAGAAGTAATACAGGAATTGATCGTACTGCTAAAATGCAAGTACAAGAAAAAACTTCTGACAAGCAAATCTCTAAACCACAAATAAGTAAAGAACAAATCTATTCCGGAGGTGATTACGAAATTATTGAAATGGATCGTATGCGTAAACTAATTGCGGAACACATGGTTCATTCAAAACAAGTATCGCCCCATGTTACATCGTTTATTGAAGCAGATGTAACAAATATGGTCAACTGGAAAAACAAGAATAAAGACAGGATTCTTGAAAAAGAAAATGTAAAATTAACCTTTACTCCTATCTTTATTGAAGCTACAGTAAAAGCCTTAAAAGATTTTCCTATGATTAATGTATCCGTTGACGGAGATAAAATTATCAGGAAGAAGAATATCAATGTAGGAATAGCTGCAGCATTGCCTTCAGGTAATTTAATAGTTCCTGTTATTAAGAATGCCGACAGATTAAATCTTATGGGAATTGCTGCCAGCCTGAATGATCTTTCTGCAAGGGCACGAGAAAATAAACTAAAACCAGACGAAATACAGGGAGGAACATTTACAATTACCAATTTTGGAACTTTTGGGAACACAACGGGTACTCCAATAATTAATCAACCACAAGTAGCTATTTTAGGTGTTGGTGCAATTGTGAAAAAACCTGCAGTAATAGAAACTCCTTCGGGAGATGCTATTGCAATTCGCCATATGATGATTTTATCTCTTGCGTATGACCACAGGGTGGTTGATGGTGCACTGGGAGGAATGTTCTTAAAAAGAATTTCGGATTATCTGGAAGATTTCGACTTTAAAAGAAACTCATAAAACATGAACAAAACATCAGTAACAAACTGATGTTTTGTTTTTTAATTAATTCCCCTTTTCTTCGAAAAATTAACATAAATTATTACATTTGTTTTCACTTGTTATAATCATGATCGCTATGAATCGTTTTTTAATAGCTTTAATTATTGTGTTTTCATTCTTCTCAACAGCTCAATCTCAAACAAAGAAAGATTTAAAAAGGGCATACATAAATGGTGAGTTTTCTTTAATTTACGAAGAATACAGAGAAGCTCTTCAACATTTTCTGGAACTATATGATGCAGGTAGAAGAGATGCCAATATAAAACACCGAATTGGTTTTTGTTATTTACACATCCCAAATCAAAAAGAAAATGCTATAAAATATTTAGAAGAAGCCTCTGAAAATATTTCAACGAATTACAGCGTGGGTAATTTTAATGAAAGAGAAGCTCCTATTGAGACTTATTTGTACTTAGGTATGGCTTACAGGGTTAGCAACAGATTACAAGATGCAATTAATTCATTTAACAAGTATAAAGAATTGCTTGACCCATCAAATGATGAACAAAATAAAATTGTAAATGCCGAAATTACTGCGTGTAAAAATGCTTTGGAATTAACAAAAATCCCCACAAGTGTTATTGAATCTAATTTAGGTAAAAACATTAATAGTGAGTTTAATAATATTAAACCATTAGTTTCAGAAGATGAGGAAACAATTGTTTATGTCAGTGAACTTCGATTTTACGATGGAATATTTTCATCGAAGAAACGTGACGGCAGGTGGTTGCCTGCGAGAAATATTTCGTTGGATTTTAACTCCGAAAACCCAATAATGCCTGTATACTTAACGAAAGATGGCAATACCTTGTATCTTGTCAGAAACGATAATGATGATTATAACTTATATACCAGCAGGTTCAATGATGGATTATGGGGAGCTCTTGAAAAACTAAACAACAATATAAATACTAGTGCTGCTGAAGTACATACTTGTATTTCGAATGATGGTCTTACGTTATATTTTACAAGCAATCGAAAAGGAGGTTTTGGAGGTTTCGATATTTACAAATCTACGATAGATTCAGAAGGAAACTGGGGTGCTCCTGAAAATCTTGGAGCCACAATAAACAGTATCTTTGACGAGACAACTCCTTTTATAACTGAAGATGGAAAGACCTTATACTTTTCATCTCAAGGACATTTTAACATTGGAGGATTTGATATTTTCACCTCTAAAAAGCAAGGAGACAGCTGGCAAAAACCTGAAAATATGGGTTTCCCATTTAACACTACAGACGATGATGTTTTCTTTTTCCCTTTAAAAAATGGAGAAGTAGCCTATTACTCTAAATTTAAAGAAACAGGATATGGTGATAATGACATTTATCGGATCCAGATATTCGAAAGGGAAAGCATCCCTGATGAAGAATAAATCCATGATGTAAATTTAGATTCACGAATTAATCTTTCAATTTTAAAGCTTTGTCAATTATTTATTTAAGCTTACATAATTTTAGTGAAGATTATAATGCTATCCATAAATTTTTAATTATTTTTATCTAATTTCGTGGTTTTGCAAATAATAATTTTATGAAAAAGATAATTGCCCTTATATTACTGAGCATTATATTTATATCCAAATCATATACTCAAGAATATTATGAGCTTGAAGAGATGTTTCTGGATGCTGATTCATGGTTTTTTTATGAAGACTATGAAGAAGCTTTGCCTTTGTTTTTAAGGGTAATCGAAGCTGATTCGTTGAATTATAATGTGATGTATAAAATAGGTTTTTGTTATCTTCATATTCCAGGACAAAAAGAAAATTCAATCCCCTACCTCGAAAATGCTATAAAAAAAACAACTTTCAATTATAAGAATAATACCTACACAGAAAAGTTAGCTCCTGTTGATGCATTATTCTATCTTGGAAATGCCTATTTAGTAAATAACAGGATAAATGAGGCAATTGATGCATATTCCGGATTTCAAAATGCTATTTCACGAACACAAAAAACAGCAAATAAAGACATCTACGACACTGATTATGTAAATAAACAGTTTAATGCATGTCGAAATGCAATACAGTTTCAGTATAATCCTGTAAATTTTATTGCTCAAAACATTGGTGACAAGATAAATACAAGATTTGATGAATTTAATGCCGTAGTTTCGGGAGATGGATCAACATTAGTCTTTACTGCCTCGCTTCAGTTTTACGATGCTATTTTCTATTCAAAAAAGGATACCAATGGCAATTGGAGTTATCCTATAAACCTGATGGGGCAATTAGGAATTGACGATAATAGTGCAACTACAGGTTTATCATATAACGGTAAAGAACTTTATATCTATCGTGACGATGATTTTGATGGCAATATTTATGTGAGTTATTTCAATAATGGATTATGGACTAAAGCTCGAAAACTTGGTGAAAATATAAATACAAAATTTTGGGAATCGCATGCCTCTCTATCTCCAGACGGTAAAAAGCTATATTTTGTAAGTAATCGTGAGGATAAAGGATATGGTGATCTTGATATTTATGTATCAGACAGAGCCATAGACTCAACATGGGGAGTAGCTTTAAATTTAGGTCCGGTGATTAATACTCGTTGGAATGAAAACACTCCATTTTTAACACCTGATGGTAAAAGACTATTCTTCAGTTCTGAAGGTCATTCTGGTATGGGTGGTTATGATATTTATTATTCGGAACTTAATAAAAATGGCGAATGGTCTGAACCCGTTAATATTGGTTTCCCGATTAATACTACCGATGACGACATCTTTTTTGTACCATACAAGAATGGAAGTTTTGCGTACTGTTCTCAATTCTCACAACAAGGATTTGGAGGACAGGATATTTATAACTTCCAGTTATTTAACATTCCTGATTACAATAACATTCTTGTAGAGGGGGTGCTTGAAATGGATAATGAAAAAGATAGAAATAAAAAAGATTTCAGTATACATATTATTAATAAAATCAATAAAGATACGATTGCGAAACTATCTCCTGACAGAGACAATCTGAATTACCAGTATCAAACTCCTTTAGGAGTTAACCATCTTTTGTTTGAAAGCTCTTTTGACGAAAACAAAACACAATACTTCATTTCGGCTGCATATGATATCAAAGAAGTATTTCAATCAAGGATAAAAGATGATTCTGAAACACTTGCATTGGCTCAATCGAAACCAACTATTATTATTGATACTAACCTCATAAATACTGATCAGGATAATATTAAGATTAAACTATCTCTTCAAAAAGGGAACAAACTTTATGTTAATACTTTTTACAAAGATCAGCTAATAAATTCTGAAGAATTCAATATTAAAAAGGATGAATTTATTTATGAGTATAAGCCCTTAATTGGTGAAAGCAAAATAAAATTTAAGCTTATCGATAAAAATAATAATGTTAAAACAGAAGAAATTACTGTTTCATATTTACCAAAAGATACCCGGGCTGAGTTAAGTATTACAGAAAAAATTGTGAGTCTGGGAGCAAACGGGGAAAAAATAGTTAAAATCAAACTTTCTGTTGAAAAAGGTTCTAAGTTGTTTGTTGAAACTTTTGTGGATAATAAATTAATAAACACTGAAACATTTGATATTAAGAAAGAAAGCTTTGTATATGAGTATGAACCAAAAGGTGAAAAAAGCAAGTTAAATTTCAAACTGGTTGATAAATACAATAATGTTAAAAACGAAGAGCTTATTGTTTTGCATACTCCAATTACGAACAATTTTGCTGAAGTATTAACTGAAATATATGCTTTTAATTCAAACGCATTTAAAACTATTATTAAATCTTCTGAAATTGAATCGGCAAGCTCAGTTGAAAGCTTAATAAATCTAATATATACAAAAGCTGCAGCTCTTGGCCTATCCAAACAACAAGCACAAGCCCTTATAATAGCTTTGGCTATAAATTCAACAGATAATACTTCTGAATTTATATCTGCTTTACTGAAACTAGCCAAAGGGGACTTACAACAGGTATTGGATTCTGTAAATAAGAATAAAAATAATTTTAATTCTAATTTAGCCGTTATTCAGCATCTCGAATTAAAATCTGAGACTAACAATTATAATCATTTAGATATTATTAAGTTGCTTGAAGAGTATCTGAAAAATTCAGGAGTATCTACCCAAACTTTATTAGCAAATCTTGAGCGGATATTACATACCGATCTGGTTAATATATTAACTGATATTGATGCTGCAACGATTGATTTGGTTACAATGAATGATTTTAGGAATTATCTCATAAGTACAAATAAATATACTCCGGAAGAACTAAAACAAATCTTTGCGTTAATGGAAGGAATGCTTATTGCATCAAAAGCTACAGGAGAAGTTGAAACTCAACTTGAAGAATCTCCATTAGCATTAAAAGGCAATGAAGAGAAAAATATGTGGATGATTCTTTATGTTACTATTGCTGGTATTTTCCTTGGAATAATTATTATATATTTCAATCGCAGACGGAATAAAGAAAATAAAAATAATAAGCTATAATTAAACTTATAAATTGGCATTTTTTATTTAATGTAAGTAAATTGCCCTCTTGGAATTAAACTTACCTAATCATCTTATGAGAAAGATTTTATTAACTGCTTTAATTAGTATTATTGCATCTTTCGCATCATTTTCGCAATACAAAGATGCCTTAAAAGAAGCCTTCGCCGATGCTGAATATTATGTTCTCTTCGAAGATTATAACGAAGCATTATCCCTTTATCTTAACCTTTATAAAAATGGTTTGGATAATGCATACATAAACCATCGAATTGGAGAATGTTACTTGCAAATTCCAGGGCAAAAAGACAAATCAATCCCTTATCTTGAGGAAGCATGTAAAGACATGACAAAAACGATAAAAGAGGGATCATTCAAAGAAACTAAAGCACCATACGGGACACTTTTTTATCTGGCATGTGCATATCAAAATAGCAATCAACTTGATAAGGCAATTGAGACTTTCGAGAAGTTTAAAGATTTAGTCTCAACAGAAAAAGATTATAACATCGATTATGTATATAAACAAATTCAATCCTGCGAGGCTGCGCGGGAGTTAATAAATAATCCTCTCAACATTAACGAAATTAATATTGGTGCATTAATTAATGATGAGTTTTCTAATATCAGACCAGTAATATCTTCTGATGAAAAATCAATGGTTTATTTATCAAAATTAAAGTTTTACGATGCCATTTTTTATACAAAAAAAATTGATGGTAAATGGACTAATCCTATAAATATTACACCGGATTTAAATTCTGATGGCAATTACTATACCTGTTTTTTATCTCACAATGGTGAAACACTATTACTTTATAAAGACGATAATTTTAATAGCGATATCTATATTAGCCGTTTAAATGGGGTTAAATGGTCAACTCCCGAAAAGTTAAATAAACACATAAATTCTAAATTTCAGGAAACATTTGCATCCCTTTCCTGTGATGGTAAAACCATATATTTTATAAGTGACAGAAAAGGTGGATTCGGTGGAACTGATATTTACAAAAGTGAATTTGATGAAAAAACAAACGATTGGGGCGAAG
>KB226987.1_pt6 | contig 16784 bp, 17 predicted proteins | sample 524768 | NCBI WGS metagenome assembly AMQJ01 (sample SAMN00998488, study PRJNA167727) | sediment metagenome | isolation source: subsurface aquifer sediment | place: USA: Rifle, Colorado | collected Aug-2009
CTCACGCCTGATTTTTCATCGTTAGCTACTATGGAAGTTGCAAGTAAAATCGCAACCAAGCTCAATCTAAGAAGCTTCATATTCATATCCTTTTTTTATGATTACAATATTATTACACAAAAATTAGGTTGAAATTTGAAAAAATAGATTAAAAATTAGGCAGCTTAGAAAAGTGCCGTCAACTTTGAGAGAGCTTTTTAACAGGTTGCTTCAAAAGCCCAAAGCCAAGAGACCTCGTGCTTTTGAAATATTTTAGATATGACTATCTCACATCCCAAGAGAAAACAGTTCTACCGTCTGCATCTTCTTCGGCAGCAGCCATGCCCATTATGTTATATCCTGCATCCACGTAGTGCACCTCGCCCGTAACGCCGGAAGCCAAATCACTAAGCAGATACATAGCAGAGTTGCCAACCTGCTCAGTTGTAACGTTTTTCTTGAGCGGAGCATTAACTTCGTTCCAATTTAAAATCTGTTTAAAGTCGCCGATACCCGCAGCGGCTAGTGTTCTAATCGGTCCTGCCGAGATAGCGTTTACTCTTTGACCTTTGCTTCCAAGTTCAACAGCCATATAGCGTACTGTTGATTCAAGTGCCGCTTTTGCAACACCCATAACATTGTAGTTTACTATATACTTTGGTCCACCAAGGTAAGAGAGCGTAAGGATAGAAGCGTCATCTGAGAGTACGCTCTCAAGGCGGTTTGTCAAATCAATTAACGAGTAAACAGAGATATCCATCGCGATAGCAAATGCCTGTTTTGTTGTTTTCATAAACGGCTCACTAAGTGCCTCTTTTGGAGCAAATGCCACAGAGTGGACTAAAAAATCAATCTTGCCAAAATCTTTTGCAATAAGCGAAGCAATATTTGCCATATGTTCTTCGTTTGAAACATCAAGCTCATACACCTTATCGCTTCCAAATGAAGCCGCCAATGGCTCTACTCTTTTTTTAAGAGCATCATTAAGATAAGTAAATGCAAGCTCTGCGCCCTGCTCATGACATGACTTTGCTATTCCATACGCTATTGACTTATCATTTGCCAAACCAACTATTAGACCTTTTTTGCCCTTCATTAACATACAACTCTCTCCATTATCATTTTAATTTTTTATCTTCTAATATTTGCGCGTATTCGCACATTCTACAAAAGTGCTCAGCATAGAGCGCCGCACTCCCGACTAAAATCCCATCCACTCCATCAAGCGCTAAAACCTCAGCCGCATTGGTTACTTTTACGCTCCCGCCATAAAGTAGAGGTGCCGATGATTTTTTCTTCAGCTCCGCATGTATGGTTACAATATCCTCAGCACTTGGTGTAAGTCCTGTTCCTATTGCCCAAACAGGTTCATACGCAATTATGAGATTTTCATACGAGGTATCTATCCACTCATACTGCTTTGAGATATAATCCATCATCCTCTCAAACCCTGCCTCTCTGACCTCTAGCGGCTCTCCGACGCAATAGATGATTTTAAAGCCGAGACTTTTATAGAAGTTGAATTTTTTTACAAGCTCATCTTGGCTCTCGCCTATGATATGTCGTCTCTCGCTGTGACCTATAAGTATGGTTTTTATCCCGAACTCTTCTAGCTGTTCACACCCTATCTCTCCGGTAAAAGCACCATTGATGGTAGGATATGCGTTTTGAGCCCCAAGAATTACCCTTCCCTCATGCGATATCAGACTTGAGATTGCAGGGAAAACCAAAACCTCTTGCGAGATGCTATTTTTGCTCAAAAAGTTCTCTACTTCTTTTATATATTTTATAGTTTTTTCTCTCGTAAGATTGGTTTTAAGGTTTGCCGCAATAATCATCCTTAACCCTCTTTGACCATTAAAGATGCAACACCCGGTAAAATCTTGCCCTCTAAAAGCTCTAGCGAAGCTCCGCCGCCCGTTGAGATAAATGTCATCTCATCATCAACACCTATGCGTTGAACCAAATCCGCCGTATCCCCACCGCCAACAATTGTTGTCGCATAGCTGTCTGCTACAAAATGAGCTATCTTATTTGAGCCGCGCGCAAACTTATCCATCTCATAAACACCCATCGGTCCGTTCCAAAGAACTGTCTGGACATCATTTAAAACTTCTCTGTAAAGTCTTACTGTAGCGGGTCCGATATCAAGCCCCATCCATCCCTCAGGAATCTCCTGAGCCGAAACCAATCTGCTTATGGCATCCTCAGAAAACTTATCGGCAACAACAAGGTCAACTGGGAGATAAAACTTCACGCCGAGTCTCTTAGCCTCATCCATAATGCGCCCAGCCTCATCTAGCAGATCATCCTCAACAAGAGAAGCCCCTATGTCATAACCGAGCTTTTTTAGAAATGTAAACGCCATTCCGCCGCCGATAAGCACTTTATCAACCCTAGGGAGAAGATTTATAAGTGCCTCTAGCTTGCCTGAAACCTTGCTTCCTCCGACAATTGCCGCAAACGGACGAACTGGATTTTGTATAATTTTGCCTAAGAACTCTATCTCTTTTTGAAGTAAAAATCCGGCAGCTTTGTGTTTATCGTCAAAAAATTGTGTAATTCCCTCAACGGAAGCATGGGCACGATGACTCACACCAAATGCGTCGTTTATGTAAAAATCAACCATTGAAGAGAGTTTTTTTGATAGCTCTTTGTCATTTTTTGTCTCGCCTGCTTCATAGCGAAGATTCTCCAAAATCAAAACCTCACCGGCCTTTAGAGCTGCAGCTTTTGCAAGCGCATCTTCTCCGATAACATCCTTAGCCAAAACTACTTCTCTCTTTAAGAGGTGTTGAAGTCTTCTTGCTACGGGAATGAGCGAATATTTTGCAACAACCTGCCCTTCAGGACGACCAAGATGAGATGCCAACACAACCGCGCAATCTTGATCAAGACAGTAGTTTATTGTCGAGAGTGCAGAGCGGATACGGCGGTCATCGGAGATGTTTCCAAACTCATCCATGGGCACATTAAAATCACATCTAATAAAAACTTTTTTACCGGCTAAATCTAAATTTTTAATACTTAATAGTTCCAAATTCAATCCTATTTGCTAATATGAAGGGCCATATCTATAAGTCTTGTAGAGTATCCCCACTCATTGTCGTACCAAGCCATAATCTTGACCATATCGCCATCAATAACCTGAGTCAAATCCTCCGCAACGACAGAGCTGTACTCACATCCTACGAAGTCCTGAGAGACTCTCATCTCCTTATCCATCAAGATAATTCCTTTAAGGCTGCTCTCCGCTGCTTTATTAAACGCTGCAGTGACCTCTTCTTTTGTCGTTTTTCTCTTAACGATTACATTTAAATCAACCATAGAGACATTCGGCGTAGGAACGCGAACACTCTGCCCGTGAAGTTTTCCTTTAAGCTGAGGAAGAACAAGCCCGATAGCTTTTGCGGCGCCCGTTGTAGTCGGAATCATATTTATCGCTCCGGCACGTGCGCGACGCTTATCTTTTGAGTGCTTTACATCCAAAATATTTTGGTCATTTGTGTATGAGTGGATAGTTGTCATAAGACCTTTTTCAATCCCAAAAGCATCATCAAGTACTTTTGCAATAGGTCCCAAACAGTTTGTCGTACAAGATGCGTTTGAAACTATTTTTTGCCCAGCATAAAGATGTTCGTTTACGCCTATAACAAATGTCGGTGTATCATCTTTTGCAGGAGCAGAGAAGAGAACTTTTTTGATTCCGTTATCTATGTGAATCTGTGCATCCTTTTGGCTCAAAAATACGCCCGTACACTCCAAAACCATATCCGCACCGCACTCGGCAAACTTTAGGTTTTTTGGATCACGGTCATTAAAAACTCTTATTTTTTTACCGTTGATGCTTATATTATGCTCATCAAGCTGTGCTATCTCGCCACTAAATGTTCCGTGAACAGAGTCGTTTTTAAGAAGATAGAGCATCATATCCATGCTGGCCATGTCGTTTATTGCCACAATCTCCACATCATCTCTGTTTGCAGCTATACGAGCTACACAGCGACCTATTCTACCAAACCCGTTAATTGCTATTTTTAGTGCCATTATATTTCCTGATTAAAATAAAAATTGGGCAATTTTACCTAAAGTTAGTTATAATTCGCTTTAAATATGGATACAATCGCACTTTTTGGTGGTTCATTTGACCCGCCGCATATCGGTCACGAGGCTATTGTTAAGGCTTTGAGTTCCCTCAAAGAAATTGACAAAGTTATAATTATGCCGACATTTTTAAATCCGTTTAAATCAAACTTTTATGCGCCCGCTTCTCTTAGAGCAAAATGGCTTAAAGAGATTTTTAGCGAATATGAAAACGTTGAGATTTCCGACTATGAGGCTTTGCAGCAGAGACAGGTTCCCACAATAGAAACCGTCAAACACCTTTTAAAGAGCTATAAAAAAATATACCTCGTAATAGGCGCCGACAATCTCTCTTCGCTGGGTAGATGGAACAGCTACGATGAGCTTAGAGAATTAGTTACTTTTATCGTGGCTCCAAGAGACGATATAGAGATTCCAAAAGAGTTTTTAAGAGTTAGTGTTGATGAGAAAATATCATCTACAAATCTTAGAGAAAATATTGAGATATCTAAGTTACCAAAAAAGTGTGCGCAAGTGATATATAACTACTACAAGGAAAAACGTTGCAAAACAGAATAGAAAAAATAACAAATGTTTTAGATAAAAACAAAGCTGAAAATATAGAGGTTTTTGACCTTCGAGACAAGAACTACTTTGTCGATTACGCGATTATCGCATCTTCATTGGGCTCAAGACACACCTCGGCTCTGCTTGATCACCTGAAAAATGAACTAAAACCTGCAGAAAAATTTAACAATGTGGATGAGAGCAGTGATTGGATTGTTGTCGATTTGGGAGATATTCTCATCCACATTATGACGCCTGAATACAGAGTTAAATATGATATGGAGACTTTTTTAAGCTCTCTGGCTGATGGCAAAGAGGGTATGCCTCTCTAGAGCATAATCCTTGGCCGCTAAGCTATTTGTGGCTAAGACTCTTTTGCATTTGCTTGCTGCAAGAATATCTCCGTCTCATTTTTTTGCAATATGTTCATATAGTCATATATCGCATCAACGTACTTAAGCGCCTCGCCTCCCCTTGCATAGCCATGTTTTAGGGTTTTATAATGCTTTTTTTGAGAAAGAAGAGGCAGAACTGTTTTTAAATCCGTCCAACTGTTTTGGTTAAGCCCTATCTGTTGTGCTAGCTTTTGCGCATCAAAAATATGTCCAAGACCTATATTGTATGCCCCAAGAGCAAACTTCAGACGATCTTCACCCACAACTTCACTAGGAATACTCTTTATCATTAACTGTAGATGTTTTGCTCCGCCAAATATACTCTGCTTTGGATCAACCCTGTCATCAACCCCGTGAAGCTGAGCGGTTTGCTCGGTTAGCATCATAAGCCCCCTAACGCCGGTATAACTTCTTGCGTTTGGATTCCAGTGCGACTCTTGGTATGAGAGAGCCGCTAACACGGAGTAAGGTATCTGATACTTTAGGGATGCCTCTTTGAAATATTTCTCATATTTTGGCAGCCTTGTTTTTATTCTTTCATGAAACATAACCGTATCATAATAATCAAAGAATAAAACGTAGCTATAGTAGTGATCTTTTAAGCGTGCCATCTCTCCGCTTTGGTTAAAGGAGTTTAGCCAAGCATACATATCCTCTTTTAAAAGTTTTGAATCCGGCGCTAAAAGCCAAGCCTGCTGCGTTCTACTACTTACATCAAATGCAAGCACTATATTTTGAAAATAACGCTGATTTAAGGCATAAATATTAGAATCTACTATCGTGCAGTCTATCTCGCTTGCATCTACTTTTGCGATGAGTTCTTCAGTTGAGAATTCAGAGGAGTACGTGGCATTTATCTCAAATCCATCGAGCTTTAGCTCTTCAATTGTCTCGCTATATCCGGTATCTTCGCCCACCATAATCTTCAAACCTGACAAATCATCAACGTTGCTGGGAAAAGTACCGCTTGCATAGAGTTTTCTGCTGCAAATAACCTGCTCTTGTGCCTCGAAGTAAGATGGCCCAAAATTAAAACTCTTCTCTCTCTCTTTGGTTTTTGAGAGTGCGGCAGAAGTGATATGAATATCTGGATTTTTACTAAGTTCAATCGCCTCTTTTGTGGTATTTGCAGTGGTTATATTTAACTTAACTCCCAGATGCTTTGCGTAAGCCTCTAAAAGCTCGTACTCAAAACCTTTTGGTCCGTCTGAGCCAATATAGTATGTTGATGGAGAGTTGAGTAGTACGACATTCAAAACCCCTGCTTTTTTTATGCTTTTAAGCGATGACTCTGTAAATATCTTTTTTGTATCTTCATAGAGTGAGTGCGTAATCCAACCGAATGTGAAGAAAAAAATTGCAAATAGCGCAACCGATCCTCTTTGCATATATCTTTTCATCTTAGTAGTTTACACTCCAAAGCTTACGCAAATATAAAACGGTTGATGCCATTTTCATACTCATGCGCCAAGACCTGATTGTGGACTTTTAAGATAGAATCAACCAAATAGAGCCCAAGTCCAAAGCTGTTTTTTGAGGGATTGTCTTTAGTAAATGGCTCTATATAGTACTTAAGAGGGTGTGCGATACACTCTCCCTTGCTCTCAAATGCTAACTCGCCGTTTTTTATCAAAATAGTTACATGGGCATCCGTAGAATATTTGATGCCGTTGTCTATCATATTTTTGATTGCCGTAGTATAGAGTCTGTAATTTGCGTTTATTTTATGGCTTGCGTCCACATTTATGGTTACGCTGCTTCTCTCTATCATAGCCATATCAATCGCACCGTCAATTATATCCACCAAACGATACTCTTTAAAGTCAGTCTTATCTCCAAGACTTGTAACCTCTTCAATAAGCGCAAATTCGTTAACAAGCGATTCAAGACGACCGAATATTGAGCCAAATCTATCACGCTGTTTTTGGGACTCCAACATCTGTGTTGCAATTGTCCCTTTTGCTATTGGGGTTTTCAGCTCGTGCATGATATTACGCAAAAAGAGCGTACGTGATTCTAAAATAACGTTGATTTTTCTTCTTGTAGCCTCAAGTTCGTTTGCAACAAGAGCTATCTCGTCACATCCGCTTGCTTTAAACGAAATATTCATATTGCCATCGCCGTAGAGCGCAATCTTTTTTCTAAGACGAATAAGAGGTCTTAGTTTTGTTAAAATAAGTACGAATGAGAGAGAAATTATCAGTATGATAACAAGATAAGCGTAGGCAACGCTCCAATATTTGTATGGTTTTAGCTCCTCATCAAGAATAAGAACCGAGGAGGAGGGAGATTGCAGATAGAAGTATATTTTTTTGTTAAACTCCAACATACTAGCGCTTAAATCAACAACAACTCTTCTTGTATAAAAGCCGTCTCCCGAAAAGAGCAGAGATGCGTTTACGTTTTGAAAATCTTTTTTCTTTAGAAGTTTTGCATTTTTTAGAACAATCGCAATATCTTTTTCATCTTTTTCAAGCACAAAATTATATACAGCCAAATTCGCCTCAAGCATAATTTGAGAATCCGCCTGCTGCTGATGTTGCTGATATATTTGCGTTATTATTGCGTGTTTTGTAAATATGTGGTTTATGTAGTGCTCTTTGTTTAGGCGGAAAAATTCCCAAAAAACTACACTTACACTCACAACCGTAACTACGAGCGCAAATAAAACGGTTATTAAAACTGCATGTTGGCGCATCGGTTAGCTCCGGATGAGAGTTGTTTACTTAAGAAGTTTATAACCAACACCTCTTACCGACTCAATAAGAGATTTATCCCCCAATTTGTTTCTAATTCTTCCCACCATAACATCTATGCTCTTGTTTGATGAGTCTTCATTTATGGCATTGACGTTATGAATCAAATCTTCTCTTGAGACCACAAGCCCCTGCTTTGCAATCATATAAGACAAGATGCCAAACTCTGCATTTGTAAGGTCGATATTTCTGCCTTTATATGTTATCATCATCGATGAAGTATCGCATTTGAAATCGCTTTTTGACTCCTCTTTTTGCTGTGACTTTGCCTCATAGCGTCTAAGAACCGAGTGTATTCTAGCTTCAAGCTCTCTTGGGTCATAAGGTTTTGGGATATAGTCATCGGCTCCGAGCTCAAGCGCTTTTACTTTGTCGGTTACGTCGCTTCTAGCCGATGAGATGATTATAGGAATATCCTGTCTCTCTCTTATAGCCTCGCAAACCTCTAAACCATCCATACCAGGCAGTGTTAAATCCAAGATAACCAGATCAAACGGCTCCAACTTCAATATGCTTACTGCTTTAAAAGGGTCATCTTCTGTGATAACCTCAAACTTAAACTGCCCAAGATACTCTGTAAGTATCTCCGCCAATTCTAAGTCATCTTCAATCATTAATATTTTTTTCATATGACAATTTTAACAGATATGCGATAATAAGTAGTTAATGCGCTATAAATATTTAACCATAAAGCATAGATGCAACATTAAATGCTATAAATGCCAGAGAGTATGCGGCAATCGATGTAAACGCCAAAAGATAAAAAAAGTATTTTATACCTCCTGCTTCACGCGTAAAGACGACAGAAGCGGCAAGACATGGAAGATATATCATAACAACGACTATAAATGCGACTGCGGAAGCAAATGGAATATTTTTAGAGATTATCTCTTTTAACGAGCTATTCTCTTCGTCCACCTCATCTCCAAGCGAATAGAGTACGCCAAGCGTCGAAACTACAACCTCTTTTGCCGCAAGTCCCGTTTGAAGCGCCACGCTCATCTTCCAGTCAAATCCAAGCGGAGCAAAGATAGGTTCACTAAACTTTCCTATTTGCCCAAGATAGCTCTGCTCCAAAGATGCCTCAGCCAACTTGTTCGCAAGTTCTGTTTTTGCCTCTTCGTCTGCGGCGTTTTCTATTTTTGCCGCATAATTATCCTCTAGCTCTTGATTGTGTGGGTAGTTGCTAAAAAACCATATTAACATAGAAGCGGCGGCAATAAAAGTTCCCGCTTTTTTTAGATACATCAGTGTTTTTGTAACAACCGTATGCCAAATAAGCTTGAGTGATGGTAGTCTGTACTTTGGCATCTCCATAACAAAGGGTTCATCTATGCCTTTAAAAGCCGTAAGCTTCAATATTTTAGCGGCAAAAAGTCCAAGCATAGCACCTGTTATGTAGATGGCAAAAAGAACATTCCCTGCCATTGACTCAGAGAAAAATGCGCCTGCAAATAAAACATATACAGGGAGTCTAGCTCCGCAGCTCATAAAGCCGATAATAAAGAGTGTTAAAAGTCTGTCGCGGTCGTTCTTTAAAATCCTCGCACTCATATATGCGGGGATAGAACAACCAAAGCCCGTTACAAGCGGTATAAACGACTGTCCGTGAAGACCGAATTTGTGAAAAAAGCCATCAAGCAAGAAGGCAACTCTCGACATATAACCCGTACTCTCCAAAAGTGCGATGCCTATAAAAAGTATGGCGATATTGGGAACAAACAAAACGACCGCCCCGACACCCGCTATTACTCCATCAACAACAAGCGAGCGCATATCATCATTGCGGATTGTAGCTCCAACCGCATCTCCAAACCATGAAAAAAAGGCATCTATCCACTCCATCGGTATGGAGCCTATCTCAAAGGTAAGCTGAAAAAGAGACCACATAAAAAAGAGAAATATAGGTATGCCAAACAGTTGATGAATCAAAACGGAATCAATTTTATCAGTAAGAGTTTTTTCTGATTTGGTTACCTCCTGCTTTAGTACCTCGGCAACCACGCCTCTGTTAAACGAGGCGTACTCAAAAGCGAAAGCCTCTTTTATATCGCCGCTGTCGTGGTGAAGCTCAATATGCTTTGAAGCGTCTATCAAGATGGGCTGTAACTCCGTCCATATAGGGTCATCGTGCAGTTTTGCGTATGTTTTTTTATCGTTTCTAAGAAGATTTATCGCTATATTTCTGTAGGAGTTTGTATCAACATATTTATGTCTAGCTAAGTAGTCGCTAATTGTACCTATCTCCTCTTCAACTGCTTCGCTAAAGATAATCTTATACTCCATTTTTTCGTTTTGGTACTCTTGGAGTATCGCTTCTATCAGCTCACCAATACCCTCTTTTGTAGCCGCAGAGACCTTTACACAGGCAAATCCGAGAAGCTCCGACATATATTTGCCATCTATATCAATCCCCTCTTTTTTTGCCTCATCGCTCATGTTAAGCGCTACTAACATTTTTTTACCAAGACTCATAAGCTCGGCTGTAAGCTGGAGATTTTTTTCAAGATTTGTTGAGTCAACAACATTGATAATCAAGTCGTAATATCCGCTTGCAAGATACTCGCTTGTTACCCTCTCCTCGATTGAGTAGTCACTCAGAGCGTAGGTTCCCGGTAAATCAACAACTGTAAAGTGGTAATCTTTGTAATCAAAAAGAACTTCACTTTTTTCTACTGTTACACCGGTAAAATTTCCAACATGAAGATGTGCGTTTGATATGGAGTTTATAAGCATGCTCTTGCCGACGTTTGGCTGTCCGACAAGTGCTACTTTTATATGTTTTGCTGTAATTGGGCAGGATTTTATATCTCTATTCATAACTTCTCCACCTCTATCAAAGCTGCCTCCTGGGCACGAAGCGCTATGCGCATCTTACCCACTTTTACTTCTATTGTACTTTTTGCCGGTGCGAGCTCTAGCACTTCTACAACTGCATCTTTCATAATCCCAAAAGAGATGAGCCTTCGTTTGAGCTCAGCGTCCGCATTTAGTTTGACAACCTTTACCTTGCAGTTTTTTTTGCAATCTATCAGTTTTTTTATCTCTTTGTCATCTGTTTTATCTGACATCGTTTCTCTTTTTTATTTTTCATAATGATAATGAATATCATATTAAATGTAGATTAAATTAAAAAAGATATGAAACCATAAATTCAAAGCGACTCCAGTCGCTCTCTGTTTTTACTAAACTCTCTTTATCTTCTTGCTCCACATATATAGCCCTAAGAAGCAGCTTATCTTCAATAACGTTATACTCCACCCCTATATCTTGTTCAACAACATGAGCCCTCTCTCCAGCTCCATCAGCATCACCTTTAAAATCGCCATACGCATAACTAAGAGCGAGCTTACCTATCTCATAGCCTATGCTACCGACTATCGCCTCTGCATCACGATCATACGTTATCTCATCTAGTATCATAGTATCCATGCTTGTAAAGAGCGCGCCGCCGCCAAAGCCGCTAAAACTGCCTCTTTGTGTTTTTTTGCTTGAGTTGTTGTATGCCGCGCCCAATGTCACGCCATATATCGACATCTCGGCCGACGCACCGTAAATATCCGCTCTCGTGCCGCTTGCGCTTATTTCGCTCTCATTAAGATATTGAACTCCCACAGAGAGAGAAATCTCATCGCTCATTTCGCTACTTAGAGTTATGTCAAAATATGAGGCATTTGTGAGTTTTGTTACATTGTAGTACCACGCATTTGCCTCAATAGCATCATCCGCATAAGTTATTCCGCCAAACCAAGTTCCATCTTCACCGCTTCTTGTCCAGCCCTCATCCAAATCAGCATCATATCCCTGCCATTTCTGAAGCTTTCCTGCCATAAAACTAAAATTTGAGAGCTGATATGTCGCTATATATGCCTCAAACGTATTTGCTATCATTCTTATATCGTCACTATCAGCCAAAGGCGTGTCAATAAGCTGTCGTCCGGCGCGAAAGTTAAAATCACCATTATTGTAGTTTAGGTACGCCTCTCTCAAAACGTCATATTTGCCCTCTGAAGATGATAATTCAGGATTTTGTTTAACGCCCTCGTCTCCCGTAGCAAAGCCGATATCATGCGAGAGTGCAAAAGCAGCAGCCGCACTAAAGCCGTTTAGCTCAGCTAGCTCATACTTAAAATGACCGCCGATTGCAGTAGCGTAAACATCTCTCCCTCCTGCTTTTTGCAGATCATACCCCGCATACATAGAGCGAATTTCGCCGGACACCTTAGCGCCTTCAAACATTTCGTTTATTGAAGACGCCTCTTTTTTAGCCTCTGCACTTAGCATCAAAGGAAGAAACAGAGCACAAACGACACTTAATTTAATAGTTCTATTCACAATAGACCCTTTTTTTAACTTTATAACACCGCTCTTCTACTTTTATACTCTAAACTGTTCCATTTTACGGTTTAAAATCTCTGACATATTGCTCAAGTGCTCCGCAGCAGCCGCTATCTCCTCAACGCTTCTGGCATTTGAAGCTACTAACTTGTTTGCGCTGCTTATTTCTGATGATATATCATTTACCACACGGCAAGTCTCTTCATAATCATGCAAAGTATGCTCATTGGAATCAGCCGCTTCATGCATTATGTCTAGAGTATTGCTTATCTTTCGTTCAACTCCGGATGAGACACCTGCCAAGCTTTGTATGTGCGCCGAGTTTCTGTTTATCTGCTCACTTGCATCTGTTATGGACTGAACGATAACATTAATGGTGGCTTGTATCTCAACAAGACTCTTTTGTGTTCGCTCTGCCAACTTTCTTACTTCATCTGCAACTACGGCAAATCCGCGTCCGTGTTCACCCGCACGTGCCGCTTCAATAGCAGCATTGAGCGCTAAAAGATTTGTCTGATCCGCAATATCCGAAATAACATCAAGCACGCTCTTAACTTGCTGTGCCTCTGAGCTAAGCTGGTTTATCTTCTCTGCCATCTCAACCTCGATAACTGCAGTTTTTTGAACATCAGACGTTAAGCTCATTATCTCTTTCGTTGCTTCGCTTAGATTTGTATTTGCCAAGGCTGTGTTTTTATTACAGTTTGTAGCATTCGCTATTGAAGCTTTGATATCCTCACTTATCTTAAGAGTCTTTTGATTAGCCTTGTTTACCATCTCCATCACCTCTTCAACTTTTTTGCCCACAGCGTTTGAAGTAGCTGAGAGCTCATAAGAGATAGATGCATTTTCGCTTGAAGAATTTTTTGCTTCTGCTATCAAATCTTTTATGGAGTCGATAACCTTAGAGAGATTTTTTGCAATAAGAGCTATCTCATTTTTGCCCTCAATCTCAAGCTTTGTCGTAAAATCTAGCCTAGAGAGTTTCTCAAGATAGGCGTCTATCTTTTTTATAGAGCTAAGTATGATATTTATAACAAAAAAGCCGCCGGCTACAATTATGAAAAGCACGATAGAAAGGAGAATGCTTTGTGCCTCAAAACTTCCGATCTTCTCGCCTATTCCAACCGAAGCATCCTCATACTCTTTTTTGTGCTCATCAACCCACTTCTCAAGCTCATTTGAGAGCTTTTCAGCAAAAGGGTCAAGCTTTTCCATCATCTTATTTCCCTCATCGGGACCATATGTTACATAAGCATTTGCCATCTCTACACCCACTGCGTAGTACTCTTGCAAATCTTTTTTAAATACATTAAGTTCTGCTACCACCTCATTCTCACCAAGTGCGGCGTGAGATTTTATTAGCTCATCCGCAACTTCGTTTGCCTTGGCAAAATATTTACCCGCTTCCGAGTACCCATCATCAAATCCCTCTGCACCCCTTGTTGCAGAGACATCGGTTAGCCACTGCTGAACCTGAATAAGATTAAATCTAAGTTCTTGAAAATTAAAAAGATTCGGTAAAATCTCCTCGCTCTGCTCTTTTACCTTCTCTTCAATTGCTACCGTACTGGCATAATTCAACACGACAGTAGAAACCAAAACCGACAAAACCACTGATGATATTAAAACCATCACCTGTTTGATTTTTAAACTATTTAACATGCACACCCTTTTTTGCTTCAATATAAGCGATTAACTGTCCGATTGTTTCACTGTTTTTCACCCTTCTTAATTGTAGGACAATTAAAATTATAATTTTATTAATTGATAGATTTTTAAATATTTACTTAGATATAATTTCTCAATTACAGGAAGGAATGGAATGAAATTTTTATACAATCCGTCATCACACTTTAATCTTGCGAACCTCTTTACATTTGTAAATATTACAGCCGGCTTGTCTGCAACATATTTTATTACGCAAAATAACTTCTTTTTGGCAATTATTTTGGCTTGGATTGGCGGAGCTTTTGATATTTTTGACGGTAAGATAGCAAGAAAATATAAACTCTCAAACGAGTTTGGCATTCAGCTCGACAGCTTTGCGGATTTTTTAAGCTTTGTGCTTGTGCCGGTATTTTTGGTATTTCAGGCCGTTTATGCGGTAAATTTTTCTGGTATCTTGATTTTAGTGTCCGGTGCTATTAGCATCTATTATGTTATCTCAGGCCTTAGAAGACTCATTCAGTTCAACATAAACTCTGATGCCGGGGAGGTAGCTAAATTTTTCACGGGTGTCCCTACTCCGCTTGGCGCCATTTTGCTCTGGCTTGTATATCTGGCTTCTACTTATGGATTGTTGCCTGATTTTGGGGTGTTGGTTTTGATGATTGCTATTGGATGGAGCTTAAACTCTAAGATAAAAGTCCCCCACCCATAAACCCTATTTTGCATTTAGCGCATACTTTCCGCTTCCGAGCATAGAAACCAAAATCGACATAACAAGATATAAAAACGGTAGCTCAAAAGCAGGAGCGCCGTGCTTGCCTAAAGCAAACAGAGAGCCGCCGTAAGCTAAAAATATCGCTGCCGTCATATTAAACGCCAAAACAACAGACGCAACTCTTGCATAAGCTCCAAGCAGGATTAAAATAGGCATTATAACCTCGCCTACATATACACCATAAGCCAAAAACTCAGGCAACCCCGCACTTAGGGTCAAATGCTTTACACCGCCTATTCCGTTGATAATCTTATCTATGCCGTGAAAAAGCACCATTATTCCCAGAGTTAATCTTAAAATCAGTTTTGCAATATCTTGTGTCATTTTTTCTCCTCCGCTATCTCTTTTTTCTCTTCTTTAAATCTACAACCGCCGACTGTTATTACCTTGCCGCCTCTAATAGCTTCTTTTATATATACAAGTGTCCCTTTTGGGTCGGCATCGCCAATCTCCTCCTCTATAATCCGCAAAAGATCATCCTCTTTGGTTACCCCCCAGCTTTTTTCGTAAGTGTATTGAGTTTGAATTTGCATAATTAAACTACCTCTTTGCTTTTTTTATAATCATATCCAAAAATTAAAAAATTCGTGATCTCTTAGGGGCAATATAAAAATAGCTTTGCACGTAACTGCAATTGCACATCTTTTTACACAATATAAACTTAAGTAATTCGTAATATAATAAATTTAAATTTAAAAGATAGTTTATTTGGGTATAATTCGCCAAATATTTTAGGGGAAGGTGCCGTGTCAGATTTGACATGCTTGTATCAGCTCCTATTTAAAGGAAAACGATGCAAGAAAATGCACAAACACAAACAGAAGAAAAAGTAATCACATTTGATGATTTAGGATTAAAAAAAGAGATACTCAGAAGTATCAAAGATGCCGGCTTTACAATTCCAAGCCCGATTCAAGCCGCTGCAATACCGTTTATCTTAGCAGGTCGCGACATTGTAGGACAAGCTCACACGGGTACAGGTAAAACTGCGGCTTTTGGTCTTCCGGCCCTTAACAACATAGATCCTAACGACGGCGTTGGACTGCTTGTCATAACACCTACACGCGAACTTGCAACTCAAGTTAGTGATGAGCTTTTCAAATACGGAAGAAACATAGGCGCTAGAACCGTTACGGTTTATGGCGGAAGCTCTTACAACAGACAAATCGACCTTATTCAAAGGGGAGCAAGCGTTGTTGTTGCAACTCCGGGCAGACTTTTAGACATTTTGAAGAAAAATCTTTTAAAAGATTTCGCTCCAAGCATCGTTGTTCTTGACGAAGCCGATGAGATGCTTGATATGGGATTTTTAGATGATATCAACGAAATCTTCTCATACCTGCCGTCAAACCGCCAAACACTACTATTCTCCGCTACTATGCCAAAACCAATCAAGCTTCTTGCTGAGAGAATTTTGGACAATCCGGAGTTCGTTAGTATCACAAAAGGTGAGACAACAAATACAGATATCGACCAAGAGTATTATGTAATTGACGAGCATGAGAGAGATGACGCGATTATCCGTTTAATGGATTCTGAAAAAAGTACAAAATCTATCGTGTTTTGTAGAACAAAAAGCGAAGTTGATAGACTATCAAACGTTCTCTCAAGCGCAGGCTATTTAGCTAACGGTCTTCATGGAGATATGGAGCAGCGTCAGCGTGAGACGGTCATCAAAGGCTTTAAAAACAACGGCGTTAAAGTTCTTGTTGCAACAGACGTTGCGGCTCGCGGTATCCATGTTGATAACATCTCACACGTTTTTAACTACCATATCCCTTTTGACCCTGAGTCTTATGTTCACCGCATCGGTAGAACAGGACGTGCAGGAACAAAAGGCAAAGCTATCACGCTTTTAACTCCACTAGAGTTCAAAGAGCTTCAGCGTATAAAAACAAAAGTCGGCACAACAATGACTCACGCATTTGTTCCAAGCAAGAACGATTTAAGATCTACAAATCTAAAAGCGATTGTTGATACAATAGAAGATCAAAAGATTTATGACGAAGCACATCAGGTTCTTGACCTCTTAAAGCAAGATATTGACGAAGAGACGATTATGTTTAAGCTTGTCTCTATGATTTTAGACAAACAGACGATTCAAGGACCAAACAGTATCGGTATTCCTGCTGATAAACTAGCAGCAATACTTGACCGCGCCGATAAAAGAAGAGATACAAAAGGCGGGCGCGGAGGTTTCCGTGGAAACAGAAGCCGCTC
>KB224873.1_pt70 | contig 16700 bp, 17 predicted proteins | sample 524768 | NCBI WGS metagenome assembly AMQJ01 (sample SAMN00998488, study PRJNA167727) | sediment metagenome | isolation source: subsurface aquifer sediment | place: USA: Rifle, Colorado | collected Aug-2009
AATACCGTTCATCTTATGGACAAAATTTACTTCAACACTCGCGTGAAGTAGCGAACTTATCTGCTATTATGGCTGCAGAACTTGGGCTTAATCCTAAATTGGCAAAACGAGCAGGTCTCTTGCATGATATTGGAAAAGTGCCAGACGATGAGCCAGAATTGCCACATGCAATTTTAGGTATGAAAATCGCTGAGAGATATAAGGAAAAACCAGAAGTATGCAACGCAATTGGAGCACACCACGATGAAATAGAAATGACATCGCTTATTTCTCCAATTGTTCAGGTTTGTGATGCTATATCCGGAGCGCGTCCGGGTGCAAGAAGAGAAGTGGTTGAATCGTACATTAAAAGATTAAAAGATTTGGAAGATTTGGCTCTAGCTCATCCGGGAGTTATGAAAACATATGCAATTCAGGCTGGAAGAGAATTACGTGTTATTGTAGGAAGTGAGAAGGTAAGTGACGAAGAAGCTGAAAAGTTATCGTACGATATTTCTCAAAAAATTCAAAACGAGATGACTTATCCGGGACAAATAAAAATTACAGTAATTAGAGAAACAAGAGCAATTAATTATGCAAAATAAACTTATTTATTAAATCAAAGATGAGCCCTGATTTTAACTGGGGCTTTTTTTTATTATTTTTAATGTTTGTTACTAGTTCAACTTGTTACGAGTTTTGAGTTTTGAGTTTCTTGTTATTGGTTTTAAATATTAATGCAATTTAGTATGAATATTCAAATGGTCGACCTTAAAGGTCAGTATGAAAAGATAAAAAATGAGATTAATGCCGGGATTCAGGAAGTACTTGATTCAACAGCATTTATTAATGGACCAAAAGTTGAGGAATTTTCCAATAATCTTTCTACGTATTTAGGAGGTATAAATGTTGTTCCCTGTGCAAATGGAACAGATGCCCTGCAAATTGCTTTAATGGCTTTAGGTCTGGAACCAGGTGATGAAGTAATCGTTCCGGTTCATACCTATGTTGCAACTGCAGAAGTTATTGCTTTACTAAAACTGGAACCTGTATTTGTAGATGTTCATCCTGAATACTTTACCATTGATGTAAATCAAATTGAGGGAAAAATCAGCCCAGGAACAAAAGCAATTGTTCCTGTCCATTTGTATGGACAGTGTGCTGATATGGAGACTATAATGAAAATTGCTTCAAAACATGATCTTTTTGTATTAGAAGATACAGCACAAGCAATTGGAGCGAACTATACTTTTTCAGATGGACGAATAATGCAAGCAGGTACTATTGGCGATATTGGCACAACTTCTTTTTTCCCTTCTAAGAATTTAGGATGCTATGGCGATGGCGGAGCTCTTTTTGTGAAAAATGATGAACTTGCAAAGAAATGTAAGATGATTGCTAACCATGGTCAGAGTGTTAAATATCATCACGATATTATAGGTTGTAATTCCAGATTAGATACTTTGCAGGCAGCAATTTTGGATGTTAAATTGAAATATTTAACTGATTATACTGTTTCCAGACAAAAAGCTGCAAAGATTTACGATGAATTATTGAAAAATATTCCTGGAATTAAAACTCCAAAAACTGCTGAATACTCTACTCATGTATATCATCAATATACTTTACTACTCGATGAGTCAATTAATAGAGATGATTTACAGAAATTGCTTAAAGATAATGGTATCCCTTCCATGATTTATTATCCGGTTCCTTTACATTTTCAAAAAGCATATAAAAAAAAGAATACCGAAGTGTTTTCTGTAACAGAAAGATTGTCAAGAACGGTTTTATCATTACCAATTCATACAGAAATAACTAGGGAGGAACAAGAGTTTATTGTATCTTCGATTATTGAATTTTTTAAATAAAACAATATGAATTATTTTGCTCATGAAACCGCTGTAATTGACGATGGTTGTCAAATAGGAGAAGGAACTAAAATCTGGCATTTCTCGCACATTATGCCTGGCTGTAAAATTGGAATTAATTGTAATATTGGACAAAATGTTGTTATATCACCGGAAGTTGTTTTGGGCAATAATGTAAAAGTGCAAAACAATGTTTCTATTTATACAGGCGTAATTTGCGAAGATGAAGTTTTTTTGGGGCCATCAATGGTTTTTACAAATATTACGAACCCAAGAAGTGGAATCGTAAGAAAGGATAAATACGAAAAAACAATCGTGAAAAAAGGAGCTTCAATAGGTGCAAATGCGACTATTGTTTGTGGACATGATATTGGAGAATATGCTTTTATTGGTGCAGGGGCAGTTGTTACTAAAAATGTTAAGCCGTATGCTTTAATTGTTGGTAATCCGGCAAAGCAGATTGGCTGGATGAGTGAATTCGGGCATCGTTTAAACTTTAATGATAAAGGTATCGCCATTTGTCCTGAAAGTAAAGAGAAATATCAGCTAAAAGATGATCAGGTTATAAAAGTGGACTAATCAGAAATAAAAAAAGTAAAAAAACAAATTATAAATAGTTCTTGATTTGATTATTTTTTGTTTTTTGAGCGATTTAAGATTTTGGAGTTCTGTTGGGTTCAAAAATTTGTTCCACGCAAAGCACGCGAAAACAATAATGCGAAATGCGCAAAGAAAATGATATTTCATGTCAAATAATTGGAGCTGCTATAGATATACTTATAGATTTTAATTCCAGAAAGTTGAAAGATTATATTCACAGAGTAGTACATAAATTATAAACTTTGCGAATCTTTTGCGTTGAAATTTTTGCGTCCTTTGCGAGGAATATGTCATGTAACAGAACATAAATTAATATTCTACAAGATTTTAACTTTGTTAGTGTAAATTTATACGAATTTAAATACAAAATTTTTCAGATAAAATGAGTAAAGTTTTAATAACAGGTACAGCTGGATTTATTGGATTTCATTTAGCCAATGTTTTAATAGCAAAAGGTTATGAAGTTGTTGGCCTGGACAACATTAATGATTATTACGATGTAAATTTAAAATATGGAAGGCTTAATGAATCTGGTATAAAAAGGGAACAAATAGAATATAATACATTGCTACGCTCCGAAAAATTTGATAACTATAGGTTCATTAAACTGGACCTTGAAGATCAGGAGAATATTAATACTTTATTTAAAAAAGAAAAATTTGACCTTGTTGTCAATTTAGCTGCTCAGGCAGGTGTAAGATATAGTTTGGAAAATCCACATGCATATATAAATAGCAATATTTTAGGCTTTACGAATATCCTTGAGGCTTGTAGGCATAATTCGATTAAACATTTGGTTTATGCAAGTAGCTCAAGTGTATATGGGCTCAATACCAAAATGCCATTTTCCACAAGTGATAATGTTGATCATCCCATAAGCCTTTATGCTGCCAGTAAAAAATCCAATGAATTAATGTCGCATACCTATAGTTATTTATTCAAATTGCCAACAACCGGATTAAGATTCTTTACGGTTTATGGCCCCTGGGGACGACCCGATATGGCATTGTTCATTTTTACAAAGGCAATTCTTGAAGATAAACCGATTGATGTTTATAATTATGGTAATATGCAACGCGATTTTACTTATATTGATGATATTGTAAATGGTATTGTTAAGGTTTTGGAGAATCCTCCTAAAGGAAAAGAGAAAATTGAGAATCCTTCAGTATCAGTTGCTCCATATAAAATCTATAATATCGGAAATAGTACTCCTGTTAAACTGATTGATTTTATTGATGCTATTGAAATAGCATTAAATAAAAAAGCAATACGGAATTTAATGCCTATACAAGCAGGTGATGTTGAAAAAACCTGGGCAGATGTTACTGATTTAATTGAAGACTTAGGATACAAACCTGCAACGGATATTAATTATGGTGTAAGCAAGTTTATAGAGTGGTACAAATCATATTATAAAATAGAATAGAAGCACTAACTGAAATGTTAATTAAGTGCTAAAGCCCAGTAGGGGAAAAACAGTGAATGAGAACTTTAGTCCATGTTCTTTATGAATGATTTAAGAGAATAAAAAGACCAATTTAATTATTATTTTCCTTGAGATTTAATACTTTTGTGCAAATTTTAAATAAATAAAATGCAAGACAAGATTAAAAATTTTGCTTTGATTGGGGCGGCTGGGTATATTGCGATTCGCCATTTAAAAGCGATAAAAGAAACAAATAACATTTTACTTGCTGCTTTAGACAAGTTTGATAGTGTCGGACAAATAGATTCATATTTTCCCGATGCGGATTTCTTTGTAGAATTTGAACGATTCGACAGGCATATCGATAAATTAAAACGAAAAGGTACTAAAGTAGATTATGTAAGTATTTGTTCTCCAAATTACCTGCATGACTCTCATATACGATTTGCTCTAAGACAAGGTGCTGATGCGATTTGCGAGAAACCCTTAGTGTTGAATCCATGGAATGTTGAAGCCTTACAAGAAATTGAAAAAGAGACTGGGAAAAAAGTTTATAATGTGTTACAACTTAGATTACATCCTTCTATTATAGCGTTAAAGCAAGAAATAGAAAATGGACCAAAGGATAAAGTTTATGATGTAGATCTTACTTATATAACAAGTAGAGGAAACTGGTATTTTACATCATGGAAGGGCGATGAAGAAAAGTCTGGTGGGGTGGCAACAAATATAGGAGTGCATTTTTATGATATGCTATCATGGATTTTTGGCAATGTAAAGCAGAATATTGTTCACATATCTGAAAAAAATAAAGCAGCTGGATATTTAGAATTAGAAAGGGCAAGAGTTAGGTGGTTTTTAAGTGTTGATTTTGAAGATGTACCAAAGGAGATAAGATTAAAGGGACAGAGGACCTTTCGATCAATTTCTGTTGAAGGAAAAGAAATAGAGTTTAGCGGAGGATTTACTGATTTGCATACACAGACCTATCAAAGTATTCTTAATGGTAATGGTTATGGGCTCGATCATGCAAAAAAGGCCATAGATATTGTTCATAGTATAAGAAATAAAAAGCCAATAGGTTTGCATGGAGATTTTCACCCCTTTTGCAGATAAATAAATGAATTGTGAATTGTGATTTGTGATTAGAAAATATGGATTAAATTAATAATTAGAGGTAATAGGTGTAAGAGGAGATTAAAGTACTTGATAAGTGCTATTTACTTCCGATTGCTATCGGAATCACCATTAACCAAAAACTTTAGAAATAATGTATAACAAATTAGTAAAAAAAGAAGCTAAATTAGCAGTAATAGGATTGGGATATGTGGGATTACCAATCGCATTGGAATTTGCAAAAAAAATATCTGTAATAGGATTTGATATTAAGCAGGACAGGGTTGATTTGATGAAAAAGAAAATTGACCCAAGTAGAGAACTATCGGCAGAAGCATTTAATGATTGTGATATTAAATTTACTGCGAATATTGAAGATCTAAGAGAAGCAAATTTCTATATTGTTGCTGTTCCAACCCCCATCGACGATCATAATTTACCTGATTTATTCCCGGTTTTAAAAGCTTCAGAAACGGTGGGTAAGGTGTTGAAGGAAGGTGATTATGTGGTATATGAATCAACAGTTTATCCGGGTGCAACCGAAGAAGATTGTGTTCCTGTTTTAGAGAAAGAATCCAGATTAAAATATATCGATCAGTTTAAAGTAGGATTTTCACCGGAACGGATTAATCCAGGAGATAAAGTTAATACACTTACAACTATTGTTAAAGTTTCTTCTGGTTGTGACACTGAATCAGCAGAAAATATAGCAAAAGTTTATGAATTGGTAATTAAAGCAGGAGTTCACCGAGCAAGTTCAATAAAAGTTGCTGAGGCATCTAAAATTATTGAAAATACACAACGTGATATTAATATCGCATTTATGAATGAGCTTTCAATAATTTTCAATCGTATGAACATTAATACTTTTGAAGTTTTGGAAGCCGCCGGAACAAAATGGAATTTCTTAAAATTCTTTCCTGGCTTAGTTGGTGGGCACTGTATTGGTGTTGACCCATATTACCTTACACATAAAGCTAAACAGTTGGGCTATCATGCGCAAATGATTAACTCTGGACGTTTTATAAATGACTCCATGGGTGGTTATGTGGCAAAACAAATTGTGAAGAAATTAGTAAAAGCTGAGAAACATATTCAAAATTCAAAAGTCCTTATAATGGGAGTGACGTTTAAAGAAGATGTAAGTGATATCCGAAATTCAAAAGTAGTAGATGTATATAGAGAACTTCTTTCCTATGGGGTTAGTGTTGATGTAATTGATCCTTATGCTGATCCGGAAGAAGTTAAGGAAGAATATCAATTTGAATTAGCGGCTGAAACTGCTCAGGATTATGATGTGGTTGTTGCTGCTGTAAGTCATGATAAATATAAGGATTTAGATGAAAAGTATTTTAAATCAATTACAAATGAAAATGCCTTATTTGTTGATATTAAAGGGACTTATCGAAATAAAATAAAAGAATTAAATTATTGGAGTTTGTAATGAAATAATGGATCATGAGAATATCGATGGTAGGTACTTGTAATGAAGTTGCAGTCTTTGGTATAAATTTTACTGAAATAGGGGTTGTTAGTTAAAGTAAATAAAGCTTTTAATAGCGACATAAAAGGAAAATGAATTGCCTTTATGGTATTGTCGTTTAAACTAAACATGATGATCTGTATGAAGTAATTGTGTTAATAGTTAATAATAAGTTAGTATAAGCTGGAGCAAAAGCAGATTGATATGATTCTGTAGATAAGAAAGAATGAGGATTAGAATTGTGATATGATTGAATAAACTGCTAAAATTTATAAACCTATTGAGGACGGCGCCTGCATTTTTCAATTAATTGAATGGCAAGAACTCATAGTTCCAAAATAGAAAGAGATAGAAAATTAATGATAAATAAACTTGTTTTCGATAGTCATATATATGAGCCTGAAAATATGAAAAAAGGAGGGTGGACGTATTATAGAATATAGCAAATCTAGACATTCAAAAAATCGATATTAGTATTGTAAACCTGTTTTCATATTCGATGGAAGGAATATCTTAGATCAAAAGAAATTAAATAAGATTTGTTTTAAGTTGATGGAATCATAAAAGGAATTTAGATTTTGATTATAATTATAAAATTAGTAATAGAATAGAACTATGATTAATATTAATGAGTTTATATCTAAGTACGTAACTAGGAGAGAATTAAGCATGTTCTTGCCTGATATAAATGCAAATATAGCTCAATTAAAGCAAGAAATTAATGGTAAATCTGTTTTAGTTATAGGAGGAGCAGGTACAATTGGTAGTTCTTTTATAAAAGCTTTGTTACCATTCCAACCTAAATCCCTGACAGTTGTAGATATTAATGAGAATGGTTTAACCGAACTAACAAGAGATTTACGAAGTTCAAAGGATCAAAATATGCCTGAAGAATACACAACTTATCCAATGAACTATGCTGATAATGTTTTTAAAAAACTATTTATTAATCGTAAAGGATACGATATTGTGGCTAACTTTTCGGCACATAAGCATGTTAGAAGCGAAAAAGATATTTATTCTGTCGAAGCATTAATAAGAAATAATATAATTAATGCAAAGAAATTACTTGATTTATTAGAAGAATACCCTCCTTATAGATTCTTCTGTGTTTCTACAGATAAAGCGGCAAATCCAGTGAATATTATGGGAGGAAGTAAAAAAATAATGGAGGATATGATTATGGCTTATTCTTCAAAATTTAATATTACTACAGCCAGATTTGCCAATGTAGCATTTTCAAATGGTTCATTACCAGAAGGGTTTCTAAATAGAATCTCTAAACATCAACCAATTTCTGCTCCAAATGATGTTACACGATACTTTGTATCTCCAATGGAAAGTGGTCAAATATGTCTATTAGCATGTATGTTAGGGAATAGTGGAGAGGTATTTTTTCCAAAGCTTAAACCTGAACATATAATGACATTTTCTGAAATTGCAAATTTATTATTAAATGAATTAGAGTATGATCTTGAATATTGTAAATCTGAGAGTGAAGCAATAAGTAAATCTCTTTCAGTAATAGACAAAACTAATAGATATCCTGTGTATTATTCAAAAAGTAATACTACTGGTGAAAAACCTTACGAGGAATTTTATACTTCAAATGAGATAACTGATATGAATCGTTATAAAGCCCTTGGTGTTATTACAAATATTAAATCAAAACCAATAAGTGATATAGATTTATTGATTGAAAAGTTAGAAGAGGTTTTCAGTTCGAAATGCACGAAAAAAGAAAAAATTATTGCAATAATGAAAGATTTTTTAGTGAACTTTGATCATAAGGAAACAGGAAAAACTTTAGATTCTAAAATGTAATGTATAAAGAAATAGTTGATTTTATTAAAAGATTGTATAAAACAGAAAGTTTTATACCACTGCATTCTCCCTTATTTATAGGAAATGAAAAAAAGTATTTAGAAGAATGTATTGATTCGACATTTGTTTCAAGTGTAGGTAAATATGTAGATAAATTTGAAGAATTAGCAGCTAGTTACACCGGAGCTAAAAAAGCGGTTGTATGTTTAAATGGTACTAATGCATTATACATTGCATTAAAACTTGTGGGAGTGAAGGAGGACGATGAAGTAATAACTCAAGCATTAACTTTTATTGCGACGGCAAATGCGATTTCATATACAGGTGCACATCCTGTTTTTATAGATGTCGATAAAGAAACAATGGGATTGTCGCCTGATGCTTTAAACAAATGGTTAAATGAAAACGCAGTATTAAAAAATGGAATTTGTTATAATAGTAAAACTGGCAGAAGAATAAAAGCATGTATTCCAATGCATACTTTTGGACATCCTGTACGACTAGAAGAATTGATAGGAGTTTGTAAAAAATATTCAATAGAGTTAATAGAAGATGCTGCAGAAAGTTTAGGAAGCTTTTATAAAGAAAAACACACAGGAACTTTCGGTAAAATAGGGATACTAAGTTTTAATGGAAATAAAACTATCACTACAGGTGGTGGTGGTATGCTGCTCTTTAATGATGAAAGCATGGCCCAGCATGCAAAACATTTAACTACACAAGCTAAAATTCCTCATGCTTGGGAGTTTTCACATGATCATATTGGATACAATTACAGAATGCCAAATATTAATGCTGCTTTAGGATGTGCTCAAATGGAACAGCTAGATAAATTTCTAAAAAGTAAGCGTTTAATTGCAATGGAATATGAAAAGCTTTTTAAAGATTCTAGTATAGGTTTTTTTAAAGAGCCAAAAGATTGTGAATCTAATTATTGGTTAAATGTAATTATTTTACCTAATAAAGTTGAAAGAGATGCTTTTTTAAAATATTCAAATGAAAATGGAGTAATGACACGACCTATTTGGCAATTAATGAATCGAATGCCTATGTTTAAAGCATGTCAAACAGATGAACTCGTTAATTCTTTTTGGTTTGAAGAAAGAGTTGTAAATTTACCAAGTGGGGTAATTCAAATCTAATAATTTAATTATGCAGCAATCAATACTAGGGCTATTTTATGAGGAATTTGTTGTTGGTGAAGAAATAAAACATAATCTCTCAAAGACAATCTTTGAGAGTGATAATAATCTTTTTAGTTTATTAACAATGAATCATCACCCTGTTCATACAAATACGGATTATGCGAGTAAAAATGAACATGGGAAAATACTCGTTGTTGGAACATTAGTTTTTTCTTTAGTTGTTGGTATGACAGTTCCCGATATTAGCGGGAAAGCGGTGGCAAATTTGGGTTATGAAGATGTTAAACACTTAAATCCAGTTTTTATAGGAGACACCCTATATGCTCGAACTCGAATTATTAGCAAACGTGATTCCAAATCAAATAATGATAGAGGAATAATTTATGTGGAAACTATTGGTTATAATCAAAATCAAGAGAATGTAATTTCTTTTAAAAGAAACGTATTAATCAAAAAAAGAAATAATGGATAGTACAAAACTAATGAGAAGTTTAATGTTTGTACCTGGGCATAATGAGCGGTTGCTTAAAAGTGCTGCTAAATCTGATGCTGATGTACTTCTTCTAGATATTGAAGATTCCGTACAACCTATTTCTAATAAACAAATAGCCCGTAATAAAATTATAGAATATGTAAAAAAAGGAGCTTTCATTAACCATAGGGTATTTCCAAGAATAAATGATAGAGAAAGTGGAAACTTGTTAAGAGACATATACCAGTTAACAATTTCTGGTGTTCACGGATTTATGTATCCCAAAGCGAAGAAGGGAGATGATATTTATTTTATTGATAAACTTCTAGAAACAATAGAATATGAGAAAGGATTTGAAATAGGGACATTTAAATTGATTCCTCTGATTGAAACTGCTGCTGCAGTGCTTAATGCACAAGATATTTGCAAAGCTTCATCACGTGTAGTGGCAATTGCCTTTGGATGTGAAGATTTTGTAAGTGATCTTGAAGGGATTCATGATAAAGAACATGAGAGTTTATTTACTCCGAGGGCGATGATTGCTATGGCAGCTAGAGCATCTAATGTTATCCCAATTGATACCGTTCATATTGACGTGCACAATTTAGATGATTTGGAAGTCAACTTAAAAGTAGCAAAGAAATTGGGTTTTGAAGGGATGTTAATTCTTAATCCAAAAGAGTTAGAATTAGCACATAAATATTTTTCCCCAAGTGTTGATGAAGTAAACGATGCGAATGAAATGCTCGAGCTTTATGAGAAAGCTCAGAAAGAAGGGAAAGGTGTTGCTTTAAAAAACAACAGATTTATAGGACCTCCAATGGTAATTATGGCAAAAAAGGTTCTTGCTAAAAATAAAATGATTTTAAACAAGAATAAGAATGAATAGAAAAATAATAATCTTAGGTGGAATTGGGGCAGGATTGATAGCTGCAAGTATTATTGATTTAATTGATGATATGGAATTGCTTGGTTTTATTAATGAATCTGAACCTATTGGAAAGGAACTTGGTGATTTTGAAAGAAAATTTAAAGTAATAGGAAGAGATAAAGATATTCCAGAATTTCTTAAGGATGAATGTACTTATGTTTTTTCAGCTTTTTTGGATATGAAGAATAAAGAAGCATCATATAATAGATTAAAGAAGTTGGGAATCCCTGAAGAAAAATTTATTAATTTGCAACACCCTTCAGCTATAGTTCCCAAAGGCTATTGTAAAGTTGGCCATGGTGTAATGTTTGCACCTTTGTCACAGTTAAGTCCTGATACTACTGTCTCAAATAATTGCATCTTATTGCCAAATTCATTTCTTGGGCATAACTCATTTATGGATGAATTTTCTTCTATTGCTACTAACTCTGTAGTTGGGGCTCACGTTCATATCGGTAAAGGTGTACATATTGGAAGCAATGCGACGATAAGAGAAAAAGTAAAAATTGGAGATTTTAGCTTTGTAGGTATGGGATCTGTTGTATTGGAGGATGTTCCTAATAACTCTGTAGTAGTAGGAAACCCTGCGAAAATTTTAAGAACTATTAAGAACTAATTATTTTAAATTAGATAATAATCGATACTAGATTATCAATTTTTATTAAAACGCTTTAATAATAATGGAAATTAATCTAAATATGAACACCTTCAAAATTATAACTTATAAAGCAGTTTGATTTTCATGAAGAATAAAGTAACAATTATAGCTGAAGCAGGAGTTAACCATAATGGTTACTTGGAAAATGCTTATAAACTAATAGATATTGCTAAAAATGCGGGTGCTGATTATGTTAAATTTCAAATAAGTAAACCTGGAGGTAGTATTACAAAATATGCCCCTAAAGCTAAATATCAGATTATAACTACAGGAAATGAGGAGTCACAGTATGAAATGGGAAATAAGCTTAGGTTTACTTTCGATGAACACATAATGTTGATGGATTATTGTAAAAAGGTTGGGATTAAATATTTATCATCGCCATTTGATATTTCAGCTGTTAATTTTTTAGTTCAGCAAAATATTCCATTTTGGAAAATAGCATCAGGAGAAATAACTAATTATCCTTTTCTTGTTGCCATGGCAAAATATAATAAAGAGATAGTAATGTCAACAGGTATGTCTAGCCTTGAAGATATCGAAAATGCAATTGATGTTTTAACCCAGCATGGAACTGAAAGAAATAAAATTACTTTACTTCAATGTAACACAGAATATCCTACACCTATGTGGGATGTAAATTTAAAAGTTATGCAAACTCTTAAAGATACTTTTAAGCTCCCAATAGGTTATTCAGATCATACTCTTGGTATAGAGGTCCCAATTGCCGCAGTTGCATTAGGAGCAACTATTATTGAGAAACACTTTACGTTGGACAGAAATATGACAGGACCTGATCATTTGGCTTCATTGGAACCGGATGAATTATTTCAAATGGTGAAATCGATACGTAATATTGAATTAGCAATAGGAGATGGGGTTAAACGTGTATCCTTATCTGAAATTAATAATAGAGATGTAGCCAGGAAAAGTATTGTAGCTTCTGGACATATTAAAAAAAACGAAATATTTTCTGATAAAAACCTTACAACAAAAAGACCAGCTTCGGGAATTTCTCCTATGGAATGGGAAAGTATTATTGGGAAAAAAGCAAAACGTGATTTTGAAGAAGATGAATTAATTGAATTATGAGAAAAATATGTGTTATAACAGGAGCACGTTCTGAATATGGTTTGTTGAATCGTCTTATGAAATTAATTCAAAAGGATAACGAAACACAACTACAATTAGTTGTAACCAATATGCATTTACGTCCCGAATTTGGAAATACTTACCTTGAAATCGAAAAGGATGGTTTTTTCATTGATAAGAAGGTATATATGAAGCCCAAGTCAGATACTCCTGGTGAAGTTGTATTTGCAATGAGTGAAGAAATGGTTGGATTAAATCAGAGTTTTGAAGATTTAAAGCCAGATTTATTAGTTCTTTTTGGAGATCGTTATGAGATGTTAGTAGCGGCAATAGTTGCAATGATGCATAAGATTCCAATAGCCCATATTGGTGGAGGAAATATCACAATGGGAGCTTATGATGATAATATACGACATGCAATTACAAAGTTGAGTCATCTGCACTTCCCTTCAACAATTATTAATCGCGATAGAGTTATTCAATTAGGTGAATCTCCAGATCACGTTTACTGTGTTGGGTCACTGGGTATAGAGGTTATTAAACACACGCAGTTGCTGAATAAGGAGGAAATTGAAAAAAGTATAAATTTTAAAATCGATAAAAAAACAGTTCTTGCAACTTATCATCCTGCAACATTATCAAATAGGAATATAGAAGATGATATGAGGGATTTTTTAACTGTATTAGAAGAAAAAAAAGATTTACGTATTATTTTCACTATGCCGAATTCGGATGAAGGAAACAGTATTATTAGAAATCAAATTAATCAATTTGTTGAAAAACATTATAAACGCTCAATTGCTTTTTCTTCATTAGGCAATTTAAAATATTTGTCAGTAATGAAGTATGTTGCAGCAGTCGTTGGGAATTCATCTAGTGGGTTAGTAGAAGCTCCATTATTTGGAATACCCACTTTAGATATTGGAGATAGACAAAAAGGAAGAGAAAGGAGTACTAGTGTAATACATTGCAAAAGCGATAAGGAATCTATATTAAAAGGATTAAATGAAATTCTTGATAGAGAAGTAGGCTATAAGAAAAAATACTCCAGTCCTTATGAAAAAGAAAATACAGCTGAAAATATATTTAACGTAATAAAAAACTTCCCTTTAGGGAACATCATTCAAAAACAATTTTATCAAAAACAAGGGTTCTGAATTGCAGTTTGGTTCAATTTATTGATTATAAAAGATAAAACTTAATTGTTTTTGGCATTTATTAATACTAATCTTATAAAATCATTTCTTTTTAGTAGTTTGTTATGGAAATAAATAATCAAGATTTTGCTAACCTTCTTATATCTGAGGATTCTACTATAATTGATGCTTTAGGACTTTTAAATAAAGTTCATGGACTAAGCCGAATGATATTATTTGTCCATAATATGTCAAAAGAGATTGTGGGTTCATTAACAGATGGCGATGTAAGACGTTCATTACTCCAAGATAAGGATGTAAATAAGAAGGTTGGTTTATTATGTAATCGAAATTTTGAATATTGTTATTCAGATGAAGATTATTTAAATTTTAAAAAGTATCGCAAAAAAGACATTCGTATTTTGCCAATTCTTGATAGAAACAAAAAATTAATAGATTTAATAGATTTAGCTATCATAAGAGCAAAATTACCGTTAGAATGCTTTATTATGGCGGGAGGTCGTGGAGAACGATTAAGACCACTTACTGATTCGATACCTAAACCAATGCTGCTTCTTGGAAATAAGCCCATAATAGAACATGTTGTTGACAAACTTGTTCTTTTTGGGATTAAAAAAATATATATTTCTATAAAATATCTCGGAGATCAGATAGTAGAGTTTTTAGGTGATGGTTCTAGAAAAGGAATCTCAATTGAATATATAAGAGAGGATCAACCTCTTGGTACTGCAGGATCTTTGTCTTTGGTGAAAAAGTTCAACACAGAACACATACTTTTAATGAACAGCGACTTATTTACTGATGCCAATTTTGAGGATCTATATTTAATGACAATTCAAAATAAAGCTTCTCTTGGAGTTGCAACAATACCTTACACTACAAAAGTTCCTTACGGTGTATTTAAAACTAATGAGCATACTGTTGTTGGCCTAAAAGAAAAACCGATTTATACAAATTATGCAAATGCAGGTATTTATATTATTAGTACCGATGTTTTGGATAGAATACCACATAATTGTTTTTACAATATTACAGACTTAATTGAACAATTGATTTCGGAAAATAAGACAATTATTCATGATCCAATTATTAGTTACTGGATTGATATTGGACAGCATCAAGATTATTTAAATGCCCAAGAAATTGTAAAACATCTACAAAACTAAAAAATTATGATATATGATAAATTAGATAATATTACCCGTTATAAGTAATTATTTCCAGAATTAATAAACTTTATAGAAATAACAAACCTTGATGAATTGCCAAACGGGAAGCATATTATTCCCAATGAAATTTTTGTTTTAGTGAATGAGTATGAGACAAAAAATGTAAATAACATATACTCGAAAATCATAGAAAAAATATCTATTTCCAAATAATGCTATCAGGTAAAGAAAAAGTAGCTTTGGCAAAAGATTATTCGAAATTGTATAAAGAATATGACTGCGAATCTGATTATGAATTGCTAGAAGCTGATCCATATTTGATTAAATTTGATTAAAATATTATGCAGAAAAAAGAATATTTGGCCATTATTCCAGCTCGAAAAGGAAGTAAAAGGTTACCAAATAAAAATATTAAAAATTTAGGAGGACATCCTTTAATCAGCTGGACAATTAGAGCTGCATTGGATTCAAAATATCTGAATGATGTAATGGTTAGTACTGATAGTGTTGAAATCGCTGAAATATCAAAGCATTATGGAGCCAGTATTCCTTTTATTCGTCCTGATCATTTGGCTAAAGATGACTCAAGTAGTTTTGATGTCGTAAAACATGTAATTGATTTTTACAAAAACAATGGTATTGAATATGAGAATATTGTACTATTACAACCAACTTCGCCGTTAAGAACTTCAAATGAAATCGATAATGCAATTGAAATGCAGGTGATAAAGAATGCAAACTCAATAACATCTGTTTGTGAGGTTGATCATTCTCCATTATGGACTGGGACAATTCCAATTGATAATTCAATGAGAGGTTTTTTAAATCTAAATTCAAAAGTAAACAGGTCTAAGGATTTAGAGACTTATTATAGATTGAATGGTGCTATTTACATTGTAAAGACATCAAGAATTTTGGAAGAGAAATCATTTATAAGCCAGGAAAAATCATTTGCTTTTAAAATGGGAAGAGAACAATCTGTTGATATTGATACAATATTAGATTTTAAGTTAGCAAGTTTAATATTGCAAGACCATGAAGATTAATAAAAAATTATTTAAGTCGTTTTCAATTTACTCTGGTTCTAACTTACTAAACTCTTTAATTCCGTTTCTTTTACTACCTATTTTAACTCGGTATTTGTCTGCGGAAGAGTACGGTATTGTTTCGATGTTTCAGTTGCTAACTTTTTTCACACTGCCAATAATGAGTGTATCTGGAGCAGCTGCTGTTACAAGAAAGTATTATGAGATTAATGATACTGCATTTAAAAAATACTTTTTCAATTCAATAATAATTAATTTGTTCAATCTAATCTTGTTGTTTTTATGTTGTTATTTTTGCGAAACATGGATTAGCAGATTGACTGGTTTTCCCAGATACTGGCTGTATGCTGTAATTTTATATTCATTATTTTTTAATATTGCGGAATTATTACTTAGTTTATGGCGTGTTCATAATAATGAATTTTTTTACGGATTGTTCCGAATATTAAGAACATTGCTTGATTTAGTTATTTCATTATTTTTTATTATATCTATAAATCTTACCTGGCAAGGACGAATATTAGGTCAGCTAATTAGTATAGTTCTTTTTGGAGTATTAGCCCTATTTATATTATATAAAACTAATTATTTGAAATGGGAAATAGATAAAATTGATATAAAAGATATATTAATATATGGTTTTCCTTTAGTCTTCCATAGTGTTGGTTCCTTTTTTATAGGATTCGTTGATAAACTATTTATCATTAATCTTTATGGATTATCTGCCA
>KB227079.1_pt30 | contig 16536 bp, 14 predicted proteins | sample 524768 | NCBI WGS metagenome assembly AMQJ01 (sample SAMN00998488, study PRJNA167727) | sediment metagenome | isolation source: subsurface aquifer sediment | place: USA: Rifle, Colorado | collected Aug-2009
CCCTCGGCTGATTTCTTTTACGGATAATGCCTAACAATTTGACCTCATTCATCCAATTTACAATACTCACATTTCAAAGGAAAGGTAGACCATGTCAGAAGAATTGAATAAAATCATAGCCAAAGACCCCGATCAGAAAGAGTTCCACCAGGCCGTCCGGGAAGTGCTCGAAACCGTGCAGCCCGTGCTGGACCGCAACATCGAATACCGCAAAGCCAAAATTATAGAGCGCCTGGCCGAGCCTGAACGGGTGGTCATGTTCCGGGTGCCCTGGATGGACGACACCGGCACCGTCCAGGTTAACCGCGGTTATCGCATCGGAATGAATTCGGCCATCGGTCCCTACAAGGGCGGGCTGCGTTTCCACCCTTCGGTGAATCTGTCCATACTCAAATTCCTGGCTTTCGAGCAGGTTTTTAAAAATGCCCTGACCACCCTGCCCATAGGCGGCGGCAAAGGTGGCTCAGACTTTGACCCCAAAGGAAAATCAGACAATGAAGTCATGCGTTTCTGCCAGTCTTTCATGTCCGAACTTTACCGCCACATCGGCCCCAACACCGACGTTCCCGCCGGGGATATCGGCGTGGGCGGCAGGGAAATCGGTTATCTTTTCGGACAGTATAAACGACTGAGCAATGAATTCTCCTCAGTGCTCACGGGCAAGGGTCTGGACTGGGGCGGCAGCCTCATCCGGCCGGAAGCCACGGGCTACGGTGCGGTCTATTTTGCAGCTGAAATGCTGGCCACCCGCAATGGCAGCATGGAAGGCAAAACCTGCCTGGTTTCCGGTTCCGGCAACGTGGCCCAGTACACCGTGGAAAAAATTCTGGACCTGGGGGGGAAAGTCGTCACCATGTCGGACTCCTCCGGGTTCATCTACGACGAAACAGGTATTGACCGGGAAAAACTGGCCTGGGTCATGGAGCTGAAAGAGGTCAGGCGGGGTCGAATTAAGGAATACGCGGAAAAATATCCGGAAGCCGTATACACTCAAACAGATGCCGCCCTGGATTACAATCCCTTGTGGAACATCAAGGCCGACTGCGCCTTCCCCTCTGCCACCCAGAACGAAATTAACAGCAAGGATGGGCGTAACCTCATTGAAAACGGGGTCTTTTTAATCTCCGAAGGGGCCAACATGCCCTCCAGCCCGGAAGCTGTCGACCTTTTTGTGGATCGCAAAATCCTCTACGCCCCCGGTAAAGCGGCCAATGCCGGCGGGGTGGCGGTTTCCGGCCTGGAGATGTCCCAGAATGCCGTACGCATGTCCTGGAACCGGAAAAAAGTGGACAGGCGCCTGTATGGCATCATGAAATCCATCCATAAATCTTGCGTGGACGCCTGTGAGGAATACGGCGAGAAGGGCAACTACGTGGCCGGGGCCAACATTGCCGGTTTTACAAAAGTGGTCAACGCCATGCTGGATCAGGGTCTTGTATAGCCCTTAAATTCCTGCTATATCCAAATTTATATCAGCATCAGCCGCCCTGTTTGTATCGGGCGGCTGGAAAAATTTAGGAGGGAGGAAGTGGGGCATACTGTGGAGCAGCCAGATATCGAAAGCCTGGTCCGCCGCAACCGGGAGCTTGAACAATTGGAGCAGGACCACCGGCGCATGGAGTTAATCTTCAAGCAGCAGGCTCATAATCTCCAGGAACGTATGAAGGAAATCAACTGCCTGTACGGTATTTCCAAGATCCTGGAACAGACCGGGCTCTCCCTGGAAGAGACCTTCCAGAAGGTGGTCAATATCATTCCTCCCTCCTGGCAGTACCCGGAGATCACATGCGCCCAGCTCCTCATCAATGACCAGAGTTTTCGCACCAAAAATTACAAAAACACCTTTTGGAAACAGCAGGCCGAAATCATTGCCTACGGTGAACCCATGGGCATCCTCACGGTCTGTTACCTGGAAAAGCGCCCCGACCTTGACGAGGGCGCATTTCTGGCTGAAGAACGGTCGCTGATCAATGCTATAGCCGAACATCTCGGCCGGACGATAGAGCGGAAAATGGCGGAAAACGAACTGCGGGAATCCCGGCGCAAGCTCAAGGAACAGAACCAGCAGCTCAAGGAAAAAAATATTGCCCTGCGAGAAGTGATGAGTCAACTGCGCGAGGAAAAAGCAGATCTGGAAGAGCGGGTTCTGGCCAATGTGGAAAATATGCTGCTGCCCCTGGTTAAAAAAATGGGAGACCGGGGATCGGACCTGGATAAAGACTACCTGCGACTGCTGGAAGAAAACATCGCCCAGCTCACCTCTTCCTTTGGTTCCAAAATCTGTCACCTCAACCAACGCCTCACGCCCAGGGAAAGCGAAATCTGCAATATGATCCGCGCCGGCCTGGGCTCCAAGGAGATCGGAAAAATGCTGAACATCTCCTACCGCAGTGTGGAAACCTATAGAAACCACATCCGCAAAAAGTTGGGCATCACCAATAAAAAAATTAACCTGACATCTTACCTGTCCGGCCTGTAATCCGCATGGAGGAACACCCATGGGCAACCTGCTGCCTGACATCAGCCAATCCCCCCATATCATTGACCGCGCCGACGCACTCAACCTCAACATCAGGATTCTCTACGAGGCGGTCATTGATCTTTCCGCCCAGGGTCTGATCACGGCCCATTGCATCAATATGGCCGCAGGTATCCTGCTCAATGATTTGGGGCTTCCCAGCTATTTTTTCGAAAATATCACCAAGGACTCCCTCAAGCAGATCCTATCCTCCATTACCTCCAGCATCGCCGTCCAGGATGGCCGGGTCGTCCTGGTGGGACGGGTGGCCCACATCGACTTTGACCTGGGGCAGGGCAGTGAGGTCCAGCGGGTCCGCATCGCCACCCGGGAAACCCGGGACGCCATGGAAAAACTTATGGAAAACATGATATCCGGCCATCGCAGGGAATATTACTACAGCCGGGAAAATGAATACTACACCTATATTTTCCGGCCGGAGACAGTAAACGATTTCACCAAACATGAGTTCAAGGCATCTCCCTTTCTTTTCAACCTTGCCGGGGATTACACCGCAACCCCGGAATCCACCCGCATGCGGTATGAAGACTTTCTAAGGAATTGCAAGATATCGGTGACGCCCCTGGTGGAAGCCTTCAATCTGCCGGCCACTGCGGAAACCCGGATCATGTTCAACTCGGATTTCGCCACCCCCCAAATCCCAATTTTCCGGCAGTTACTCAAAGACCACGGCTTCAGCCTCATGCGGGCCTATTGGGAACCCTATTGGGGCGGCACAGATGTTCCCACGTCTATCTGTTCCCTCTATATCCGGGGAGAAATTTCACGGACCCAGGAAAATGAACTGATTCGGGATATTCAGGATTTTTTGGCCTTTGATGTGGGCCCTGTCACGACACTTTACGTGGAAGGAAAGCTGACCTACAAGGAAATGCTTTTTGCCGGCAATGCTATTGATTTTGCACGGATATTCATCTTCTCGGAAAGCAAGGCCCAAAGTGATTCTGCCATTATGTCCCGCCTGGATGACAGGGCCTGTGAAGAGGCTTTTGCGGCCCGGATCCACGAGGCCGCCCGGGCCGCCTTTGACATCCGAACGATTAAGGCCGCTGTTACGGCCCACCCCGGCCTGCTTAAAGCCTTGTATGAATTATTTGCCCTTCGTTTTGATCCGACCACGGCTTCGCTTCGGTCGACAGCGGATTCCATAAAACAACTTGAGACGTTCCACCGGATGTGCCGGAGCCGCCTCACAGAACACCCCACAGCCCTGCAGGTCTTCCGGTTCATGGCAAAACTTGTGACCAACTGCCAAAAGACCAATTTTTATACCCCGGGTAAACGGGCTTACAGCTTTCGCCTGGACAGCGGTATCCTGGACCCCCTGGTATACAACCGGCCTGTCTACGGGATTTTCTTTATCAACGGCCACTATGCCGCAGGCATCCACATGCGGTCTGCCGACATTGCCCGGGGCGGTTTGCGCCTGGTAACAGGTGGGGCAGCGGCCCACGAAAGGCAGATGGAAAATGCGGCCCTGCTCAGCTTTATCCTGGGGCCCCGGGACCGGCGGCTTAAACATAAGGACATCTGCGAGGACGGCGCTGCTGGTGTGATCGTTCTCCATCCAATTTACGCTGAATATTCCAGGGATGCAGTATTGGATTTCACTGAAGGTATCCTGGATCTCATCCTTCCCAATGAATATGTAATGGATTATTACGGCCGCCCTGAAATACTTTTTTTCGAACCGGATCGGGGCACGGCAGGTCTGATGTATACCGTGGCCCTCCGGGCAAAGGAGCGGGGCTATCCCCACTGGCGGACCATTGCCACTGAAAAGGGCTGCGGTATCCTCCACGATAATTACGGTCTTTTGGACAACGGCAAGGTGTTCGCGCTGCTTCCGGCCGCGAACGGCCTCAGCGACCTGCAAGTCGATGGAAAGTCCCAGCTGGTCACCAAAGATCTGGAGAGAGTTAGGAAAAACATCAGTGGGAAAATTAAAACCCTGGGCATGACCACCACGGCTATGATGGCGGCCTTCCGCACCCTGATCCACCACCATGACATCCGGGAAAAAGATCTTAATCTCATGGTCATCGGCGGACCCGGCGGCCGGTTGGGGGGAAATGAACTGCTCTGCTGCCGGAGCCGGATCTGCCTGGCCATAGACAACGAAGGGGTCCTCTTTGATCCCACCGGCCTGGATCCAGGTGAATTGGAAAAATTGGTCTTAGCCGCCCGTACCGGCATCGCCGCGGGCACTATGGCCTTTCCTGCGGACATGCTATCCCCGGAGGGATTCAAGGTGCCGGCGACGGCTGCGCGCATCTTTCTGCCCGACGGTACGGTGGTCGAAGACAGTGCCCTTTTCCACCGGGCCTTTTTCTTTGATCCGGCAATGAGAGCCTACATTCGCAGGGCCGGCATCCGGGCCTGTCTGCCCTGCGGCGGATTCAAAGGAGGGGTCACCGGAAGAACCGTCACATCCTTTCTGGAAAATTTCAAGGAACTTGAATTCATTGTGGAAGGTGCCGGCCTTTTTTTCGACAACGACGCCCGGCGGCATATTGCGACAAACACCTGCATCCGTCACCTCAAGGATAGCACTGCCAACAAGGGCGGCGTATTCTCCTCGGTCATGGCCGAAGTCCTCCCGGGTTTCCTTCTTGGGGGCCAATATGAGGCCGCCATACTTGAAGATTCTAAAGTGTGCGGTGCCCTGATTCGAGAGATTATAGGTCTTGTTGAAACCCATGCGGCAGCGGAAACAAAGATAATAATCCGCCGCAGTAAAGCAGATCCGACCATTCCGCTTTTTGCGCAATCGGACAAGGCAGGGGAAGAGATCCTGGCCCTTCAGGAAACATTCCGAACCAGACTCAACACCATATTAAAGCAGAAAACCCTGGTTTGGAAAATATTGGCGGCCTATATCCCCGAGACGTTGGTCAAACTCATCGGGAAAAAGCGGATCACAGACATCCTCAATACCGATCCCATGCAGGAATACCGGAACGCTATCATCACCAAAAAACTTGCGGCCATGGCCTTTTACCGGTTCGGCCTGGAATGGGAGAATTTTAGGGCTGAGCTGGAAAAAGATTTTATCGACACAGTGACCGATCTGGCAGCGCCTCTCCCTCATCAGAGCGCATGGTCGGTTTCTGCTGCGTCTCCCTGAGCGTTGCCGTAGTTGCTTTGGAGCAAGAAATTCTGGGAATCTATGAATAAGTCATAGGACCGGACCTGCCCTTGGGCTTGAATAGACAAAACAATGATCTCACTCAAGGTTACGCTATTTTTTGGGTCCAACCAGGCGGCTTGTTACATCAACCGGGGCCACGATCTGTTTTTCTTTAACCATGATGCTTTCAGTCTGCTGCCATGCCCCGGAATCAATGATACCGATTTTTATCCCTTTGTCCGGTTTGATCAACGGACGGGTGGCTTCAAGCTGTTTTTGGCGAATATCGTCTCTGGTGCCTTTATCCTTTTTTTTGATCTGGGCTAAAACCTGGGCTTCGTTGGCCGGATCCACGGCAAATTCCCAGGCCGACAGCAGCGCCGCCATAAAAGCATTTACCGTGTCCGGATGTTTTTCCATCATGGTGCCTGACGTCACGACCGAGTTGGCTACAAAGGATACACCATAGTCCGCAGGGTTCAAAAATTTTACCTGCTCGCCTTCTGCGGCCAGCCTCTCTTTTAAGATAACCCCCTGGGAGTTGCGATATACCGGCCACACCTCAACTTCTTTTTTCAGAAACGGGGTAAAGTCAAACCTGACGCTGGAGATGCGGATATCTTTTAATGTAAGCCCTGCTTTGGCTAAAAGGGTGATCATGATGGTTTCATCATTCCCCCCGAAGGTGATCCCGATATGCCGGCCCCTTAAATCGGAAAGGCTTTTGATTTCAAGCAGGTCCGACCGGTAGATCCACTGCATGGGGTTGACCTGGAACAGTTGGGCCAACACCACGACGTCGGCGCCTTTTTCAAGTGCTCGGATGACCTGGTCGGCAGATGCCACGCCAAAGTTTGCATATCCAAGCTCAAGTTCCTTGATGGCATTTTTTCCGGTCCCGCCTTCATTTACGGAAACATCCAGCCCTGCTTTTTCAAAAAAGCCGCCGGTATCGGCAATGATGTCACCGGCCACAGAGGTGTTGAACAGCCATTTTAGACGGTAATTAAGCGTATCGCCGGCAAAGGCAGGTGTGAGAGCAAAAAACATCATGCAAAGGACAATAAGTCCTGCCCCGTTTATGGTGTTGGTTTTAAACTTTTTATTCATAACAGATATTCTCCCTTTGGTGCGAACCATTTGGTTTTCATTTGTTCGCCCACGGTTTCCAGAATGCCCTGGTAAACCGAGATAATAATGCCGATGGAAAACAGGGCCACAAGAATGCAGGCAAGATCGCTCTGGTACAGGGCAATGCGTATACTGTAACCGATGCCTTGATCTGCTGCAATAAATTCCGCCACAATGGTGCCGGCCATGGCCAGTGTGGCGGATCCTGAAATCACCGTGGTCAGCTTGTTTAGATTTTCAAAGGCCCTGATCTTGACTTCCAGCTGCCAGCGCATCCGGCCGGTGGCAATGTAAAAATGTTCAATGTCCTTTATGGGCGATGCCATGATTCCTAACACCGACAGCAGCAAAGGGAAATAACAGATCATGGAGGCAATGAGCAGGCGGGATAAAAATCCGTCCCCCAGGAGAATGAAAATAATCGGAGCCAGGGCCACAATGGGATAGGCCTGGATGTTATAGGCCATGACTTTGATAAATGAGCCTGCCCAGGATGATTTGCGGCCGATGATTCCCACAAAAAAGGCCATGAAAATCGAGATCATCTGCCCCAGAACAGTTACGGAAAGGGTATTGAGTACGTCAAAGAAATAGCCGCCGAGCATACGGTGTGCGGTATCAAAGATCACCGCTAAACCGGGGATAACATAATTGGACAGGCCCGCAGCATATTTGACGGTTAAAAGGCCGACAACGCCTATGCAATAGACAATCAGAAACTGGTAGATTCGTCTAAACAGCATTCATAATCTCCAGCATGGACCGGTCAATGGCCTGGGGATCTGAGGTATATCCTGTTTTATAATTTTGGCCCTGCACCACGACGGCGCCTTTATTTTTACCGGGATGGCTTAAGACCAGAATGTCTTTGCAGAATCGTGCCACTTCCATGAGGTTGTGGGAAATATAAAGAAACAGCTTGGCCGGAAATATCTCCTTTATGGCCAGGATAATGGTCTCCCGTAAGGCCTCATCCACATTGGCAAGACTTTCGTCCAGTATCAACAGGTCAAAGTCCTGGATAAGGTAGCGGATAAGGTTCATCCGGTTCTGCTGACCCATGGACAACTGGGAAAATCGTGATCCCAAAAGAGATTCAAGCTTGAAAATTTTGACAAGTTCCTTTTTAAGATCTGAATTTTTGGGGGGACACACCTTTTCCAGATGGGTGCCGGTGCTGGACCAGCCGGGCAGACGTTCCTGGTTGTAAGAATATAAAATGGTGGAAATGCCTTCATAAATCAACGCATTTCCCCCGGGGCCGCTGCTGCCGCCGGCAAGAATTCTGGCAAAGGAGGTTTTCCCCACGCCTGATGGCCCGAAAACAGCGTTAAATCCGGGTGCGGCCATGGAAAAATTAAGATTTTCCAGAACCGGTTTGTCCGCCTCCGGGTAGGTGAAAGTCATGCCCCTGCATTCAAAATGCATATTCTTCTCCAGTGAGGGTAGATGAACATTACAATAATTCTGTGGATTGTTTGCATATTTCATTGCAGGTCATGCGTCAGCCCAAGGCTGTCATTCAAGTTGGCTAATCCATACCGGGTTCGGCACGAAAAAGCAACTTTAAAGGGGCGTTTGCAGCAATTCTCAATCTGAATTATTGCTTGGAGAAGCCGTTCTGTAAAGGCGCAGCTGACCGGCGATTCCGGTCGGCATTCAGGAGCAACTCTTTAAGCGCCTTGTTAGACATGGCCCTGAGCCATTTATGCTCAAATCTCGGGTCCATGACGATCTTGGCGATGGCGGACAGGGCCTCAAGATGAAAATTGCGCTCATCCCTTGTGCCCACCAGTACAAATGCGGCATGAACGCTTGGGGTTTGGGGCGAAAAAATGATTCCCTTTTTGCTTCTGACGATTAGCATACCAAATTGGTTTTCTCCTTCAATGATAATGTGGGGGATGGCAAGTCCCGGTGCCAGCACCGTGGTCATTTCGTTTTCCCTTTGGCTAAGCATCTCAAACAGGGACAGAGAGCGTTCCCCTGCGCCGGATCGCTATGATAACCCAGTCAAAGGGCAGGCGAAGGTCTCTTAGGGAAATGCCGTCAAGGTCCGGGTTGCGGACCGTCACGTCTGCCACATCCCGGCCCCGTTGAAACCCCATCAGCAGGGAAGCCGCCTCCGGTGCCCGGACAAAGTGGTCCAGCAACCCGATAATGGCGGTGGAAGGATCCACCACCAATACGTTGAGATCCTGGAATGCGCTAAAGTTACTGCGGTCATTGAGGCGGGCAACCAGGGTCTGGGTGGCAAAATGCTCAAAGGCGGTTTCGCAGATATCCAGGTTTTCCCTGTCGCTCAGCAGGGTCACAATGGCTGTTGCTGTTTGGCACTGGATTTGTTCAAGGGCTTTGCGATCAAACCCGTCCACAACCTGTACAGGTATCTTGCGGCTGTTTTCCAGGCTGGATAGGGTCGATCCCCCCCTTGGCTGGGCCAGTTTCACCTGCCACCCATGGGAAAACAAGGTATGGGCCAATGCGGTAGATTGGCTGTCGGTTCCAAAAATTACCACATTTTGTGGCGCGGTCAAGGCATTGGGCTTGGCCGGGGAGTGATCTTCTTTCATCCGCTTGATGGCCAGTTTGAACAACGGGGGGCCGACGATCTCGTTAAGGATAATAACGGATATAATAAGCGTGGAAAAAGAAGGGCCCCCACTGGGGAAATTCTATTCCCACTTGTTTGGCAAGCCCAAGCCCGAGGCCGGCCTGGGTGATAAAGGCCATCCAGTAAGTCCGGCTGCTTTGGACGCCAATTCCGGCCAGACACCCCCCTAAAAAAGAGCCTGTAAATATGGCAAAGACGCGAACACCGAACAGGATAAGGGCAATCGGCCGGGTATCGGCCAGGGTATCAAGCCGGATGGAGGCCCCGGTCAGGGTGAAAAAGGCAATGTAAATCCCTGGACCGGTACGGTGGAGTAAATCAAGAAATTCTTTCCTGTACCGCCTTGAATTGGCAGTCAAAAAACCGGCCACCATGCAGACCAGAAGGGGTTCAATCAGGATTTCAATATTTATTTTATGGTGGGTGTACGCCCGAAGGATCAGGGAACCGATAAAAATAAGGTATCCGGTTAAAAGGATCAACACGGATTTTAAAACAAAGGAGGCGGGAAGCCGGAGGATAAAAAATAAAATTCCGGCGACCGGAATACCAAGGGAGATGGACAATGCGATCTCCAGGATCAGAAAAAGGACAACCCCGGTATTCCAGGTCAATCCTGTAAAGAGGGCGTCCGCCGTGGTGATCGCTGTGGCAAACAGCACAATGACCACCACGTCCATGATGACCGTCACGCCCATGACCGTTTTTGTAAACCGGCCCTTGGCCCTGAGCTCATTGATAATGGCAATGGCCGAGGACGGGCTCCTTACCACAAGAATGGCTCCGGCAATCAGTGCCACGCCAACTCTTCCTGAAACCGGCATGGCCGCCATGAAAGTTATATGGTCGGCAAGGGCAAAAAATGCCAGTGAACCCATTGTAAAGGTTGAGATCACAAGTCCCGATGTAATCCAGCCAATGGCAGTCAGCCTTGACTTGAGTTCTTTCAGATAGAGCTCCCCGCCTGCGGCAAAAGCGATCAGCCCCAGCGACACTTGATCCACAAAGGTCAGGGTTGAGATGGCCTGGCTGGGTATCAGGTTCAGTACATGGGGGCCGGCAATGATGCCGGTGAATAGAAAACCGCTGATCAGGGGAAAGCCGGCCTGTTTAAATGTGTCGCCAATCTGCCTGGCAGCCAGGGCAATGATGCAAAATCCTGCGGCAAATACAAGAAAATCCATATCCTGATCCGTTTGAGGTTTTCCCCCACCTTAACACGGAAATTCTGATTGGAAAATCTATTTCGGGTACGGAGGGTAACCCATTGCTTTATTAATGATGGCAAGCCATGACCTGTGCTATAGCCCTTGCAATCACACTTTTCAATATCCGGATCGTTTGCATTTCATAGTAAGTAAGGTATAAGAGGTGCTGAAAATAGACGAAAGGAGGGGAGACACAGTGACTGAGCATGTGCTTGACAATCTATTGAAAAATTACATGGATCTGATCTCACGGGTGGATGAGCATATCCAAAGGCTTGCCCGGGTCCATAAAGACCGGCTTGCCTGCAAAAAAGGGTGTGATGCGTGCTGCAGACACCTGTCTTTGTTTCCGGTTGAGGCCTTTGTCCTGTCACGGGCCTTCAGTCGCCTGGATGCCCCATGCCGGGAAAGGATTATTGGGCAGGCACGGCAGACCGATCGCACATGCCCCCTGCTTGTGGACCATGTATGTATGGTCTATGAGGCCCGCCCCATTATCTGCAGAACCCACGGATATCCCCTGTACATGGAAAAAGAGGGTAGGGCCATGGTGGATTTTTGCCCTAAAAATTTCAAGGGCGTAAAAAAACTGGATCGTTCTGATCTGCTGGACCTTGACCGGATGAATACCCTTTTAACTGCCGTAAACAACCATTTTGTTGCCTGCTTTGAAGACGGCCTGCCCGAACGGATACCTGTGGACCAGGCCCTGGAATTATATCAGGATCTTGAAATATCCTGAACCCTGCAAAAATTGCAGGGTTAACCCGAAGGGACCTCCACAAGTCTGCTGGCCGGGACCAGCCGGACCTTGCCCCTGGTTTTGGGAAGTTCTCTTTTCAGCGCATCCAGGGTGGCCTGGTGGGGGTGGCCGATACCAATGGCACTGCCATTTTCCTTGGCTTCTTTGATAAGTTTTTCGATTTGCCCTGAAATGTACTCAACATTCTGGACGTTATCCAGGAACACATCCCTGTGGGAAAATTTCAGTTGAAACATGCGGGCGCACTGCTCTGCTTTGGATTCAGCAGATGTCCTGGAATCAACAAAAAAGAGATTGTTTTGTTTCAGTACCGTGAAAATCTGATTCATTTTATCTGAATCGGCTGTAAGCCTCGAGCCCATGTGGTTATTTACCCCTACTGTGCCGGGAATCGCATGGATATCCTTGCGAAGCTGGGTTAACAGTTCCTCCGGGGACATCTTAGAGAACAACGCCCCCGGCCCTGGGTTGACTTTGGGGTACTCGGTCGGTTCCATGGGAAGATGCAGCATCAGTTCCGCCCCTTTTGCCGACAGGCTGTGAGCAAGTTGGGTTCCGGCAGGAGAAAAGGGCAGAATGGCGAAGGTGATATTCTTATCTATGTTGAGCAGGTCCATGGTCAGCTCTTTGTCATATCCGATATCATCAATGATAATAGCAATCTGAGGAACAAAATCATTCCTTTTCGGCGGTACAACCTTTTTGGGGGGGGGCGGCGTTACATCATCATACACTTCATAAACAATGGCCGAACCTTTTTTATGTACCTGTGTTTTGGCAATAGTGCTTTTATCCGGGGGATGCTGCTTTTCCTTAAGGCCATCTGCTTTGGTTATGAGTTTGGGTTCAATGGCCGGCCGGTCCTTTTTTTGGGGAGGCAGGGAATTGTCCTCTGGTGGCTTCGGGGCGGGGGCCTGAGGCGGTGCCACAGGCCCCCTTTTTTTGTCCGTCTGGGTTTCCGGTGCCACAGGGCGACGGGCTTTTAGAAAAATATCAACCAGCATGGCCGTGGTCAGGCAGACCGCCAAAAGGATGGCAATACCTAAAACCGTTTTTTTCACCTCATGGAAATTTCCGGGTTTTTTTTTCTTATCAGGTTGCTTTGTTCCGGTCTTTCTGGTTGCGCTCGGTTTTTTCTTTGGTTTAGGACTCGGTTTTTGGGCGGCTTTTTTTAGGGCAGGCACCTTAGTCGTTTTGCTCTGGTTTTTTTTTGTACCGCCCGTGGAGTTAGTTGGTGCCATTTATTTTACTGAACACACCATAGCTGATGAGAATATCAAGGGCACGTTTTATCTGGACATCTTTGCTGAGCTTTTCGATTTCAGCATCTTTTTGGGATTTTTTCTTGTTTTTAGTCTCGTCCTCTTCGGGTTTAAGACTGTTTTTTAAATCTTTTTCCTTGAGCAACAGCTCAAAGTCAGAATTATCTTTTGGGACTTCCTCAACCGTTCCCGGCTCCAGAGGGATGTCAGGCTCGATGCCCTTGGCCTGGATGGAATGCCCGCTGGGGGTGTAGTACCGGGCAATGGTATATTTAAGCCCGAATCCTTCATCTAGTGGCTGCACGGTTTGCACCGACCCTTTGCCAAAGGATGTTGTGCCTAAAATAAGGGACCGGGAGTTGTCTTTAAGGGCACCTGCCACAATTTCTGACGCTGACGCAGACCCACCGTTGATCAGGGTCACAATGGGGTAGTTACGTTCCGGAAAATTGGGATTGGCCTTGAACACCTGGTTGTTTTTTTCAATGCGTCCCTTAATGGACACGATAGTCCCCTCGTTTATAAACAGATCAGAAATTCGAATGGCCTGGTCCAGCAGCCCTCCCGGATTATCCCGAAGGTCAATGATCAGACCTTTAAGGCCGTTTCCCTGTTTTTCCAAGTCTGACAATTGTTCTATCACATCATCGAGGGTGTTCATTCTGAAATTGGTGATTCTTAAATATCCGAACCCCGGTGCCGGCATGGCCGAGCGCACGCTGGTCATGGGGATCAGATCCCGCTTGACCGTAAAGACCAGCGGGGCTGACGCCCCCTCCCGGATGATGGTGATTTTAACTTCCTCATACCGTGGTCCTCTCATTTTGTTCACCGCTTCCCACATGGCCATGTCCTTGGTGGATGCATCATCAATTTTGACGATGATGTCCCCGGCGGTGATACCCGCCTCGTAGGCAGGGGTGCCTTCAATGGGGGAGACTACGGTGAGAATGCCGTCCTTCATGGTAATAACAATCCCGATACCGGAAAACTCCCCTTTGGTATCATCCTGAAGTTCATCAAAGGCATCCGGGGGCATGAAGCTGGAATGGGGATCAAGATTGCCCACCATACCCTTTATGGCATTGTGTACGAGCTCTTCGGGTTTGACCTCATCCACATAATTATTTTCAAGTTCTTCCAGGACGTCCGCAAACAGTTTCAGGGATTGATAGGTTTTTTCGTCCGCCGCATGCACTGAACCTGCAGTCAGCATAAAGATCACAGCCGCAGTCAGCCAGAACCCCATCAACCCGGCCCAACTCATTTTTTTCATCTGTCATGCTCCTTTTTTCAGCCATTTGAGGGGATCGACGGGTTTGCCGTGGTGACGGACCTCAAAGTGAAGGCACGGCCCTTTCATAGAGCCGGTATCTCCTGCCGTGCCGATGATTTCTCCAGTGTTCACCCGTTCGCCCTTTTTCTTGTACAACTCTTCCACATGGGCGTAAAGGGTATCATAATTGTTTCCATGGTTGATGATCATCAGGTTGCCGTACCCCTTAAGCCACTGGGCAAAGATGACCTCTCCGTTGAAAACGTTTTTTACGGGTGCACCCCGTTCCGCCTTTATATCAATTCCGCTTTGAAATGTGAAGGCGTTGTAATCGCCTTTGCGTTTGGTGCCGAAATTTGAAATTATTTCACCCTTTACCGGAGTCAGCAGTTGGCCTTTCTGTCGGTCAAAGGATTTTTTTACACCAGAGGCGCCGGCCGGGGGCGTGATGGCGGATATGGTCTGCTCCAGAGCCCGGGCCGATGCGTCAAGGGAATCCATGGCTGCCAGGGATAGGCTCTTTCGCCGTCTTATCTCTGTAAGGATTTTTTCCTTTTTAAGGGTTTCTTTTTTGCGCAGTTCAATCTCATTGTCCAATTGTTCCTGCAGGTCTGATTTCAGCTTCTGTTGAATATTCAGATTCTGTTCAAGTTCGCTAAGTTCCTTCATGTTCCGGGCCTGTTTCTCTAGTAGGGTAAAATCCGATGTCACCACTTTTTTAAGCGCGTTCTGGGTGGTGACAAAATTAAACAAAGACGACGGGGGACCCGCCATTTCAAGGCGGCCCATCATGTGCATGCGGAAAAGGGCATTCAGGCGTTTTCCTGCATAGTCCCGTGTGGCCCCCATTGATTTGTTCAGCTCTGCAATGCGTGCCTGTGTCCTTTCAATTTCCTGGGCAATGGCAAGGGCATTAAGCCTGAGCTCCCGGGCGGTTAGCCGTGCCCGGTTCAGGGCCATCTCAATTTCGTTAAGTCCGTCAAGAATCTGCATCTCCTGCTGAGAGAATTCCTTGACTTTCCGCTTCTCTTGCCGAATCTGCCTTGCAATGACCTCCTGTCCGGCTTGATCTGCCCCGGCGGTCTTTGGGGGGGCAGGTGTTTTCTTTATGAGCGTGGCCGTGGTGTTTGCCGGGGGCGGAGAAGGTCGATTCGGAGGCGCTGGTTTCTGTTTTTGCTTTGAACGCGAAGAGACCGGTTTTAAAAGAATATAGCGGCTCATGTTTCTGATATATCCTTTCAGGCCCTGGTATTCCACCGTCAGCCAGCCGCCGACGCCATCTTTTATTTCCACAACATCAACCCGTTCGCCTTTATTGAGAACCACCACCACTGAAGCGCGGTTGTCCGGTGCGGCGCGGACGTTGAGCTTGGCCGCATTGATTTTTCCTTTATACAGGACTTGTGCGTAACATGGATTTGCCAGGCTAAAAACGACGGCAATAGCCATAATTCCGGCAAAAAAGAAAGGCCCTATTTTAAAATTTGTTTCAGGGAGATGAAACATCCGAACCAACCTAAAAATGTACTGGAAAATAAAACTATTGCCACAGCCTGCCAGGAAAGAAAATGAATATCCAGATAAACATAGGCGCTCAGGTTCTGGGAAATGCCGGAAGACAGTGTCAGGTAGCCTGATAGAAGAATGAGTATACCCAACACCCCGCCTAAAAATCCCTGGAGAAGCCCTTCAACATAAAAAGGTGTTTTGATGAACCCGTCAGTGGCGCCCACCAGACGCATGATTTCTATTTCAGTCTGTCTTGCATAAAAGGCCAGACGCACGGTATTGGCCGTAATGAACAGGGCGATCATTAAAAACAGACCGCTCATGGCATACCCGGTCATTTTGAAAAGATTGAACAGCTTGAAGAAGCGGCCCAGCCATCCCTGTCCATACTCTACGGTATCCACCATCTCTAACGCCTTAATCCGGTCGGCTCTCTTTTGAATCTGGTCAAAGTTTGAATGGTCGGTCATGGTGATTTCAAGGGCGTCGGGGAGGGGGTTCTCCTGAAGGGTTGACAGAAAACTGGTTTTGGCGCCCATCTCTTTTTTCAGCCGTTCCAGGGCTTGGGTTTTGGGTATAAATACTATTTCCTCGATGCCGCCTATGGATACAAGCTGTTCTTTTACATTGGGCAGCATGGCAGGCGTGAAAGCATCACTTAAGTAAACCATGGCCCGTCCGCCCTGATTCCAGGCAGAAAGAACCCGTCCGGTGTTTTCAAAAAAAAGCATGAAAACCGATACCAGAAGGATGGAAAGGGCGATGGTCATGATGGTGATGATGTTTAAAAACCGGTTGGACCGGATATCCGTCAAGGCTTTACTTAGAAATCGCATCATATCGCAATTAATCTTTTTCAGTTTTTCAGCATAGAATGGTTGATATCCCTTTAAGCTTCCCGTCTTCCAGGGCGATATTTCGTCCTTTACTAAAGCAGTCCATCTGCTCTATATGATGGCTGGCCATGAGAATGGTGGCCCCCTTTTGATGATACCCTAAAAGCAAATCAAGCACACGCTGGGCAGATTCACTGTCCAGACTTCCCGTAGGTTCATCCGCAAGGATAATGGAAGGTCCTCCCACTACCGCCCTTGCCACGGCCAC
>KB224926.1_pt66 | contig 16435 bp, 12 predicted proteins | sample 524768 | NCBI WGS metagenome assembly AMQJ01 (sample SAMN00998488, study PRJNA167727) | sediment metagenome | isolation source: subsurface aquifer sediment | place: USA: Rifle, Colorado | collected Aug-2009
TTGCAAATAAAGAAGGTTTAATTTGGAAACACAGTTTTGACCTTGGCATGACAAGACTTCTTGATCTGTTTAATCCTTCAGATCCTATCACTACTCAAGAAATTAAAAAGGTAGAAGAATATATTGATTCTAATCTTACTCCTTTGTATGAAGCAGTAGGTAATTATAGTCCAAAAAAGCTAATTGGTTGTTCTGGAACTTTTGATACTTTTCGATCGATGATCCTGGCTAAAAAGGGAGGAATTCCTGAAAATATTAAACATAGTAACTCCTATCCTATTCGTTTGGATGATTATGAAATCTTACATCGGGATTTAATTAAATCAACGCTCGAAGAACGAAAAAAAATGGAAGGACTGGATATGGTGCGAATTGAAATGATTGTTCTGGCAAGTATTTTTGTTAATTTTATCATCAGAAAATTTAATATTAAAATATTAACTCAATCGGCTTTTGCCATAAAAGAAGGCATGGTCTATAAAATTTTAACAGTTAAAAATTAGATATATGGCTAAAATTCTGGTTATCGACGACGAAAAAAGTATCCGTGATACACTTAAGGAAATATTGGAATATGAAGATCATCAGGTCGATCTTGCCGCCGATGGAGAAGAAGGATTGGAACAATTCAAAAATAACAAATATGACATTGTTCTTTTAGATATAAAAATGCCAAAAAAAGATGGCATTGAAGTGTTGGAAGATATTTTTGGAGTGGCAACCGATGTTCCTGTAATTATGATTTCGGGTCATGGTAATATAGATACAGCTGTTGAATCGATAAAAAAAGGAGCCTATGATTTTATAGAAAAACCTCTTGATCTAAATCGTTTGCTGGTGACTATCCGAAACGCCATGGATAGATCATCCTTAATAAGCGAAACAAAAACCTTGAAACGTCAGGTATATAAAACATATGATATTGTTGGAGAATCTGAACCTATTAAAAAGGTGAAAGATATGATCGAAAAAGTTGCTCCTACTGATGCACGTGTATTAATTACCGGCCCTAATGGTTCGGGTAAAGAACTAGTTGCTCGTTGGTTACACGAAAAAAGTGAACGTGCAGAATTTCCGTTTGTTGAAGTAAATTGTGCTGCTATTCCTTCAGAATTGATAGAAAGTGAACTTTTCGGGCATGAAAAAGGTGCATTTACCTCAGCTCACAAACAACGAAAAGGGAAATTTGAACAAGCCCATACAGGAACTATTTTTCTCGATGAAATTGGCGACATGAGCCTGAACGCGCAAGCAAAGGTATTAAAAGCACTCGAAGAGAAAAAAGTGTCGCGGGTTGGAAGTGATAAAGATATTCATGTTGATGCACGAATAATTGCAGCAACCAATAAAAACCTAAAAGAAGAAATAGAAAAACATAATTTCCGTGAAGATTTGTATCACAGACTTAGTGTAATTTTAATTTCTGTACCGGGTCTTGATGAACGAAAAGATGATATTCCGATGCTGGCTGATCATTTTAATGAATTAATCTGCACAGATTATGGAGTTCCTAAAAAAGAAATTAAAGAGGATGCCATTGAAGAGTTAAAGAAAATTAACTGGACAGGCAATATTCGCGAATTCAGAAATGTTCTTGAAAGATTAATTATCCTTTGCGAGAAAGAGATTACTGGTAAAGATGTAATTGCATACGCACAACCAATTTCGAAATAAAATTCTTATACTTGTTCATACTTCGACAGGCTCAGTATGACAAGTTCTTATGTCACATTGAGCTTGTCGAAATGTGATACTAATTAGTATATTGAGATGGCACGCACAGAAAAAGATTTTTTAGGCGAAGAGCACATTAATAAAAATGCCTTATACGGAATTCATTCCCTTAGGGCACGACAAAATTTCCCAGACAGCACTCCTTTTCATATTGAATGGTACAAAGCCATTGGACTCACCAAGCTTGCTTGTTACATGACATACGATAATTTTAAAACTGCCGTTCTGGAAAAACATCCAAATAATGATACTCCCTTAAACCTTTTTAATAAAGAAATTATTACAGCTTTAATTGAATCGGCCGAAGAAGTAGCCGAAGGTAAGCTGTTCAATTACTTTATTGTTCCTGCCATTCAAGGTGGTGCCGGAACAAGTATTAATATGAATGTGAATGAGATTATTGCCAACGAAGCCTTAACAAAACTCGATCACGATCCGGGAGAATACAATTTTATTGATCCGATTGAACATGCAAATATATATCAATCGACAAATGATGTTATTCCTACATCATTAAAACTGGCAGCGATAAAACTTTTGCTTGAACTGGAAGAAAAAATTAATGATTTGCGATCTGAAATTGAAGCCATAGAAAACAAAAGCCGCAATAAATTACGTATTGCTTATACTCAAATGCAGGAGGCAGTACCCTCTTCGTATGCAATGCTGTTTAGCACATATAACGAGGCATTATCGCGCGACTGGTGGAGAGTTTCAAAATGTTTCGAAAGAATTAAAGTTGTTAATTTAGGGGGAAGTGCTATCGGAACAGGAATCGCTGTTCCTCAGTTTTTTATTATGGAAGTTGTTTCAAGTTTGCAAAGATTAACAAACTTACCTATTACCCGTAGTGAAAATATGCCCGATGCAACCAACAATATGGATTCGTTGGTTGAGGTACATGCCATCTTAAAGGCACATGCCGTAAATCTTGAGAAAATGGTTTCGGATATCCGTTTATTAGCATCCGATGTAGTTGGTAAAAGAGAACTTAGCATTCCGCAAAAACAAGTTGGAAGCTCTATTATGCCTGGCAAAATAAATCCGGTTATTCCCGAATTTGTGATTAGTGCAGCACATAAAATATATGCAAACGATTCAGTAATAACATCGCTAAGTGCACAAGGTTGTTTGGACTTAAACGCCTATTTACCAGTTATAGGTCATGCTTTGTTGGAAAGTTTAAAACTTTTAATTGCGACAAATAAAACCTTAAAAGAAAATCTTTTTAATGGACTAAAAATTGAGCACGACACAGCCGAAGATAAACTATATCATAGTCCTGCCATTACAACAGCTTTAAGTCCATATATTGGATACAACAATGCAGCCAAGTTGGCCAAAGAAATGAAAAAGTCGAAAAAAGATATTTTCAGGGTAAATAGCAAATTAAAACTCATTGAACCCGAAAAACTGGAAAAAATTCTTGCACCACAAAATCTGTTAAAGATGGGATTTACATTGAAAGATATTACTGAATAATTTAAAATCAAATGGAGAATAATTTTATAGTATCAATCATAATTCCATGTTATAACGAGGAAAGTAATATTGCACAAATCTACAATTCACTATTATCATACATTAAAGATTTCAATTACGAAATATTCTTTATTGATGATGGGAGCACTGACAATACACTTGAAAATATTAAGACAATTAATAAATCTGACAAGCAAGTTAAGTTTATTTCATTTTCAAGAAATTTTGGACATCAGAATGCTTTAAAGGCAGGTTATGATTCTGCTAAAGGCGATTGTGTTATATGTCTGGATTCTGATTTACAACATCCTCCAGAACTTATTCCTGAGATGATTAACTTATGGCAAAAAGGATATAAGATAGTAAGCACTAAGAGAAAAGATAAGTCTTCAGGATTTTTTAAAAAAATAACTTCAAAAATATTTTATAGAGTCATTAATAAATTATCTGAAGTAAAGATAGAAGATGGAGCTGCCGATTTTCGGCTACTCGACAAACAAGTAGTGCAAGAACTTAAAAAATTGAATGAAAAGTTTTTGTTTTATCGTGGATTAATTCCCTGGTTAGGATTCTCTCAAATTCAATTAGAATATCTTGCTTCGCCTCGGTTTTCAGGAAGAACAAAATACAGCTTTTCTAAAATGCTCCATTTTGCATCTGATGGAATCACTTCTTTTAGTGTTAAACCTTTAAAAGTTTCAATTTATATAGGATTTACAATTGCTTTTGTTGCATTTCTATACATTCTTTATGCAATTTATATTGCCATATTTACAGATAAAGCAGTTGCAGGATGGACATCAACAATAATAAGTGTATTATTTATTGGAGGCATTCAACTGGTAATGATTGGAATTGTTGGAAATTATCTTGGGAAATTATTTATTGAGAACAAGAAACGACCTAACTATATTATTAAAGAAAAGAATGATTAAAAAGATAATTACAAAACATTTTTCTGTTATAGCAATTGTATTTATTGCTATTAGCGTGACATTTCTGAATTTCAGTCATCATCGCTGGTTAAGAAGTGGCCGTGTGATTGAATGGGATATAAAATCATACTATGCATATTTACCTGCAACTTTTATTTATAAAGACCTCTCCTTACAATTCAGAAAAGATAATATAGAAAAGTTTGGCGATTTAATTTGGCCTGTAGAAACACCAATTGGTAAACATGCAATTGTAACTACAATGGGTTTGTCGGTCATGTATGCTCCATTTTTTGGAATAGCTCACATTTATTGCCTTAATAATGACAATTACCTTGCTGATGGGTACACCATGCCTTATAAGTTTGCTTTAGCCTTTAGTTCCTTATTTTATGTAATTATTGGACTACTTTTCTTAAGAAAAATCCTTAAAAAATATTTTACCGATGATATTGTTTCTGTAGTAATATTAGCAATTGGAATTGGAACAAATCTTTTGTACTATTATTGCTACGAAGCTGCCATGCCACATGCATATAATTTCACTTTAATAAGCATTTTTTTATATTTGGTTATTCGTTTTTATGAGAATCCAACCCTTCTAAAAGCTTTTTTAATTGGACTCCTAAGTGGATTTATTACATTGATAAGACCAACCAATATTCTTGTTTTTGTTGTATTATTCTTATGGGAAATATCTTCATTCAAGGATTTTAAAAATAGAGTGCTTTTTTATGTTCTTGAGTATAAATACGTAATATTAATGATTCTCGCTTTCATTCTAATATGGGTTCCACAATTCATTTATTGGTATCACGTTTCGGGTAAGATCTTCTATTTTTCTTATGGCGAGGTTGGAGGGAAATTCTTTTTTAATAATCCTCAAATCTCAGATATTCTTATAAGCTATAAAAAAGGTTGGTTTATTTATACTCCAATTATGTTTATTGCATTTGTAGGATTATTTGCTTTACCTAAATTTAAGAACGGTCTCTTTATGCCTTTGTTTGTATTTAATGTTCTTAATATTTATATTCTTGCTTCGTGGTGGTGCTGGTGGTTTGGTGGCTCTTTTGGTTATCGTGCATTTATTGATTCTTATGGGTTAATGGCCCTGCCTTTGGGAGCATTATTGCATTTAGCAAAATCCAAAAAAATTAGCTATTATATAAGTTTTGGAATTATTCTGATATTAATCGCATTTAATAATTTTCAAATACAGCAATATAACCGACAGGCCATTCATTATTGGTGGATGAACAAAGATGCTTACTGGGAAACATTTTTTAAATTATATCCTACCGAAAGATACAATGAACTAATAAGGCTGCCTGATTATGATAAAGCCAGACAAGGCATTTATGTAGAGATTAAACCTGATTATGAAAAACAGGAAAAAATCAAAATAGTTACTTCAAAAAATGAAGTTATTCATTTTATATATACTGAGTTAAGTAATGATTCTATTTTATTGAATCAGTTATCTAAAAAACAAGCAAATAAAATCTCCATTGATTCTATTCTAAAAATAGAATCTGAAGAAAGATATATATTAGATTCTCTGGGATATCATAAAAAGATGATCTTAAAAAATCTTGAAAAAGATATCAGAAATAATAAAGCTGTGATGGAAGAAATTGAAGTTAAGGCTAAAAGAAGAAAAATTAGTGTCGATTCAATGATTACAATGGATGCTATTTGGTTATATGAACATAAAAATTTCAAATGATAAATAATAAGACAATTGCTGTTGTAATTCCTGCATTTAACGAGGAAAATCAAATTGGTTTAGTATTAGAAAACATACCCGATTTTGTTGACAGAATAATTGTTGTGAATGATTGTTCAACAGACAATACAGCGCAGATAATCAAAAATTTCATGCTTAAGCTTGGTTCTTTAAAATTGCCGGAAAGAAACATACAAGACAATAGCAGTAGCTTTTACAATAAGGCTAATGAAATAATTGAACAGTGGAACAAAGAAGAAATTAAGTATTTTGCTCCTGCACAAGTATTTCATGATAATTCGGATCAACGATTAGTAATTATAAATCTTTTAAAAAACAGTGGAGTTGGAGGTGCTATTGCCAGAGGATATAAATGGGCAAAGGATAATAACATAGATTGTACCGCTGTCATGGCAGGTGATGGACAAATGGACCCCTCTGAATTATTCTCAATTTGCAATCCTGTTGTTAGCGATTCAGTTGATTATGTTAAAGGGGATAGATTGGGACATAAAAGTGCGAAAATTTTAATGCCAAGAAAAAGATTTATAGGAAACTCTATACTTTCTCTTTTAACCAAAATAGCTTCGGGTTACTGGCATATATCCGATACGCAAACAGGTTACACTGCCATTTCCAATCGTGCTTTAAATAAAATTGATTTGTATAAAATCTATCCCAAATATGGAATGCCAAACGATATGCTCGTTAAATTAAATATAGAAAACTGCACATTGAAGGAAGTGCCGATAAAACCGATCTATTTTATAGGTGAGCAATCCAAGATGAAAATCCGAAAAGTAATCCCCAGGATTTCATGGTTGTTAACCCGCAGTTTTTTTAAACGTATTTGGGTAAAATATTTACGAAAAAGCTTCCATCCACTATTTATACTTTACCACATGGGAATAATTCTACTTTTAATTTCTATTCCTTTTGGAATAAAAATTTTAATGAAGATTTTCGCACATTCAGATGCAAACCCGGTTACCGTTTTGGCATTTGCCCTATTGTTTATTAGTGGTTTTCAATCATTAATGTTTGCCATGTGGATGGATATTCAGGATAATCAGCGCTTAAATAAAGATTAAATTTTTCTTTTAAGAATAAGAGCCAGAAAAAACATAAATATTTCACCAATTAAAAACCAGATTCTGGAAAGTATCGAAAAAGCAATTGCTTGTTCAGCTTGAACGCCATTTGAAATTAAGAAAAGTGTAAGAACACCCTCTCTTACTCCTATTCCTCCTGGGAATATAATAGCAATTAAACCTAATGAAATGCTCAAAGGAAAAGCAAATGCATTATAAAAAGGAAGAATCCCAAAAACAGATATGAGCAAGAAATAAAATCCTGTGGCCCATAATAACCAATAGAGTATGATAAATAATGAAAGTTTTAAAAACTCCTCTAAGCTAATTTTTGGAATATCTATTTTCATTTTAAATAATCTGTTCCAAAGATTCTCAAACCATTTCTGAAGCATTCTGGAATATAGAAGTAAAAATAGACCTAAAGATAATCCTATTATAATAAGAGAATACTCTCTGATTTTTTCGGTTTTAAGAATTGGATAAATACTAATAAAAAATCCTAAGCATAAATAAATCAGTTGTTCTTTAAAAGATACAAACGTCAAAAACTTTACGTTGTAATCTTTATTTTGAATCAGAGCAGCACGCCCAAGAATGGTCCAAATTCTACCTGGTATATACTTTGTAAAAACAGGTAAGCCATGAGAAACTATTGCTTTTCTGAAATTAATTATTGGACCATGCAGTTTAAGTGCAAACCGCCAGCTTAATGCCGATAATACAAATCCTCCAAATAATAAGAAAACTGAAATGCTTAAGTAAAAATAATTGAATTCAATATTCTTAAAACTTAAATAATCTATATTAAATAAATAATAAATCAGTGCAATGATTGAACCATATATAAATATTTTTAATATAACTTTCATTAAACAATGCTATTAATAAAGTAAATTTGCTTTCTTTGATTATAAAATGATTCTCTAATTATGAAGAAACCCATTTTACAAAAAATCTCATTTCAGAAAATTCTACTTATACTATCTATTTTAATCAATGTTGTTTTAACAATAATCATTTTCGCTACGATCAACGAAAAGCAAATTTACACATATTTTAATTCCGACACTCTCTATCTTCCTTCCATTTATAAAGATCTTTTCATTGATAAAAGCGGACTTGCCGGATGGCATTTAAATGGAGCTCCAAATTTTCTTCCCGATATGCTTTTATTTTTTATTGTCAGAAGTTTTTTTAATCATTTTATTCCTGCATGTTTTGCATTTAGCTTAATTCAGCTTGTTATTATTTTAATTTTACTTTCTATCTTATATAAATCTATTTTCAAATCTATCAATTACTTACACTTGAGTTTTGCTATTGTTTTAATGAGTTTTTTCTTACTGGCAACCTTAGTAAATGATGATTTCGTTTATACTTTTTATCTCTTGAGCATTTCATATCATTTAGGTGTATTTATAATGCTTTTAATATCATTTATTTTTCTATTTAAGTATATAAAATCTGAGAAGATAATTCATATCATTATTCTTTTCATATTAAGTATTATCTCAATTATTAACGATCGACTGTACATCGTTATGTTTTCATTGCCAATTTATGCGCTTATACTTACATTATTTATAAAAACAGAAAAGAAAAAACAATTTATTAAAATTCTGATTTATAACACTCTTTCTATCTTTATTGGATTGTTTTTATTCCGGATGTTGCGATTATCTGGTTATGTTCATATTATTGATTTGTCGTGGAAAGTTTTTAATTTCAACAACATTATTCCTGCACTTAAAACATTTATAGAACAACACACCTATTATTTGAAAGAAATAGACTTTAGAGGTATTATCAACCTGATGTTTATGGTCAGTTTTTGTATTCATTTGTTTTTTTTATTAAAAAACTTGGTTTTAGCCTTTAACAAAAAAGATTATAACCAAAACGAGTTCATTTATTTATTGCTATTTACTCCAACAGTTCTTATTATCCTTGTAACACCAGTAATTAATGGTAATTATATAAGCTGGGCTCTGTTACGATATAATATTTACAGTCTTTATTTAGGCATATTCAGTTATGCATTTCTAGTTTATAAACTAAATATAAAAATTAAATTTTCAATAAACTACCTGTCCTTAATTGTTGTCTTACTCTTAACTATTGAATCAATTTATATCATTAAAAAAATTAACGAAAATAATATTTCGGAAGGATTAACGAACTTCATGAATTATTATCCTGAAAATGTAAAATGTATTGATGAATTATCAAAAGAAGAAGTTTTAAAATTTGGAGTAGCAGAATATTGGAAAGCCAAGTATATAACCATGTTCTCGAAAGAAAATATACGTGTTTATACTGTTTTAAATAATCTATCCATATGGTACCATGTAATGAATCAAAATTGGTATTATAAAAATAAAAATGGAGTATTTGGGAATCCTGAATTTAACTTTATAATTACAAACGGGATAAATAATCAAGAGATTATTAATAAATTAGGAATACCAACAGACACAATTTCATGCAACGATAACTGGGAGATTTTTAAGTTTAAATCATTTCAATTTGATAACAAAACTAGAAAACCATCAATTGTAAATTAAAATGACAAAAGGAAAAGATTCAAAACCACATATAGGTATTTACGGACGCAGAAATAACGGGAAAAGTTCATTAATAAACCGACTTGCAGGGCAAAACATTGCTATTGTTTCTGATCATGCCGGTACGACTACCGATCCCGTTAAAAAATCTTTTGAAATAACTGGCTTTGGCCCTGTAATTCTGATTGATACTGCAGGTATTGACGATGAAGGAGATTTGGGAACAAAGAGAATTGAAAAAACACTCGAATCAATTCAAACAGTCGATTTAGCAATTTTGGTAATTATTGAAAATACATTTGGTGAATTTGAAAAATCGCTAATCGAAGAGTTTAAAAAAACGGACACTCCATTTTTTATTGTTCATAATAAATCTGACGTCAAGCCCCTTAATGATGATGCCCGTGCACATATCGTGTCACAAACCAATGCCTCCATTGTTGAGTTTAATACCATAAAGGCTGAGAATCTTGAAAAACTAATTTTATTAATAAAAACAACCATCCCCGAATCGTCTTATAAAACACCATCTTTAATTGGCGACCTGCTATCTTATGGTGACATTGTTTTATTAATTACACCCATTGATATTGAAGCCCCGGCAGGAAGAATGATTTTGCCACAGGTTCAGGCTATTCGGGATATTTTAGATAATGATGCCATTGCAATTGTATTAAAAGAGCGCGAAGTAGATGCTTTCCTGCGAAAAACAAAAATCACTCCTGCCCTTGCCATTACCGATAGCCAGATTTTTACCAAAGCCGATGCTTCTATCCCAAAAAATATTCCTTTAACAAGCTTTAGTATTATGTTGGCCAGGTTTAAAGGTGATTTTGAGCATTATTTAAAAGGCACTCCAAAAATTTCTGAGTTAAAAGATGGCGATCGGATTTTAAGTCTGGAATCATGCACACATCATGTTTCGTGTGATGATATTGGCAGAGTGAAAATTCCACGATGGATTTCTAATTTTACTGGTAAAAAGCTGGAATACGATGTTGTTGCTGGTTTAGATAATTTACCTCGCGATATTAAAGAGTATGCCCTTGTTGTGCAATGTGGAGGTTGTGTAATTACCCGAAAACAACTCATTAACAGATTGAAACCGGCCATTGATGCCGGAATCCCTGTAACCAATTATGGAATGGCTATTGCCTACGTTCAGGGGATTTTCGATCGTGCTGTTGCTCCATTTACTAAAAGTAAACAATCGGCTATAGATTATTTGTAAGTTAGATTCCTGTTACGAATTATTTATCTTTACTGCTTTTAAAATAATACAATGAAAATTGGTTTAATAAACCCAAATAAAGAATTAAAGCACCCGGCAGTTCACTTAGGTTTGGGTTATTTAGCTTCCTATGCTTATCAAAATCATAAAAATATAAGTTTTGAATTAATCGATACGCGCGTTGCTAAATCCAAAGAGACTCATCAATTCTTAAATTCTTCTTTCGATTTAATAGGAATAACAGCATCAAGTCAGGTTTTTCTGGAAGCGGTTGATCTGGCAAATCATTTTAAAAATAAATATCCTGAGGTTCCTATTTGTTTGGGCGGCTCTCACATTTCCACAGTAAAAGAAGAAGCATTAATTAATTTCCCTTTCGATTATGGATTATATGGTGAAGGCGAAGTTACCTTTTCTGAGTTGATTGATCATTTTAATGGCACACGAGATTTAAAAGATATAAAAGGATTAATCTATAAGAATGCGGAAAATAAAGTAATTGTAAATCCTCCTCAAACATTGATTGCTGATATTGACAGAATTCCATTTCCTTCGTATGAATTATTTAAAATGAATCGATATCCTCAACATAGACTCACAACAAGTCGCGGATGTCCCTTCAACTGTGTCTTTTGTAATTCACATTCGCTCTGGACAAATAAATGGCGAAAACGCTCTCCTCAAAATATTTTAGATGAAATTAAACTTCTGAATAAGAATTATAAAAGAAAGTCAATAGTTTTTAACGACGATAGTTTTAATATAGACGCTAAGCGCGTAATTGAACTTTGTGATTTAATTATAGATGAAAAACTTGACATTCTTTGGAGCACATCAATTCGTGTTGATTTAATTACCGATGAAATAGCACTGAAAATGAAAAAATCAGGTTGTTATAATGTCAGTATTGGAATCGAATCGGCTAATAACGAAGTATTAAAATTGATGAATAAACATAATACGAAGGAGAAGATATATGTAGGAATCCAGATTCTTCGTAATGCAGGAATCGATGTTATGGGTCAATTCATGATTGGAAATCCTGGAGACACTTTAGAAACCATAAAAGAATCGATTGAATTTGCAAAGATATCTAACCTTACCGGAGCTGAGTTTTATACCGCATTACCTTACAAGGATTCTTTGCTTTATGATTACGTGCAAACCGAAGGGAAAATGCTAACCAATCAGGAATCTTATCATTTTCATAATATAAATCCAAGAATTGTTTTTGAAACTCCAGACTTTACCTACCTCCAAAGACAAAAAGCTGTTGAGTTAGCTATTGAAAGTGGTTTTTATAATGCGTTAAGCAAAGATAAAAAAAGTTTTATTCTTGATTTAGGTCGCAGCACAGCTAAACTTTTTCAAAAAATATTTAAAGGGAAACTGGGGAATTTTATTTACTTAAAGCTTAGAAATATTTATAGAAGATTATTCAACTAGTTTCTCAAATTCTACACAATCAACAGATAAACAAATACAAATGTCAATATAGTAAGACTTAAAAGCAAAATTTCTTTATTAAAGTGTTCTGTTAGCACATATAAAACCTACTTGTACCTAATTAATAGACTTAAGTACGCATATTATTTCATTCTGTAGAAATATTTTTTTTATTCATTTACCTTGTTCTATTTTAGCTTCAAGAAAAGATTGTATGTCCTTTCTAAAAGGAAATTTTAGGTTCATAAATAGTTAAAATATTCAGCATACAATCTTTTTCTTTTTTCTCTTCATTTAACATTCCCCTCATTGATTAAAATCGTACAAAATTGTTCGATTTAGAACACATCTTAAGGAGTATTATTTAGTTTTAGCAATTCATTATTCTGATAATCTGAATTTTAGACTTCATGGCATTTGTTTTGATAAACTCAAGTTGGATCTTAATTAGAAATCAAATGAAAAAAGCTAAAAGACATACAACATTTTTTAATCTTGTTCGTCTTTCTAACGAATTTTCTAACCAAAATATAAATATTTTACTATGAAATTAAAGAGTTTATTTTTTATATCATTCACATTTATATTGACATTAACTGCTTTTACTCAGGAAAATGAAAAGGAGAAAAAAATATACAATACGAAAAGAATAAACAATGAAGCTCCTGTCATTGATGGTTTAGTCGATAAAGATGTCTGGGATATTGTAGAGTGGTCCGATGGATTCATTCAGCGTTCACCAAATGATGGTGAAGCTCCTTCACAAAAAACTGCATTTAAGGTTCTTTACGATGATAATAATTTATATATAATTATTCGTGCCTTCGATACAGAGCCTGATAAAATAGTTAAACGATTATCGCGCCGCGATGGATTTGATGGTGATTGGGTTGAAGTGAATATTGACAGTTACTATGATAAACGTACCGCTTTTTCTTTTACCGGATCAGTTGCCGGTGTTAAAGGAGATGAAATGATTAGTAACGATGGTAGTAACTGGGATTCAACCTGGGATCCGATTTGGTATCTCGAAACCAGCATTGATAGCCTTGGATGGATTGCCGAAATGAAAATTCCGTTTACTCAATTACGATTTAGTAACAATAAGGAAAATCAAGTTTGGGGTTTACAAATCAATCGCCGTTTTTTCAGAAACGAAGAAAGATCACACTGGTCGTACTTTTCACAAGATGAGTCGGGATGGGTCCGCCATTTTGGGGAATTACACGGAATAAAAAATATAAAACCCAAACGACAATTCGAGGTTTCGCCTTATATTTTAGCTAAAACAGAATCGTATACAAAAGATAAAAACAATCCTTTTTCGAAAGGATTTGAGCCAAGTTATGGAATTGGATTAGATGGTAAAATTGGGATAAGTAATGACTTTACATTAGATTTCACTATAAATCCCGACTTTGGTCAGGTTGAAGCTGATCCTTCGGAAGTAAATTTAACAGCTTTCGAATCTTACTTCGAAGAAAAGCGACCTTTCTTTATTGAAGGCAGAAATATTACCAATTTTCAAATTTCAGGCGGTGGCAATTCCTTTGCTTTAGACAACCTTTTTTATTCAAGAAGGATTGGTCGCTCTCCTCAATATTATCCTGATGTTGATAGCGATAATGATGAGTATGCAGATGTTCCGGATAACACAACCATTTTAGGAGCATTAAAATTAACAGGTAAAACAAGAAACGGACTATCTGTTGGCATAATTGAAAGCCTGGCAGCTGAAGAAAAAGCTGATGTTTCAAGACAAGGAGTAAAAAGTACCGAAGTGGTTGAGCCAATGACCAACTATTTTATTACCAGAGTTCAAAAAGATTTAAACAACAACAATACTATCTTAGGTGGTATGTTTACTTCTACAAATAGGGTAATAAACGATGATCACTTAAAATATTTAAATAAAGATGCTTATTCAGGAGGAATAGATCTTACACAATACTGGAAAGATAAAAAATATTACTTCAATGTGAATTATGCCATGAGTCATATACGTGGTGACAGTACTGCAATGATTGCTCAACAAGAATCATCAAGAAGATATTTTCAACGTCCCGATCACGATTATAAAACATTTGATTCAACGCGCACATCAATGACTGGCCATGCTGGAACCATTCAATTTGGGAAAAACGGAAGTAGTAAATTAAGATGGATGACATGGGTAACCTGGCGATCACCGGAGTTTGAAACTAACGATGTTGGATTTTTACATCATTCCGATGCCGTTTTCCAGGTTTTTTGGGCAGGATACCGTTGGACCGAACCCTTTAGTATATTCCGTAATATGCAGTTAAATCTAAATCAATGGACAGGTTGGGATTTTGGTGCCAACAGTAATTTCTATGGTGGAAACCTAAATATGTGGATGCAATTTAAAAATCATTGGGAATTAGGTTATGGAACAAATATTGATGCCGGAAGCAGATCAAACAGTATGTTGCGTGGCGGACCATCGATACAATATCCTGGAAGCTTTAATTATTGGTTAAATTTTGGAACCGATGGAAGAAAAAAAATACAACTTTATGGAAACATTGGAGAAAACTACGGATTTGAAAATTCTTCAAAAAGTACCTGGTATGGAATTGATCTGGTGTATCGTCCTTTCGATGCGCTGAGAATCACTTTTAGTCCTGATTATTCTGTTTCGATGGATGAAATGCAATATATTAATACTGAAGAATACAACAACGAAGATCGTTATGTGTTTGCTAAACTTGATCAGATTACAACAGACTTCACGTTTAGAATTGATTACACCATAACACCGGAATTAACTATTCAGTATTACGGATCGCCATTTATAAGCGCTGTTAATTATTCCGACCCAAAATACATTACAGACCCAAACGCCAATAAATTTGAAGATCGATACAGTACAGACATGTCTTTTAGTACAGAAGATTATGTTAATGATTATGATTTTAATTTCCGTCAGTTCAGATCAAATTTAGTGGCACGCTGGGAATACAGACCGGGATCTCTTCTTTATCTTGTATGGACACAAGGGAAAACCGGAAGTGTTGATACCGGTAATTTTGCAATGATGAATGATTTAGATGCATTATTTAATATCCATCCATATAATGTTTTTTTAGTAAAACTTTCGTTTAGAATTGCAAATTAAGTTTTGTGCAACAGACAATTCTACCTGTCGACAGACAGGCTTGTCTGTTGAGAATTTAACAAGACTATTAACAGTACATCGGACATTCTTGTCCGATGAAATCTAAAAGGTTTTTCAACGCACAGAACTGTCTGCTGATAGGTAGAAATGTGCGTTGTAGTGCGGAGTGGTGAAAATTACGTATCCGTATTTGTTAATGCTCACAATTGCAATTATTTAAATAATAATTTTATTAGATGATTAGCAATACAACAGACAGGCTTGTCTGTTGAGAATTTAACAATATGTTTATAAACATCTTACTAAAGCATTCAAATTATTTTTCAATAATCAGTAAACATGGTCATTACAGATATTTATTCAATTAAAAAATAATTAGTCACATTATACGTATTACAACTTTTAAACTCTATTTTTGCCGCCTTAATCAAATTAAACAAAAATAGAAAATGAGTAATAAACAGGAACTGATAAGATTAGTTGATACAACAACAAATCCTGCAGCATTAGGACTTTGTGGTTTTGGCATGTCAACTCTGTTGTTAAACTTGCACAATATTGGTTTATTCCCTTTAGATTCAATGATTATGGCTATGGGAATATTCTTTGGAGGAATTGCACAAGTTATGGTTGGCAGCATTGAAAGTAAGAAAAATAACATGTTTGGGATGGTTGCATTTACTTCCTATGGATTCTTTTGGATAATTCTAATTGCACTCATGATGATTCCTAAACTTGGTTTAGGCGATGTACCCAATCCAACAGCTATGGGATGGTTCCTCGTTACGTGGGGAATATTATCAACAGGTTTATGGATAGCAACATTTAGGCTTTCAATAATGATGAGAGTTTTATTTGGATCTGTTGTAATATTGTTTTTCTTATTAGCAATTGCAGATTTTACAGGAAATGCAACGATTAAATTTATTGCCGGAATGGATGGTGTTTTTAGCGGAAGTTTTGCTTTATTTCTTGCTCTTGCCATGGTTATTAATGATACTTTCAAAAAAGAAATAATACCATTACGTTAAAATTTTAATTCAAATACAAATTATTAACCCGAAACCTGTTTTCGGGTTTT
>KB228815.1_pt3 | contig 16401 bp, 19 predicted proteins | sample 524768 | NCBI WGS metagenome assembly AMQJ01 (sample SAMN00998488, study PRJNA167727) | sediment metagenome | isolation source: subsurface aquifer sediment | place: USA: Rifle, Colorado | collected Aug-2009
ACTCTGAAGCATGTCAACAGCTACAAAGGCATCACCGGCCGAATATAAGCGTTCATCAAGTGGTTGTATCAGAACCAGTTTTAAACCTTCAAAAGATTCAACTTTTTGGGTGCTCACAACTCTTCCAATTATTTTCCCAAACTTCATCGCCGTATGTATTAAATAATTCTAAAATAATCGACCAATGTACAGCGGCGTTCACGCGTAAAAGTTCTTGCTCGTGTAACGCCTTCTCCTGTTGGACTTGCAATGGTAAAGGATGCAAACCCGGCACCACCTTCACCCAAACCGGCGTAACTCGGCCCGTTTTTGATAAAAATAGAACAATCCATCGCTTTAGCCATCTTGCTAAGCTTTGCAATGTTTAAAGAATGCATGATTGCCGTATGCTTATATCCATGTTCGCAGCGAACGGCCAAATCAATAGCAACATCAACATTCGGAACACGAACCAAAGGCATTACCGGCATAAGCTGCTCGGTCCAGACCAATGGATGATTTGCATCCACTTCGCAAAGCAATAAACGCGTCGATTCAGGAATACTCAATCCGATTCCTTTTGCAATTTCGGATGCATTTTTCCCAACATAGTTTTTATTTGGAGCGCCTTCGTGTCCGGGTCTTCCCGGATCAACAATGACCAATTCGGTAATTTTTTTTACTTGTTCCGGCGACAAAATGTAGGCACCATTTTTTTGCATTTCGAGTTTTAGCTGATCGGCCACCGATTCCACAACAATGGTTTCTTTTTCGCAAATGCAAATCAGATTGTTATCGAAACTAGCACCGGCTACAATGTCTTTTCCTGCTTTTGCAATATCGGCTGTTTCGTCCACTACGCAAGGCGGATTTCCCGGCCCTGCTGCAATGGTTTTTTTCTCCATTTTCATGGCCGCTTTTACTACTGCCGGACCACCTGTAACAACCAAAAGTGCCACTTTAGGATGACTCATCATTTCTCTGGCCGATTCCAAGGTAGGAACTTCGATGCAAGTGATTAGATTTTTTGGCCCGCCGGCTTCTACGATGGCTTTGTTGAGCAGGTTTACCAAAAGGGAAGAAACTCTTTTTGCTGCAGGATGTGTGTTGAAAACCACAGAATTGCCGCCGGCAATCATTCCAATACAATTGCTGATAATAGATGCTGTTGGATTGGTGCTTGGTGATATCGATCCAATTACACCGTATGGTGCTCTTTCGACCAAGGCTAAGCCGTGATCGTCGGAAAACGTTTCGGGAACAATATCTTCAACGCCGGGCGTTTTTCGAATGGCGAGTTCGTTTTTAATAATTTTGTCTTCCCAACGTCCCATTCCGGTTTCGTCGCTCGACATTTTGGAAAGCAATACGATATTGTCTCGCGACACTTTTCGAATATTTGCAATGATATCTTTTCGGGTTTCCAGCGAAATTTTTTTAAATTCATGAAAAGCCACTTCGGCAGCAAGCACAGCTTGGTCTATAGTTGGGAAAATACCCATCTTATCTGTGTTCGTGCTTTTGTCAGTATTTGGGTTGAGATCTTTTAAAGCTTCTCTAACCAATTGACGTATATTTTCTTCTAAATGATCCATTAATCGATTTCTTATGACATAAAGAATGGTTTGATTTCTTTGTGAGGTTGAGGAATAATTGCTTCCATACCAAAAAGTTTTTTTTGCTTTGCTTTGGCTGTTCCTGCTTTCATTGCTGCTTGAACCGAATCGAGGCTTCCCATCATTTTTACATAGGATTTTCCACCATAGCCGTCGGCCAAACGAACTTCTATTATTTTAACCCCACCTTCTTTTGCAGCACTATCTGCTGCTTCAATTCCAGAAACAATGGACAATGTTTCGATAATTCCGATGGTATCCCATTCTCCACTATTTATATTGTTTCCGATAGCCGGAATCACATCAGGATGAACCTGAGGGAGGAAAAGTTTGTCCACCGTAAAATCGCCTCCCGTATCGCATCCGGCTGTATAAGCATATTCAACGGAAGCTACATCGCCACTAAAAATAATCAGATATTTCCCTGAACTGATTGTGCGGGCATCGATAATTTGAATATGAGCCACTTTTACCATTTGGTCGAGCGCCAACAGTCCGATGGCTATACTGCTGTATTCCAATGCTCCTAGTACAATAATGTTGTGTTTATCCGTCATTTTTTGTAAACGATTTTGTTGTTTTCGTCAATCAAATCAATTATTCCAACGATGATTGCATCAATGGGTTTGTTTGTTGTTGTGCTTGTTTCGCGGGCGGAAGTGCTTTCCGAAATCATGACAATTTCTTCTTTGCCGGCACCAACCAAATCAAGAGCTACCAAAAAATCATTTTTTGAATTTCCTTGTTGATTGCATTTTTCTACCAAAAGATAGCGCGCACCAGGAATTTCTATTCCGCTGGTGCTGCTTGTTATCGTTCCAACAACTTTTCCTAAAATCATTTTAGTTGTCTTTTTGAAAAGTGAAAAGGCCATCTTTTTCGATATTATCGACAATGGCGATTACGGTGGCATCTGTTGGTAATCCTTTTGTTCGTTCCGCCAATCGGGCGCTGCTTCCCGAAACATAAAAAACAATCTCCTCTTTTCCGGCTCCTACGGCATCCATAGCAACTACAAAATCGTTCTTTCCTTTCAATGTAACCGGATCGATTTTTTCGAGAAGCAAAAGTTTTACGCCTTCCATTTGAACGGCTTTTTGACTGGCAACGACTGTTCCTACAACCTTGGCTAAAATCATGGTATTTATTTTTTACGCCCTAAAGGCAATGCGCTGTCAACATTGGTATGTGGACGAGGAATGACATGGCTTGAAACGATTTCGCCTACTTTTTCGGCAGCTCTTAAGCCTGCATCAACAGCAGCGCGAACGGAGGCCACATCGCCACGAACAATAGCCGTAACATAGCCACCGCCCGTTTTTTCATAACCAACTAAATCTACTTTTGCAGCTTTTACCATTGCATCGGATGCTTCAACCATTGCAGCAAAGCCGCGTGTTTCAATCATTCCTAAAGCTTCTGTATTAAAATCAGACATAATATTCTCCTATTTTTTATTTGATTAATATTCTTCTCGTCCGGTTATTTCGGCCAGACGTTTTTCTACTATTGTTTTACATTCAAGAACTTCGGCTTCGGGGCCGCCAATATAAACACGTCCGAATTTACCGAAACCAATCACGTCAATGATTTTGATGTTGGCCGCTTTTTCGGCTTCGTTGGCTGCATAATAAGCATAACCAGCCGGCTCCATTTCCAAAACATAAAGCGTGTCGCCCCGAAGCAGCATCATTCCATGACGATTCCGATTGATAAGTTGTGCGTGATGATCGTCCACGTTTTTGATCAACTGGCTTGTAAGAATGCGTGGTTTGATTCTGTTTTCTTCGGATTGATTGATGGCGTTTAAAACCGCTTCACCGGCCATGCGTGTATCGCCTTGATCGTCGGAATGAACTTCCAACATACCATAAGCGCGTTCTACAATTTGCATTCCGGGTTTCACATTGGTCGCTTTTATGGCTACGTCGGTCAAGGCATTTATTTCAATGCCGGGAGCAATTTCTATAATACAACTTGCTTGGCCTCCAACAGGTAAAAAACCTCTTGAAACAGTTGAAATATAAGAGGCCATTTGCAATTGCAAGGAATCTAAGAAAATATAAGTTCTTAGATCGATATGAGATTTTGAATCGTTCATTTTGGCGAATTATTTGGTTGTGCTTTTTCCCAAAGGAAGCGCAGTGTCAACGTTTTGATGTGGTCTTGGAATTACATGGCTCGACACTATTTCGCCCACTTTTTCAGCAGCTCTTAATCCAGCATCCACTGCAGCACGAACAGAAGCAACATCGCCACGAACAATAGCAGTAACGTATCCGCCGCCGGTTTTTTCATAACCTACTAAATCTACTTTTGCGGCTTTTACCATTGCATCTGAAGCCTCAACCATTGCAGCAAAGCCTCTGGTTTCTATCATACCTAAGGCCATCATTTCATTGTTTTCCATAATTTAATTTCTTATCGATTAATATAAATCTTTTTATATTGTTAGTTTTCAAATTCCAATGCAAAAAAGAGTTGTTTTTTCGCGAAAGCAATTTCGAAACGAAACAAGCTCGTAAAGATAGTACTTTTTGTAATATAGAACCAAATTACACTCCGGGTTTTGGCGCGGATTGGGCTTTGGAATGGAGCTACATCAATGGGGCGTAAAACAGCTAAGAAAGATTAAGTTTTTTCATTAGCCAAGAATCTGCTAGTTGTATAAAAAACAAGAAAGCAAAACCGATGATGAGGATCCATTTGAAGTCCAGTAAGAATGAGATGAACGTCCACGCATTTTCGGGCTTATAATACCACACAATGCCAATAGCCACGACTAGGATAATCATAGTCCCCATCCATAAAATGAATTGTTTAAAAAATTCCTCCAGCCAATAGCGTTGTTTGTTTAGTTGATTTGCTTTCTTCTCCAGTTTGTCTGCAAAATCATCAGGAATAGAAATGAATGAGTCGGTTTTTAGTGCTTCCTGAATGAACGCATCCATTTCCATCTCACTAAAATCATTCGTCGCTTTTTTCGATGCTTGTGTGTCGTTTTTCATATCCATTCCTCCACAAATTGGGTGTGTTTCAACAATTGCGTTTTTAATAATTGGCGTGCCCTATGCAAATAGCTTTTTAGCGTTCCTTCGGGCAGCTGGGTTATTTCTGTTATTTCTTTGTACGTCATTTCTTCTATATGGTAAAGCGACAAAAGGGTTCTGTAGAGTGGCGGTAGTTTTGAAATAAGTGCTTTTACCAGTTCAATTCGCTCAGTCTGCGTTTGGATTTGTTCCGGATGATTGGTATCGATAAGCGAAGCGAGTTCCTGTTCTTTGAGTACCTTCAAATCTTCCATTTCAAGACCTTTCTTTTTGAGAAAATCGATGCTTTCGCGATAGGCAATTGTCCCTATCCAGGTCGAAAGTTTGGCTTCTTTTCTGAATTCAGGAAGTTTTTTATATACTTTGATAAATACATCTTGGCAAATATCTTCTACATCGGCTTGCTGATGGATGAGTCGGCCTGCAATATAAAACACCAGCCTTTCGTATTTCTTTACCAAAAAACGAAAAGCGTGTGTATTTCCACTTAGGATTTGTAGTATCAGTTGATTCTCATCCATATTTGTTCAATAAGACAAGATTCAAAAAAAATAGTTGCAAATAAAACTTCTTTTTTGCAACATTTTCGAAATGTTGGCAGTCTATTGATCAAATCAACCATTAAAAACTATACGATTATGCATTTTGGAGAAGTAATGACGATGGCTATCGTTTTTTATAGCATCATTTCGTTTGTAAAAATTTTATCTGCTCATTTTCTAAAACGAAAGATTATTCATTCGGGTCATTTTGAAAAAGCAGGAATATTGGACCAAGTGAACGAGCCTGAGCAAAGAGTAAATTACGATTTATTTCCTGCTTTAAAGTGGGGTTTGGTTGCTTTTTTTGGCGGATTAGGTTTGATCATCATTGAACTTGCCGGCGCAAGCAATCCCATTTTTAGTGAATACGAAAGTACCATGCCTTTTGGAATTTTTCTGGTTTTTGTGGCTTTGGGTTTTTTGGTCTATTATTTTATGATGAGCAATAAAATGAAGAAACAATAATCTGTAAGCAATTTCCCTGAAAACCGGTTGCTCTGCTGCCGGTTTTTTTTTATTCGTGAAACGTCTTTAATGAAAATCGAATTGCCCAATGAATGTTTTTCAGTCGATGATGAGAAAAATATCTTCGTTTTCCTTTTTCATTTTATATTTTTCGCGGGCAAATTTTTCTAAATTCTTATCGCTTCCAAAAAGCGAATGAAAATCGGTGCTGTCTTTTGTAATCTGGTCTAGATAGTACTGTTTTTCCTTTTGAAGTCCGCGCAATTCCTTGATCAGCTTCATGTGTGCATTGAAATTGTATTGATCGACAAAAAACAAAAGGACAAAAAACACCAGAAACGAAATCAGATATTTATTAAAAATTTTCAAGATTTTCATTAATCATTTTAATTTTTAAGGTTTAAAGTCCCCGTATTTTGATTTTGATCGGGCGCTATTCCACTTCAGTTTTGTGCCCAAAACCATTCAGTCGGTGTAATTAATTTAAACTTTTGCCGCAAAGTTAATGGTCTATTTGGTGCTTTGGAGAAGAAATAAAGAATTTTTTTAACCTTCATTTGTTTAGAAACAGAATATCTATTTGCTCTTCATCCAACCAAAAACGATAAACCATTGAGCCATTACGTAGGTTCCCATCACCCAAAATGGAGAATTTGGAATTTCGAAAGAAAATTTGTTGAGCGCAAGCAAACTGTCGGAAACCAAAAAAAGGAGACCGCCCAGCAGCACCAAACGACCGGAATGAACCAAATGAATGCGTGAATAAACAAAAGCCGACAACACCATCAATACCAAAACGAGGGCGTACAAAGGAACTGCAAACTTTAAAACCAAACTATTCAGCCCAAATACCGACGGCAGCAAAACGCTCAATAAGCCAATAAAAATGGACAAAATACCAATCAGAAAAATGGGACTTTGCTTAAAAATTGGTAAAATAGAATTCCCATTGCCTGCTACAAAAACGCGAATGTAAAACAGATGGGAAATTAGAAAAAAGACCAGACCAAGAATGAAATTATCAAAATAAGGCATCAGAAATACATCGCCCAATAAGGAAAAGAAAAGAGCCAAAAGAAATGCAAGGTTCAGCTTTTGGGCTGATTTATTGGTATTTGAAAAATACCAAATCATCAACAATATCAATAAAAGCGGTTTGAAAATATTTTCTAAATAATCCAGTCCGATGAGCTTTATCGAAATTACAATCAGCGCAATGAAGAAGTAGGAAATAGAGAATAAATAAGTTAGTTTCTGATTCATACGGTGTTTTATTTGTTATCAATTTGCTTGTCTTGAACAAAAGAGTGTTAGGAAATCGACATGAATGTTTCAATCTCTTCTATTTCGATCGGAAAATTGGCCATTAAATTTATAGGGCCGTCGTTGGAAATCAAAATATTGTTCTCCAGTCGAATTCCCAATCCTTCTTCTTGGATATAAATGCCGGGTTCGCAAGTCAATACCATTCCGGCAGATAAAGGAATATTCCGATCGCCTACATCGTGCACATCCAATCCCAAATGGTGGTTTACGCCGTGCATAAAATATTTTTTGTAAAGCGGATTTTCAGGATCTTGATTTTTCACTTCAGTCTGGGTAAACAAGCCCAATTCGATTAGTTCTTTTTCGATCAAGGTTTTTGAGAGCTTGTCCAGATTTTCAAGCAATTCGCCCACAATCATCTTATTGGTCAAAGCTTTGAGTGTGCGAAGAACGGCCTGATACACCGCTTTCTGGCGTTCAGTAAATTTCCCATTTACCGGAATACTCCTCGACATATCGGCAGAATAATTGGCGTATTCAGCACCAAAATCAAACAAGAGAATATCGCCAGCTTTACATTCTTTGTTGTTTTCGATATAATGCAAAACGCAGGCGTTTTTCCCCGAAGCAATAATGGGATAATAGCCGTTTCCGTTTGCTCTGTTTATGGCAAATTCGTGTTCTATTTCTGCTTGAATTTCGTACTCAAAACGTCCGGGTTTTACAAATTTCAAGGTTCGGCGAAATGCTTTGTTTGTAATTTTGCAAGCTGATTTTAGCAGCTCAATTTCTGTTTCTGATTTTATCAATCGCAAAGCGTATAAGATAGGAGCAGAACGTTCAAAAGCATGCAAAGGGAATAGACTTCGTATTTGTTTATTGAAACGTTGTTCGCGCGTTTCTACTTCCGAAACGTATTTTGGATATTCGTAACTATTCAAATAAATGGTCTTTGCATAAGTGGCTGCTTCTCTCAAAACAAAATCCATTTCCTCCAGCCAATAAACCGTTTCAATGCCGGAAGCGGATCGGGCTTCTTCTTTGGTATATTTATGCCCGTTCCAAATAGCAATTTGTTCGCTAGTTTTCAGAATGAATAAAACTTCTCGATGTTTTGGATTTGGATGATCGGGAGCCAATAAAAGAATCGTTTTTTCTTGTTCGATCCCGCATAAATAGAACAAGTCGGACGATTGCCGAAAAGGAAAAAACTGATCTCCATTGCGCGGATATTCGTCGTTGGAAACAAAAAGCGCAATCGATTTCGAAATGAGCTGTTTTTTGAATTGATTTCGATTATAGCTAAAAAATTGATTATCAATTTTATGGTATCTCATCTTAAATAGAATTTATTTATAATAGTTACAAATTAAGAAACGACGCTTGTTTGGTGAATATCGAACAAATTTAAATCTTACTTTTGTGTTCTGTTGAACAAAAGTAAAGAATTTATTCATCATTAAAAATCAAAACCTTATACTATAAAATTATCATTATGATTAAGCAAATAACCTTTTCATCGATTACAAAAAAAGTAATCATGTCGTTGGCTGGCTTGTTTTTAATTGTCTTTTTGCTTGTCCATTTGGGCATCAATTTGTTTTTATTGCCGCTAACAGAAAACCACCGGGAAATCTTTGAATTAGCAGCCAACTTTATGGCTACCAATCCGTTGATAAAAATTATGGAGATATTTCTCTTCGGTGGATTTATTATCCATATCATTTATGGCATTGTTGTTCAGCTGCAAAACTGGGCTTCACGCGGAAATATTGGATATAAGTCGGGCAATAAAACAAAAGCATCTCTTAGCTCTCGGTATATGATTTATACTGGAATTCTGGTGCTCCTGTTTTTGGCTATGCACATTTACCAATTTTACTTCATCAAACTTGGTTTGAATAGCTCCTCCTTTATGGACGAACACGGACATCCTTTGTTTTACGACATCGCAATCAACTTATTTACTACTCAGCCTGCTTACTCTATTTTGTATATTGTATTGTTCGTATTTTTAGGTTTCCACCTCAATCATGCTTTTCAATCTGCATTTCAAACTTTGGGCTGGGAACATCCAAAATATACGCCTTGCATAAAAACACTTGGGCTTGTATATGCAATCGTGGTTCCGCTGGGATTTATTATCATCCCTTTGTATTTTTTGATAATGAAGTAATCATCCAAAATTCCCAAACAAGAAAATCATGACAAAATTAAATTCAAAAACACCACATGGCCCTTTGGCCGAAAAGTGGACCAATTATAAAGCGCACCAAAATTTGGTGAACCCTTCAAACAAAAGAAAAATTGATATTATCGTTGTTGGAACAGGTTTGGCTGGAGGTGCTGCAGCGGCTTCATTTGGAGAATTGGGATTCAATGTAAAGAATTTCTGCATCCAAGATAGTCCCCGTCGTGCACACAGCATTGCGGCTCAGGGAGGAATCAATGCAGCTAAAAACTATCCCGGTGATGGCGACTCTGTTTATCGTTTGTTTTATGATACAATCAAAGGAGGCGATTACCGTGCTCGCGAAGCGAATGTTTTTCGTTTGGCCGAAGTGAGCAACAATATTATTGACCAATGTGTAGCGCAAGGCGTACCTTTTGCCCGCGAATACAGTGGCTACCTCGACAATCGCTCCTTCGGCGGAGCACAAGTTTCCCGAACGTTCTATGCGCGCGGTCAAACTGGTCAGCAATTGCTCTTAGGCGCTTACGGTGCTTTAAGCAAAGAGATAAACAAAGGAACTGTAAAAATGTATAACCGCAAAGAAATGCTTGATTTGGTTGTGGTTGACGGAAAAGCGCGTGGAATTATAACTCGAGATTTGATCAGTGGAAAAATAGAACGCCATTCGGCTCATGCTGTTGTGATTGCAACCGGAGGCTATGGGAATGTTTTTTACCTCTCTACGATGGCAATGTCATCCAATGGCGGTGCAGCCATTAGCTCTTGGAAACGGGGAGCCTTTTTTGGAAACCCTGCCTTCGTTCAAATTCACCCAACTTGCATTCCTGTTCATGGCGATTTTCAATCTAAGTTGACTTTGATGAGTGAGAGTTTAAGAAACGATGGTCGAATCTGGGTTCCTAGAAAGAAAGAAGATGCAGAGGCCATTCGTGCAGGTAAACTTAATCCTAATTCTTTAAAAGAAGAGGACCGCGATTATTATTTGGAAAGAAGGTATCCGGCTTTTGGAAATTTAGTTCCTCGCGATGTGGCATCTCGTGCCGCTAAAGAACGTTGCGATGCGGGTTTCGGTGTTGGAACGGGTTTGGCTGTTTACCTCGATTTTGCTGCCTCAATTAAACGCTTGGGTGTAGAAGTGATTAAGGCTCGGTATGGTAATCTTTTCCAGATGTATGAAAAAATTGTGGATACAAATCCTTACGAAACGCCAATGATGATTTATCCGGCTATTCACTATGCTATGGGCGGATTGTGGGTCGATTATGAATTGCAAACAACTATTCCCGGATTATTTGCCGGTGGCGAAGCTAACTTCTCCGATCACGGTGCAAACCGTTTAGGTGCCTCCGCTTTGATGCAAGGATTGTCTGATGGCTATTTTGTATTGCCTTATACCGTTCAAAATTATCTTGCTGCCGAAATTGGCACAGGACCTATTCCAATAAATACAGCCGCTTTTGATGAAGCCGAAAATAAGGTGAAAGAACGCATTAATCGTTTGCTGAATATTAAAGGAACAAAGTCGCCGGATTATTTCCATAAAAAACTTGGCCATGTCATGTGGGACAATGTAGGGATGGGCAGAACAAAAGAAGGTCTCGAAATCGCATTAAAAGAAATTCCAGTATTACGTGATGAGTTTTTTAAAAATTTGCGTGTTACAGGAACCCCCGATGAGTTTAATCCCGAATTGGAAAAAGCTTTGCGTATTGCCGATTTCTTCGATATGGGCGAATTGATGGCCTACGACGCTCTTCACCGGAAGGAAAGTTGTGGCGGCCATTTCCGCGAAGAATACCAAACTCCCGAAGGGGAAGCATTGCGCGACGACGATGATTTTATGTATGTTGCTGCTTGGGAATTTATAGGAGATGGTGTAAAACCTGAACTGCATAAAGAAGAGCTTAAATACGAAGCAATCGAAGTAAAAGCCAGAAATTATAAATAGAATTTTATTTAAGAAATTGTTTTCGACAATAAAACAATTGATTTTCAAATAAATAAAAGATAAAAAAATGGATTTAACATTAAAAATATGGCGTCAAGAAAATGCCCAGGCCAAAGGGGAATTTAAGAATTACCAAGTGAAAGGCGTGTCGAAAGATTCTTCTTTCTTGGAAATGTTAGACGTATTGAATGAATCTTTGGTAGATAAAATTGAATCTCCTGTTTGTTTTGATCATGATTGTAGAGAGGGCATTTGTGGAATGTGTTCTTTGTATATCAACGGTCGCCCGCACGGCCCCGACGATGCCATTACAACTTGCCAATTGCATATGCGTAAGTTTAAAAACGGAGAAACAATCACTGTAGAGCCTTGGCGCGCAAAACCGTTTCCTGTTATCAAAGATTTGGTTGTCGATCGTTCGGCTTTGGACGAAATAATCCAATCCGGAGGTTATACTTCGGCCTCCACAGGCGGAGTTCCCGATGCAAATGCAATACTGATTTCAAAATACGATTCCGACTTAGCAATGGACGCCGCTTCCTGCATCGGATGTGGAGCTTGTGTTGCAGCTTGTAAGAACGCTTCTGCTATGTTGTTCGTTTCGGCAAAAGTATCGCAATTTGCACTTTTGCCACAAGGACAAGTAGAAAAAGAACGCAGAGTACAAAAAATGGTCGCAAAAATGGATGAGTTGGGATTTGGAAACTGCACCAATACCTATGCTTGCGAAATGGAGTGTCCAAAAGAAATCTCCGTTTCGAATATCGCTCGTATGAATCGCGAATTTTTAGGAGCAAAATTATTCAGCAGAGAAACCGTTTAAACCGTTTGCCAAATAATGTCGAGCCTCAAATACGAAAGTGTTTGAGGCTTTTTTTTGTCGTACCAGAGAGGTGAGCGAGCTTGAACTCCACAAATCAAAGTGCAAACCGCCAAACAAACTTTGTCATGATGGTGGTGCCCAGTAGTTTTATATTGTTATCAGCGGTGGAAAATTCCTGATTCACAATAAAATAGAAATCAGAACCAATTTTTGGAATCCAATTGAAGCGGAAATTAAGCAGAATTTCTTCGTCTTCACTATTCCATTGTCCAAAAATGCCGCTGTTTAGTTTGGGGCTATAGGCATACGAAACTCGTCCGCTCAGTTCGGTTGCCACCGCATCGCCTTGTGGCAAATAAAGGTAATTTTTCGCCCAACTGGCCGAAAGATTCCAATGTTTATTCATATTCCATGCCACAGCAGCTTTCAATTCATTTCTTTTTCCGGTATAAAACTCCCCCTTGCTCGCATTTAGGCTGGCAAAAAATTTACGTCCACTAAAGGTATTAAATTGAACTTCCATACGGCTGTCCAAATAATCGCCCACGGGGATAATGATTGTGTCCAAGATGGCGAAACTTTCGGTCAAGCGATCAAAATAATACTGAACATTCAGCTCAATAAATTCACCGCTTTTAAACATAATTCCCAAAGGACGCCACTCGTAAAGGATGCTTTCCAATTTGTTGGTACCGCTATTCACGTAATAGGATATTTCAACCGGCTTAATTTCCAAATTTCGCACCAAACTTAAAAATTTTGGACGAGGATTAAACTGAAGTTCAGCGTGATATCTTCGCGCATTGCTTCGGCGGATGTAGCCCATTTCCGGGTTAAATTTGGCTTGAACGTCGTTCAAGCTCAAATCCAGCTCTATCCAATCGTTCGGGAACGAAAGAGCAATATCGTAAGCCGTATTGTCCACATTGACCGAATCGCTTGTGTAGGTCTGTGCTATTACACCACTAAATTGAAGGTTTTTATCTTTTAAAAACGTGCTGGTAGAATAATTGAAATCGGCTCCATATACAAAATTGTGATGACCGTTTTGAATTTTAGAAGTCACAATCATCCCTATGGTACTTTGTTTCCAAATATCCTGACTCACCCGTAAAACTGAAAAATTTGTTGTGGGAACGGCTTCCAATCCATCAGTTTGAATATTTAAAAACCCAATGTTGGTTTTGTTCTGTTTTCCAAAAATACGTGCTCCAAAAAGAATGGGAACATCTTGTTCTGTCTCACTGTCATTTCCAATTCTCCGCGAATAAAAAAGTTCGCTTCCTCCCCCTACATTCATCTGAAATTGGCTGTTGCCATCCAAGAAAAAATCCCTTTTTTCGCTGTAATAAAGAGAGAAACGCGAAAGATTTATTTGAGCTTGGTCATCTTCTACTTGCCCAAAATCCGTATTGGCCGTTAAATTGAGTTTTAAAGTTGGCGAGATATCTATATTTACATCGCCACCATAATTGTAGATAAAATCTGCTTTTTCTCCGCTCGTCTTTTCCAATCCGGCCGTTACATAAGGCTTTATCTCTATCTTTTCTTTCGATTCAATATTTTTCAATCCATCCAATTTTCCGGCTTGCGAAATTTTTTCGATATCAAACTGCCTGCTCCATCCTTGCCACATGATTTGCTCACGTTTGTGGCGAATGTTTCGTTCAATATTTAATGCCCAGATTTGCTCAGATTGTTTTGGAAATTTTAAAGTCGAGAACGGAATTTCGAATTCGGCAAACCAGCCTTCGTCGGTTATGCTGGTGGCAACATCCCAAATACCATTCCAGCTCTTGTTAAAACCAGTTCCTTCATTCGAAACAAGCACATCGGCTCTCGCTCCATTCGGATTTGTTACAAATAAATAACCATTCCGATTGTCGTTGAAAGGGCTCAGAATCAATTCAATATTGTCGTCGCTTCCCCAATTAAAATCGCGGTTCATTTTGCTGGCACTCAATTTTTCTACTTCCGAGTCGTAAGCCCAAACTGCAATATACATTTTGTTGGAACTGTAAACAATTGCAATTTCTGTTCGTTCGGTTGCCGGTTTCCCTTCCTCCATTTCGCGCTGAGTGAAATTGCGAATGTGCATGGCTTCTTGCCACACAGCTTCATTTAGTTTCCCGTCGAGCTTAATTTTTGTTTTGGAGTAAAAGGCCGTGAGGGTGTCGGTGGAGGCAAACAAAAATGAATGCGTGAGAAAAAAAACAAGGAATAAACAGTTTCTGTATTTTTGATTCAACATTTTATGAGAATGGGCGGTAAATAGTGCTAATTAGTGATTTGTAGTTTTATTGTTTTGTAAAGATACGCTTCTTTTGAAAAAAGGAAGAAGGAGTTTAAAATAATAATTCTTTGATTAATTTTTTAGCAGACGGAAAAGACGTATTAATTTTTTATTTTAGCTCAAAAAACAATGCCCGTATTTTCTACTGCTTGTCCTCGCAATTGCTATTCTTCTTGCAGTTTTAATGCACGTGTGGAAGACGGGAAATTGGTGGCCGTTGAGCCTCATTCGACCAATAAGGCTACCGCCGAAGGTCCTTGTATCAAAGGGCTTAGTTATGTAGAACGTGTCAATAGCAAAGATCGAATTCTTTTTCCATTGAGAAAAAACAGCAGGGGTAAATTTGAACGCATCAGCTGGTCGGAAGCCCTAAAAGAAATTGCCGACAAACTTCGTTTTTTGAAAAAGGAATTTGGCAATCAATCGGTATTGTTTTACGAATCGAGTGGAATGTCGGGACTGACAAACCAATTTAGCCAAAAATTTTGGGAGCTTTTTGGTGGCGCAACCACCACCTACGGAAATCTTTGTTGGCCGGCCGGACTGGAAGCTGTTCGCCTAACGTTAGGAGAAAATAAACACAACGTTCCTTGGGACTTGGAAAATGCGAAGCTAATTGTTTTGTGGGGAAAAAATCCGGCCGAAACCAATATCCATGAAATGGTTTTTATCGAAAAGGCACAAGCCAATGGAGCAAAATTGGTGGTGGTCGATCCGCGAAGAACTCCTTCGTCCGAAAGAGCCGATTTGCTTATTCAGCCAAAACCCGGCACGGATGCTGCCATTGCTCTCGCTATTGCAAATCACCTCATTCAGAATGGACAATATGATAAAACTTTTGTCGATACGTATGTAAAAGGTTTTGAGGACTTTAAACAATCCATCGAAAATTGGACGCTCGATAAAGCAGCCGAAATTTCAAATGTTCCCAAAGAATTTCTCGCGGAATTGGCAAACGACTTGAGTGTCAAACAGTCAATGACCTTGATTCCGGGCTATGGAATGCAACGCTTTTCGAATGGAGGTCAAACGGTGCGCGCTCTGCTAAGTCTAAGCGTTTTGACCGGAAATATCGGAAAAACAGGCGCCAGCTTTCAATATGCCAATCTGCAATCCTATATTTTTGATCGACTGAAAGAACCGGAATCCTATTATCCCGAATTGGGAGCCAAGGCAGTTTTTCGAAGAACAGTTTCCAAAGCCCTATTAGGAGCTGATATAATGGCACAACAAAATCCGCCGCTAAAGATGATTTGGGTTGAGCGCGGAAACCCTATCACTCAAAATCCAGATACGAATTTAATTCTGGAAGCATTTCGAAAGCTCGATTTTTGCGTTGTGGTGGAGCAATTTATGACCGACACCGCTCTCGAAGCCAACATCGTTTTGCCGGCTAAAAGCATGTTCGAACAAAGCGATATCATTGGTTCCTATTGGAATCCTTATGTGCAATTGAAGCCGAAAATTCTTGATTCTCCGGGAGAAGTAATGTCGGAAACGGAAATCTATTTTCATTTGGCAAAAGAATTGGGGTTTTCAGAATCAGAAATTTTGAAATTTCTTCCCAATCCCGGCAATGATTCTATCGAACTTTTCTTGAAAAACGAGTTGAAAGATTTTAAAGAACTGAATTGGGAGAAATTAAAGGCAGTCCCCATGCTCGCTCCCGGAATAGAAAATATCGCTTTTGCGGATAAAAAATTCAAGACTCCAAGTGGGAAAATTGAATTGCTATCAGAAGAAGCTGTTCAAAAATGGAATGTTTCGGCTTTGCCAACGTACGATAAACTACCGGATGAAAATAATGAATTTCCTTTCTTTTTGTTATCGCCAAACACCAAAAATCGCATTCATTCGCAATTTGGAAATTTGAAACTGATAAAGCAGTTTGCCCCCGAACCTACGTGTGTTTTAAGTGCTCAGGACGCTTTGAAGTTGAACATCAAGAAAGGAGATAAAGTAAAGATATTCAATCGAAAAGGAAGTTTTGAAACCAAGGTGGACATTCGGTTTGGAGTGAAAACCGGATGCATCGTGTATTACAATGGCTGGTGGTTGCAAGAAGGCGGAAGCCCAAATATCCTTACAATTGGAAAAGAAACAGATATGGGACACGGAACCGCTTTTCACGACACCAAGGTTCAGATTGAAAAAATAAACGACTAAGAAAATGCAGCAAGGATTTGTATTCGATCTCAATAAATGCGTGGCTTGTCAAGCTTGTG
>KB227049.1_pt35 | contig 16349 bp, 18 predicted proteins | sample 524768 | NCBI WGS metagenome assembly AMQJ01 (sample SAMN00998488, study PRJNA167727) | sediment metagenome | isolation source: subsurface aquifer sediment | place: USA: Rifle, Colorado | collected Aug-2009
CGGGGGATCGCTGCTGTTATTTGCGCTTGGGATACTGCTGAAGGGTAAAGATAAGCAGGCGCAGACATACGAGCATTTGGGTCCTATATATGGATATTTTGAGACTTTTTGGCTTGTTGTACTGCTTAGTACTGGAACGTTTCTGTTTGTAAATTTTAATCTTATTGACGTTTTGACGCTTGATGTTGATGAGTCAAGACTCGGTTATATGATGAGCAACAAACTCTTTTATGTGGGAGCTATAACTCTCTTTACTATTATTCATATGAGAATTGCGCTAATAACGCATAAAAACGAGCGAACAACTCTTCAAAAAATAGTATCGCGCGCAAGCTCTATGATGATTTTTCTTTTAAATCTTATCGTGCTTTGGTACGCGATGCAGTTAAGACATATCCTCTCTTAGAGAGAAAAGTTCGTTAAATCTCGAAAAACTTGTTTTTACTAAAGAAACTTTTTTGCGAAGCAAAAACCGCTTTCGCTAGTTTTCGTAGCTTTAGTGTGTAACACTTTTAGAAGAGTTTTGTAAACCTTTTTAAGAGCATATATATATGACACCCGATACAGTAGTTAAAAGCAGCCTCTAAAAACGCACAAATCGCAAGCACTGCTACTACTAAAACCGCGACAATCTCATTGTCAAAAATAAACATAATAAACGATATCAACACAAAAACAAAGCCCATTTTCAGAGCAAACTCTTTTGGACCCGCGTCAATATCATCTTTTTTTAGCTTTAGCAGCTCGGCAATTAACTTTGTTAGATAAAAGAGAGGACTTGCCTTTTGGTAGCCCAAGGCACGAATCAAAAAGTCGTAAAGAAGAAGCGTTAGAATGGATAGCTGCGGAGACACAATAAAGAGTGCTCCCATAGCACAGACCAATCCGGCAATGACTCTGACCACATTTTGGTCAACTTTTTTAAATGAAACAGGACAAGATGGCATCTGCTTTTCCCTTTATATTGAGTAGTTTAAAAATTTATTTTGATATTTCGAGAGTGTAGTAATATTTACGTTAAAAATATTTTTTACGCTCTCTCTTGCCTCTTCAAAAAAGAGGTTTATAATCGGATGTTCGATGTTTGTATCGACGATTTTAAGGTCGTCTTCAAGCGCTACTAATATCTCAAGAACATTTATATCTTCGGGAGGACGCGCTAAAATATAGCCCCCTTTAGCGCCCCTTATGCTCTCTACAATCCCAGCGCGTCTCAGTTTTCCAAGCAGCTGTTCAAGGTAGTTTTGAGGTATGTTAGCGTTTTGTGCTATATCTTTTATCTGCATCACAGACTCGCCGTAGCGTTTGCTTAACTCGCAAATGGCGGCTAGACCGTAACTTCCTTTCGTTGATATCAACGGCATTGCTACTCCATATCTATTTTATCGAGACGAATTATACACTTTTTTTTAAATAATGTAAAGTGATTTACTCGTATTTAAATACAAATTTTATATTTGGGATAAAGCCCTGATTATAGGAGCTTTTACATAATCACAACTAAAACAGTAAAGAATAACACAACAAAAATGCTTGACATTGTTTTAAAAATAAAATATACTTTCGCCAAATAATTGAAAAACGGAGAAAATTAAGATGACACAGACTAAATATAAAAGAGAAAATCTTGTAAACAAAAATGTAACACGCGCTTATGCAGGGCTTTTGGCTCTGCTGATGGCGGCTTATCTTTTTAGCACAAATGTAGTTTTTATCTATATTTTGGTTTGTGACTTTTTAATGAGAATATATATGACGCCCTATATGAGCCCGATATATCTAATCTCTACCGCTTTAGTCAAGATTGCTGGATTTAAAGAGAAGTTTACTAATGAAGATGCAAAAGAGTTTGCTTCACACATCGGTCTGACAATACTATTTGTTGCTTTAGGTGCAGAGCTTTTAAACCAAACAACAGTCGCTTTTTCGCTGATTGCTTTTTTAACTTTGTGGAAAATAGTTGAAGCTACAAAAGAGTTCTGTTTTGCTTGTAAATTTTATGAGCTTTTAAAAAGTAAGAATATTACAGTGGAGTCACTATGAGTTATGTAACTAATATAGTTTTAGGCTCTGATACGGAGAGTAAAGATGCAGGAAAAAGCATATAGGTCGGTTATAAAAACCATATCGTGGAGAACTCTCGGAACGATAGATACCATGGTCATCTCATACTTGGTAACGGGCAACTTGGTTATGGCAGCATCAATCGGCTCCATCGAGGTTGTTACAAAGATGATTTTGTACTACTACCATGAGAGGGCGTGGAACAAGATAGATATAGGCAGATATAAAACCGTTGGCAACGATTACAATATATAGGAAAGATTATGAGAGAAAAGATAGAAAAACTAAATGCAGAGTTTAAAGACGTGGATATAAAAGAGCTGCTAGAGTATTTTTTAAAAGAGTACAGAGGCAAAATAGCTCTCTCCTCAAGCTTTGGGGCTGAAGATCAGGCTTTAACCGACTTGATTTTAAAAATCGATTCAAATGCGGAGATATTCACGCTTGATACCGGAAGGCTTCCGCAGCAGACCTATGATGTGATGCAGAAGACAAATCTAAAATATAAAACAAAAATAAGGGTCTATTTTCCCAATAGTAGAGATGTCGAAGAGCTCTACCATAAGCAGGGTTTCAACGGTTTTTATGACTCTGTGGAGAGTAGAAAAGAGTGCTGTTATGTGAGAAAAATCGCTCCGCTAAAAAGAGCCTTAAAAGATTTGGAAATATGGATAACAGGGCTTAGAGCCGAGCAGAGCACGACGAGAGAAGATATGCAGATGATAGAGTGGGATGAAGCAAACGGAGTTATAAAGTTAAATCCTCTGATTTTTTGGAGCGAGGCGGATGTTTGGGACTACATCAAAAAAAATAGTGTTCCATATAACGCTCTGCACGACAAGGGATATCCAAGCGTAGGATGTGCGCCGTGTACAAGAGCCGTAGAGAGCGGTGCGAATATACGAAGCGGGCGATGGTGGTGGGAGAGCCCCGAACATAAAGAGTGCGGATTGCACATAAAGGAGAAAAAGTGATAGATACAAAGAGATTAACGCATTTAAAACAGCTTGAGGCCGAATCGATTCATATACTTAGAGAGGTTGTCGCGGAGTTTGATAATCCCGTGATGATGTACTCTGTCGGCAAAGATTCTGCCGTGATGCTGCATCTTGCACTAAAGGCTTTTTTCCCTGCAAAACTGCCGTTTCCGCTTTTGCATGTAGATACCAGATGGAAATTTAAAGAGATGATTGAGTTTCGTGATAAAAGGGCAAAAGAAGAGGGGTTTGAGCTTTTAGTTCATACCAACCCTGAGGGAATAGAGATGAATATCAACCCGTTTGTTCACGGTTCGGCGGTTCACACGGACATCATGAAAACAGAGGGTTTGAAACAGGCACTAAACAAGTACAAATTTGATGCGGTTTTTGGCGGGGCAAGGAGAGATGAGGAGAAGTCCAGAGCAAAAGAGAGAATCTACTCTTTTAGAGATAAAAATCATAGATGGGACCCGAAAAATCAGAGACCGGAGCTGTGGAATATCTACAACGCAAGAGTTCACAAGGGCGAATCGATAAGGGTTTTTCCTCTATCAAACTGGACGGAGCTTGATATCTGGCAATATATCTACTTAGAGCATATCCCAATAGTTCCGCTCTATTTTGCAAAAAAAAGACCTATTGTCGAAAAAGACGGGGTCAAGATAATGGTTGATGATGAGAGAATGCCAATCGAAGAGGGCGAAGAGGTAAAAGAGGAGATGGTGCGTTTTAGAACTTTGGGCTGTTATCCTCTAACGGGCGCGGTAGAGTCAAATGCAACAACTCTGGGCGAAATTATCCAAGAGATGCTTTTGACAAAAACAAGCGAGAGACAAGGGCGCGTTATTGACAACGACTCATCTGGGTCAATGGAGAAGAAAAAAATAGAGGGGTATTTTTAAGATGTCAATTTTAGAAACAAAAATAGCAACGGATATAGAGAGTTATTTAAAAGAGCATGAGAATAAACAACTGCTTAGATTTATTACATGCGGAAGCGTAGATGATGGCAAAAGTACTCTGATTGGAAGGCTTTTGCATGACTCAAAGATGATTTTTGAGGATCAGCTCGCAGCCATAAAAAAAGACAGTAAAAAGAGCGGTACAACGGACGGTGAGTTTGATTTGGCACTTCTAGTTGACGGTTTGCAAAGCGAGAGAGAGCAGGGAATCACAATCGATGTTGCCTACAGATACTTTACGACCGATAAGCGAAAATTTATCATCGCTGACACTCCGGGGCATGAGCAATATACAAGAAATATGGCAACGGGTGCCAGTACGGCGGATTTGGCAATAATCCTCATCGATGCAAGATACGGGATTCAGACGCAGACAAAGAGACACTCTTTTATAGCAAAACTGCTAGGAATTAAACATATTGTCGTTGCCGTTAACAAGATGGATTTGATGGGTTTTTCTGAGGATGTTTATGAAAATATTAAAAAAGAGTATCTCTCTTTTGCAAAGGAGATAGGGCTTAGTGAGGATATTACGCTTATTCCGATGTCTGCCTTAAACGGGGATAATGTTGTTGATGTGAGCGAAAAAACTCCATGGTACAAAGGGGAGACGCTTCTTAATTTTTTGGAGAACATCGAGATAGAAAGCGACAGGGATTTGGTTCATTTTAGACTGAGCGTGCAGTATGTAAACAGACCGAATCTGGACTTTAGAGGGTACTGCGGAACAATCTCTTCCGGCGTTATAAGCGTGGGAGACAGTGTTACTGTTTTGCCCTCAAGAAAAAGCTCTAAAGTAAAAGAGATTGTGACTTATGACGGAAATTTGAATTATGCCTATGCGCAACAAGCTATCACGCTAACACTTGAAGATGAAATAGACATAAGCCGCGGAGATATTATCGTAAAGAGTGATGAACAGCCCGACAGCGCAGATGCTTTTGATGTAAATATTGTCTGGATGAGCGAAGAGCCGCTCTTAAAACATAAGCAGTACTTTATAAAAAGAGCTTCGTCTTTAACGGTTGGAAGCATAGATAAATTTTATTATAAAACGGATGTAAATACGCTGGAGAAACAGAGTGCAAATCTGCTTAATATAAATGAGATAGGGTATGCAAAATTGGATTTAGAGAGCTCTTTGGCGTATGACGCATACACTAAAAACAAGGCTATGGGAAGCTTTATTATCATTGACAGAGTTACAAACAACACGGTCGGAGCGGGGATGATTGTGCAAAAATCAGATGAGGCGTCAAAAGCAAAACATTTGGAGTTTACACCGTTTGAGGTGGAGTTAAATGCACTGGTTAGGAAACATTTTCCTCATTGGCAAAGCAGAGAGATTTTTTAGGAAAACAACATGTCAAAAGAGACAAAAGCACAAAGAGTTGAGCGGATAAAGAGAGAAAAAGACGGCTTGGATGTCTTAGAGGATATCTACCGCTATGCAAAGAGCGGCGGGGAGGTTAATGCGGAAGATATAGACAGGTTTAAGTGGTACGGTCTTTATACGCAAAACACCAATCTTCAAGATGAAAATGATGATACGCTCTACTTTATGTTGCGTGTCAAACTTCCAAGCGGCAGACTGGATTTAAAACAGCTTGAAGCGGTTGCGGAGATTTCAAAGAGGTATGCAAGAGGCACGGCTGATTTTACAACGAGGCAGGATATACAGTTTCATTTTATAAAAGTTGGGGATTTGCCGGCAATTTTTGCAAAGTTAGATGAGGTAAATCTAACCACGATTTTTGCAGCGGGTGATGTTCCAAGAAATGTCGTTACCTGCCCCGTAAACGGGATTGACAAACAGCAAATCTATTATGTGGAGCAGATTGAGAGAGAGATAAATGAGTATTTTGGCGCAAACAGAGAGCTCTCAAATCTTCCGCGAAAATACAAAGTCGGTGTTGGCGGATGTTCTAAGCACTGTATTTCTCATGAGATACAGGATTTGAGTTTTAATGCCGCAAAAATGAAAAATGGCGTAGTTCTTTTTGATGTAAGTGTCGGCGGCGGTTTGGCTTCAAACAGGCGAATTGCTTCTCACATCGGATATGTATTGCCAGAGCAGGTTTTAGCGGTCGCACGAGCTGTTACCGAGATTTACAGAGATTACGGCAACAGGGAGAACAGAAACAAAACAAGGCTTGGGCATCTGCTGGATTCTTTGGGGATAGATAAATTTATAGAGATATTGCACTCAAAAACAGGGTTTGCGCTTAAAAAAGAGGAGATTCAGAGCTATACTCCCTATGCAAAAAGGGAGCATTTCGGCATACATGAGAGCATTTTAGAGGGTAGAAGTTATATCGGTTGTGCGATAAATGGCGGAAAAATAGGAGTCGGTGCGGATGGACTCCATAAACTATTTTTGATAATGAAAAAGTATGGCGCGACGGCTGTAAAACTCACAACAACCCAAAACTTTGTCATTACCGATTTGCCGAGCGAAAATGCCCTCTTAGCGGCAAAAGAGCTCGAAACCATAAGTATTGATGTTAATCCATCTCCTTTTAAGGCAAGAACCCTCTCTTGCACAGGGATAAATTTTTGTAAATTCGGTGTCTCCGAGACAAAAGATTTGGCTACAAAACTGGTAGAGCATCTCCAGATAAAATTTCCAAACTTTGATGAGAGAATCTCTTTTAGCGTAAACGGGTGTCCAAACTCATGCGCACATCCGCACATCGTAGATATTGGTCTGCTTGGGTGCAAGGTTAAACATGGCGGTGAACTCGTCTCCGGTTTTGAGCTTATTTTAGGCGGCAACTTAGAGGCAGAGAAGAGCAGTTTTGGAAAAAAAACAGGCATAAAATTTATCCAAGAAGATGCCATCGGAGTTGTTGAGAGCATAATCGAGAGTTATCTTAATAGCCACTACAAAAATTTTTATGATTATGCATCCGGGACAATTTATGAGTAAAGATTTATTTAGACCGCTTCTTGGCACTGAAAAAGAGCTAAAAGAGGAGATAAAAAATAGTATTATCGGAGTGCATAAAAAACAGTACTTTGATTATACCGCTTCGGGACTTGCGTATAAAGCAGTGGAGTCTCGCATTCAAGAAGTTCTTAAAACCTATGCCAACACGCACTCAAAAGAGGCATCAATGGCGGCAAAGATGGATTTTTATTACAAAGAGGCACGAAGACATCTAAAAAATTCGCTAAAGCTTGAGCCGGATTTTGCAATTTTGCCAAGCGGATGCGGTGCGACATCGGCGATTAAGAAATTTCAAGAGATTATAGGCATATACATACCCCCTGCTACGCGTAAACGGTTCAATTTTCAAAGTGAGGGCCTCTCTCGACCTTTAATAATCATAGGACCCTATGAACACCACTCAAATGAGGTTAGTTACCGCGAAGCACTCTGCGATACCGTGCGAGTTGGGATTAACAGTGAAGGAGTGATTGATTTAGAACAGCTTGAGGAGATTTTAAAAACAAGCAAATATACACAAGTTATAGGAACTTTTTGTATCGCTTCTAATGTAACCGGAATTATCACCCCTTTTGAGAAAATCTCCGCACTTCTTCGTAAATACGGTGCAATTGTCTGCTTTGATGCGGCCGCTTCATCTCCGTATATGAATGTCCCTTCCTCTTTGTATGACGCTATGTTCCTCTCCCCTCACAAACTAATAGGAGGTCCAGGCTCATGCGGACTTTTGGTTATAAGAAAAGAGTTAATTGATGAGAGTATTGCGCCTACTTTTGCAGGAGGCGGTACGGTTGAGTATGTTGACCGCAACGCTCACAATTTTATTGATGAAAAAGAGTCAAGAGAAGATGCAGGAACTCCCGGAATATTGCAGTTAATTCGTGCCGCTTTGGCATACCAGCTTCGTAATGAGATAGGGTTTATCTGGATTAAAAAAGAGAAAAATAGGCTCTTAAAACATCTGCTTGAGGGACTTTTAAAAATACAAAGATGCAAAATTTATGGCAATTTACAAGAGGATAACATCGGAATCGTATCATTTAACATAGAGGGTATTGACCCGTATCTGCTCTGTTCTTATATGTCAAAACAAAACGGCATACAAACTCGTGCCGGCTGCTCATGCGCGGGACCTTACGGGCATGATTTATTAGGTTTGGACGATAACTCAAGTATGGAAGAGAAACCGGGATGGCTTCGCATAAGTATTCACTATTCGCAGGAGATTGAGGATATAGATTATCTTCTAAGCGTAATAAAGAAGAGCATTTTAGAGATAGATAAAAATTGTTTAAAGAGAATTAAGAGCCATTAAATATTTGCAACTGTACAATTTAACAAAAGCTTATTTCAAGGGCGTAAATGGTTTATGAACTCTCAAATCCTGTTACAAAGAGCTTGATTGCACATCTAAGAGACCAAAGCAGTGATGCGCTTCGTTTTAGACATACGGTTGGCGAGCTAACAAAGCAGTTGATGTATGAAGCGCTTAAAGAGCCTGTTTTGGTTCAAAAAAGTATAACGACATGGCGAGGCAAAGAGAGTTATGAGGTTATAGACGAGGATAACATCATTGTTGCAACGGTTTTAAGAGCCGGAATGCCGATGCTTGAGAGCGCTATTAATCTTCTTCCTGGAGTATCCGGCGGATTTTTGGCGATGAAGAGAGATGAAGTTACGCACAAAAGCGTTCTCTACTACGACAGACTTCCTGATTGCAAGGGAAAAACCGTTATTTTGGTTGACCCGATGGTTGCAACGGGCGGCTCTATGATGGACGCGATAGAGCTTATCAAAGGCAGAGAGCCGCTGAAAATCATAACGCTAAATATCATAGGCTCTCCGGAGGGTTTAGAGAAGGTAAGCAGAGCGTACCCTGAAGTCGATATCTACATTGCGCAGATAGACGAGAGGCTTAACAGCGACAAGTTTATAATACCGGGGCTTGGAGATGCCGGTGACCGCTCTTACAATACTGTAAAATAATGATTATTGACTTAAAGAAAAAAAGCTCATTCGAGATACTGGAGTGCTTTGAAAATATAGACGCAGAGGGCGGTGAGATAGTTGAGGCAGAGCTTTTAGAATCCGACATAGAGAGTTTCGGTTATAAAGCTTTTGCAGATTTGGCACAGCTCTTTTTTATGAAACTTTTAACCCCGATAAAAAAAGATGAAACAACTGCTATTTTGAAATTTCAAAAACTTCGTCTTGAGAGCTCTTTTCACAACAGTGACAAAGGCAGCGAAAAGTACGGCGCAGGGAGCGAGTTTTTTGCCATTGATAAAACAAAGCAGTTTGGTTTTTTATACCACTATCAAAAAGCTCTTGAGTTTGTAGATGTTAAAAGCAAAAAGAGAGTTTTAAACCTTGGCGTTAACCGCGGTGATGAGTTTAATGTTATCAAAGAGATGCTCTCGTTGGATGAGTTTGAAAATATAGAGTTTGTCGGAGTTGACTACTCTGCTTCGGCGATAGAGTACGCCAAAAGAGATTTTTTATCACATAAAAATGTAGAGTTTATCTGCCATGATATAAACAATCTTGCGGAGTTAAATTTAGAAAAATTTGACTTGATTATCTCCATCGGAACACTGCAAAGTTCAAACATTGATTTTAACGCCGCGTTTATGTCCATATACCAAAACCACTTAGCAAGCGGCGGTGCGATGATACTCGGTTTTCCAAACTGCCGCTGGATAGACGGGGAGATGGTTTACGGTGCAAAGGCTCCAAATTACAGCTTCAGCGAGCTTAGTCTGGTTCTAAAAGATATACACTTTTGCAAAAAATATCTCCAACAAAAAAAGTACAGAGTGGTAGTAACAGGGAAGGATTACCTCTTTTTGAGTGCGAGAAGAATGGGACTTAAAACTTGATAGAGAGATAAAAACTTATATCAAACTCGCTATCCTCGCTTAGGTAGTTGTTCTTTTTGTAGATGACATAGGGTGGTTTTGTGGTGGTTTCGTACTCGCTTTTTGGTAGCCACTCATGGTAAACCCACTGGATAAACTTTAGCATATCGCCTTGTTCACCTACTAAATCAAACTTCGCATAAATTCCGTCCGAGATGTTAAACTTTGGCAGTCTGTCGCTTTGGACTTTTGTCCCTTTTTCTACAACTATACATGCGACATACTGGCACTCATGGAGCGGCGTTACGGTCGGGTTGTCGTGAAAAAGAGCGATTTGCTTATATTCTTTTATATTGTTGCTAAAAACCCAAGTTTGCAGTTTTTGCCAAGTCTGCTTTATCTGTGCGTTGTAGCCGCTGTGTCTGATGTAGTACGCCTCAATCAGCGGCATTTTTACGATGGTCGGCTCGATGTGGTCAAATTTTGCTGTTGATTTTTTGGCTTTTTTGGACTGCTCGATGATGTGCTGTGAAAACTTTTTATATCCGCCACCTTTCCACTCTTTTGGTGTCATGCCAAATCGCTCTTTAAACACTCGCAAAAAGGATGTTGCAGAGCTGTAACCGCAGATATTTGCCACATCGCTAATGGTTGAGTATCTGTTTGTTAAAAGAAGATTGGATGCTTTTTGTAGCCTGATGGATTTGATACTTTCATAGATATTTTTTCCAAATACCTCTTTGAAAATTCTGTGCATGTGAAATTTGCTGACTTTTAAGTCCTCGCTCAACTCATCCATGTCGATATTTGTGTCGATGTGCGTGTAAACATAGTACATGATATCGTTGGCGATTTGTACTCTTTTTTGAAGTGTTGATTTTTTCATGAGAACAATTGTAGCAAATATTTTATGTTTTTACTACAAAAATAGACTATTTATTTAGCAAGAATAGATAGTTTTATAAGCATAAATAGTGAAGAATTAATTTTGTCAAAGTTATAAAATTACGGCAAAATTTATCCGCAAGGTGCAAGAGATGAAAAAAATCACAAAGATACTGGTCGCAAACAGAGGCGAAATTGCTCTAAGAATCATAAGGGCTTGTAAAGAGTTGGAGATAAAGAGTGTTGCGATTTTCTCAGAGGTTGATGTTGAGGGAATCTGGGTAAAAAAGGCTGATGAGTGCTACCCGATAACAGGAGACGCGCTTCAAGCATATCTTGATTATGACCGCATCATCACGTTGGCACTCAAAGCGGGTTGTGATGCTATTCATCCTGGGTATGGCTTCTTATCGGAAAATGCGGAGTTTGCGGCAGCTTGTGGGGAGAGAGGACTTATATTTATCGGTCCAAAACCTGAGCATATCGCACTTTTTGGGGATAAAATGGCTTCAAAAGTTGCGATGCGCCAAATCGGCGTACCTGTTTTAGAAGGAACGGATGAGCCTATTGTTGACAAAGCAGAGGGCGGAAAAATCGCTGCAAAAATCGGTTTTCCTATTATCATAAAAGCAGCGTTTGGCGGCGGCGGAAGAGGGATGAGAATCGTAAAGAGTGCTAAACTCTTTGATGAGATGTTTGACTCTGCAACAAACGAAGCTAAGAAATATTTCGGAAAAGGGGATGTTTTCATTGAAAAATATGTAGAAAATCCTCGTCATATCGAGATTCAAGTAGTGGCAGACAAATACGGTAATGTCGTGCATTTGGGAGAGAGAGACTGCTCAATCCAGCGAAGACACCAAAAAGTGATAGAAATCGCTCCATCCCCAAGACTCAACCCAGAAGCTAGAAAAGAGCTCTATAGAATCTCTACAAAAGCGATGATGAAACTCGGCTATGAGAGTGTCGGAACTGTGGAATATCTGCTTGATGCGGATGACAACATCTACTTTATAGAGATGAACACAAGGGTTCAGGTTGAGCATCCTGTTACGGAGATAATCACAGGGGTGGATATTATTCAGAGAATGATAGAGATTGCAGAGGGCGACAAACTAAAATATCTACAAGAGGAGATTAAATTCCGCGGATATGCTATCGAGTTTAGGATAAATGCGGAAAATCCTCAAAATAACTTTATGCCTTCAGTTGGAACAATCACAAACTATATGACACCGGGTGGTCCAGGGGTAAGACTTGATTCAAGCGTTTATACAGGATACACCATCGTGCCAAACTACGACTCGATGGTAGGAAAGCTTATCGTTTGGGCGCTTGACTGGGAGGGTGCTGTTAAAAAAGCTTCAAGAGCTTTGGATGAGTTTTACATCGATGGTGTTATCACAAACCTTCCTCTTCATAGAGAGATAGTAAAAGACAAAGATTTTATAGAGGGCAAACTTGACACAAGCTACCTTGACAAAAAGATGGAACTCTTTAACTTAAAAGCTACAAAATCGATAGCCGATGAAGAGAAAAAGACATCATTTATAGCAGGTCTTATCAAAAAGATAAAAGAGCATAAGCTTGTAGTAAGGCACTAAGAGAGAGTTTTCTTTCTTAGGATACAATTAAGAGTAAAAACAGAGGAGGTTTGAGAGTTATGAAAGATGCAATCATTAAGGGTAATGAACTTTTTCAAAAGAGCTTTTTTAAGGCATATGAAAAAGAGTTTTTAGAGTTATCCCAAAAAGGGCAAGCCCCAAAAGCGCTTTATATAGGCTGTTCAGACTCAAGAGTATTGCCAAATCTCATCACAAAAAGCGCTCCGGGTGACTTGTTTGTTATAAGAAATGTAGGAAACTTTGTCGCACCCTATAAACCGGATGAAGATTTTCACTCCACGGCTTCAGCGATTGAGTATGCGGTTAGTGTGTTAGAAGTTAAAAATATAATCGTCTGCGGACACACAAAATGCGGCGCGATAGAGGCTATTCACACAAAGAGTTGCGCAGACAACCCAGAACTAATCCACACAAAAACATGGCTCACACTTGGCGAGAGCGCAAAATCACAAGCTATACTCGCACTTGGACTCAAAGCGGACAAAGAGATTTTGTATCGCCTAACAGAGAAGCTCTCCGTCGTTTCACAGCTGGAAAATCTCCTTACTTATCCGTCTGTCAAAAAAAGAGTTGACAACGGAGACATAGCAATTCACGGCTGGATTTACGACATACAAAGCGGCGAAATAGAGTACTACGACCCTGAGATTTCGCAGTTTCTCCCTCTTAGCTCGTTAAAAGTGGAAGAGTAGTTATAGCAGCCATTTTTTAATCCAAACACTAAGCACATAAAGCCCCCACACATGCTGTTTAAAGCCTCCTGTGTGGGCTTTTTGTACGTACTCATCAAGCACATCTTTTTTAAATATTCCGCTCTTGTCGTTTACCTCTTTGATAAGAGATATTTTTTTGCTCTCTATAAGATACTCCATGTAGGGGTTAGAAAATCCCTTTTTTCTGCGTGATATTATCTTCTCTCCAAGATATGGTTTTGCGATGGATTTTAAGAGTGACTTTGTAGCTCCATCTTCGTAGCGCAGTTTTGGGTCTATGCTAAAGAGCGCAGAGGCAAATTTATGGTCTAAAAATGGGGTGCGTGATTCTATTGAGTGCGCCATGCTCACACGGTCTAGTTTTGCCAAAAAGTGCTCGGCTTGAAATATATGCAGGTCTATATAGCTGTACCAGATACTCTCATCGCTGTGTTGTGAGCTCTCAAACCTCTCTCGGTAGCTCTTTATATATTTGAGCGATTCATTGTCTCTTATATTTCTTCGCATCGCCATATTTTTTTGCAAATCGCTAAAACTCTCGCCGGTGGTGCGAAACAAAAGCGTGTCGTCGAATACTCTTTTGTAGCGCTCCCACTCCCTGTTCATAGAGAAATTTGAGTGAAAATAGTTGCTAAGCCAGTTTTTGTTTTTGAGTTTTGTGAGATTTTGAATGTCGAGAAACTCAAAATATTGTCTGTACCCCAAAAATAGCTCATCGCTCCCCTCTCCGCTTAAAACTACGCGGTAGCCATCTTTTTTAATCTGCTCAAAGAGTAGATAGAGCGGCACGGCGGCAGGGTCGTTCAACGGCTCATCCATTGTCTCTAAAACTCTCTCGCTGGCATCTAAAAAGTTGTTTTGCGAGATTTCAACTTCTCTGTTTTTAACTCCTAAAAACTGGGCACTCTCTTTGGCGTTTTGTCTCTCATCGTACTTTGCAAAATTTTTGTAACCAAGCGTATAGGTCTGCAAGTTTGCTCCGCTCTTTAGGGCAAAAGCGTTTATAAGAGCGCTGTCGATTCCGCCTGAGAGCAGTGATGCCATCGGGACATCCGCACTAAGTCTCATTTTTATGGACTCTTGCAGAAGATTTTCTAGCATCTCTATGGCTTCGTTTTTATCGGTAATGAGATTTGGCGTTGAATCTAGCAGGTCAAAATATCTCTTTACCTCAAGCGAACCGTTTTTGTAAACAAGATACTCACCCGCTGCCAACTTTTTGATATCTTTAAAAAAGGTAAAGGGCGGAGTCGGTGCTAAAAACGATAGATAGCTAAGAAGTGCCTCCTCATCCATCTCGACCTTTTGCAAAAATGGAATAAGCGCTTTTATCTCCGAGGCGAAGGTAAAAGATTTTCCGTGGAGGTAAAAGAGCGGTTTTTTGCCAAGTCTGTCGCGAAAGAGGTAGAGCGTCTCATCATCCAAAAGAGCGATGGCAAACATACCGCGCAGGTGCGAGACAAAATCTACTCCCCATTTTAGATATGCCGCGATGAGCACCTCGCCCTCACTTTGGGCTTTAAACTCAAATCCATCCCTTAGCTCACCAAGAAGCTCTTTGAAGTTGTAGATCTCTCCGTTAAACGAGAGCAGAATTTTCTCATATTTTACAGGCTGGTTTGAAGCGGAAGAGGTGTCCATTATGCTGAGTTTTTGATGGGCAAAAAAGAGATTTTCTCTCTGCACAACACCGCAAAAGTCGGGTCCTCTGTGTGTGAGCATTCCAAGAGCTCTTTTGGCTAGATTTTCCTCATATTCGCCGATAATTCCAAAAACAGCGCACATTAAAGAGACTCTTTTAAAAACATAACAGTTATGTCATCTTCCATATAATCATCTCGCAAAATTACTTTTTTAACGCCCAAATGCTTTGCCATCTGCTCTATCTGCGCGGTTGTGAGGTAGTTGTATGTTTCGCTCTTTCTCTCTGAGTGAAGTACGTTAAATATAAAAGCTCTTTTGCAAGCGCCAAAGCAGTTTTGCACGAAAAGATGGGTCTCAAACTCCTCAAGCACATTCATAGCTCCGCTGCAGATGTAAAAATCAGCGCTAGGAAGTTTATCGGCGCAGATGTCGGCTATGACTATCTCACACCCAGTTCTCTCGCTCGCAATAGAGTACATATCCACCAAAGAGTCTATGCCGATGTACTCTTTTGGGGCTCTTTTCTTCTTTTGCATATAGAGATACAAGTCGCCAAATCCGCATCCCGCGTCGGCGATGTTGTATGCGCTTATGTCGTTTGGCAACATCTCTAAAATTACGTCAAACCTCATTTTTTGAGACTCTTTGGAGTGCCAGTTTACCCCTTTTGCACTGATGCCGTATTTGTCTATGGCAGAAGAGTAGAATTTTTGGCTGTCAACGCGCGGCATACATAATTAATCTAGCTGTTTTAAAAGATGCAAAAAATCAACCTTATTTGAGAAGCCTACGCTCTCATAAAATGACTTTTCCTCTTTTGCAGAGACAAAATAGGTTGTCGGAACAACTGGGGCGTTAAGGTAGGATGGGAAGTTTTTCTCCTCTTTGTTGATGATTAGCGGAATATATTTTGATTTGATAAGCGCGTCTATCTCGCCATTGCTTAGAGTTCTATTTTCAAACTTAGTGCACCATGGGCAGTAGTTTGTCACCATCAAAATCATAAGATTTTTCTCCTCTTTTTTTGCCCTCTTTAGTGCCGTCTTATAGTCTGTCTCATATCCCATCTCTTTGGCAAACTCTTTGTAGTCCGCTCCAAATACGAGGGTGCAGAGAAAGAGAAGTGCTAGTAATTTTTTCATAGATTGTCCTCCTTGTACTGCATCTCAAAGATATATAAGAGCTCCTCTGCGTTATCCAAGAGCTCATCTTCAAGCTCCTCCGGAACAAAGACACGTCCGTTCATATAGGAGACGACAAAAACCTCCTCTTTAGTATCTTGACGGATAACGCTCTCGCCAAGCATTAACTCCATCTTAAGTGCAATAGTATCGCCCACCCCGATAAAACTTATAAGAAATGCCAAGGATCTTGAAGAGAAGTTTTGCGTATCGATACCAAGTTCATCGGATTTTTGCACAATCATATCAAGTAAAATCTGCTTGTACTTCATATCTATTTTATCGGTGTTTATCTCAACTACCGGATAGTAGCTATCAACTCCCGTCAAAACAAATGGTGTTTGAGCCTGTAAAAATGATGCAAGCAAGAGCGAGCTTAGGATAAATTTCAATTTTTTCATAAAACCTCCTTTTTCTTCTTATAGAAGTGCTCAATTAAAAATTGCAACAAACTCATAATTATAACACCAGAGAGCATACCTGCAAC
>KB228828.1_pt25 | contig 16336 bp, 8 predicted proteins | sample 524768 | NCBI WGS metagenome assembly AMQJ01 (sample SAMN00998488, study PRJNA167727) | sediment metagenome | isolation source: subsurface aquifer sediment | place: USA: Rifle, Colorado | collected Aug-2009
CGAGCTTAAATCGGTCATCGAGTTGGCTACAGTTTTGTCGAACAACGAAATTATCGACGATCCAGACATTAATTTTAGTTCGCTTGGTGCAGTAGAGGATATTTTTTCTACCGAATTGACAATGAAGGAATATTATAAAAAAATCGTTATTTATTTCTTGAAAAAATACGACAATAAAGTGCGCGTTGTGGCCGATAAGCTGGATATTGGAAAATCGAGTATTTATAATTTGTTAAATGAAGAAGAAATAAAATAAATTCTTATTTTTGAAGCAGATAGGGTGATTTTTTCATGATTAACTTATTATGAACTCACCTGTAGAAGCTAAAAAAATGAATATTGAAGAAATTAGAAAATACAAAATTTCTACTACTCTCGCTTTTAGACTTTGGCTGATCATTTCGTTAGCCCTTTTCACTTCTGATGTTTTAGCCCAAATCAACAATCCCCATTTTGTGCGTATCAACACGTCAAATGGATTGCCAAGCGACAATATTCAAGCAATAATGCAAGATCAGAAGGGCTATATTTGGATTTCGACCAAAAACGGCCTTGCCCGTTATGACGGCACTAAAATCAATACGTTTGTTTATGAACAAACGACCCACACAAATCCCGTTGTTGATTTTACGGCTATGATGCAAGACCAATCGTCTATGTTCTGGTTTGGATCTTACAATTCTACATTGTTTCAATTTGATGATGCAAATCGGAATTTTGTACCTTTTAATGCAATCAGTTTTCCGGCAATGCATACACATCCAATCTCCCTTTTGTATGAAGATAAGAATGGATATATATGGATTGGAAACAACACCGATATACTTTATCGCTACAATAAATCCAATGGCTCTTTTATCGGAATTTCTGTGAAAGAAAATGACATCGATAAAGCAGAAGGTTTGCAAATAACAGATATATGCGAAGATAGTAATGGATCGCTTTGGATTGCCTCCAATTTCGGCATTTCCAAATACGACCAACAGAGTGGTTCATTTACTTGGTATCGGAACAAACCAAAACAAAGAAATTCGCTGATCAGCAATGAGGTGAATTGCCTTTTACTTGATGGCAAAACCGATTTGTGGATAGGAACAAACCAAGGACTGGATCGATTTGATATCGAAAAACTGGAGTTCGAACATTTCAATACCAAAGCAAACAATGAACATCGGCTTTCGGGCGATTATATTACAAGTTTGTGCATGGACTCCTATGGCCAATTGTGGGTTGGTACAACTAAAGGGATAAATCTAAAAAGATTGGACGGAAAAGGCTTTCAATTTTTTCTGTATAAAGACTATCAAGACAATAGTTTGCCTTCTAATTATGTTACTGATATTTTCGAAGATAAGAATAAACATTTGTGGGTGGCAACTCAGAATGGCGGAGTCGCTTTGCTCGATTTGCACCCCAAATCCATCAACAATAGTTTAATTGCAGATCAGATAAATGATTTGATAACAACTGAAATTACGAGTATTCAGTACCATGCCAAAGATAAATCGCTCTGGATTGGAACGCAGTCGGAAGGAATTTACCATTTTATGCTCAAACAAGGTGCGTATCCCTATGCCTATTACAACAGCGAAAGCAATCAGTTGAAATCGAACGAAATCAAAAAAATATTGATCGATTCAAGAGGATTGTTGTGGATAATTTATAAAGACAACATCCTGGAAATTAAAGAAGAAAGAGAAAATAAATTAGTCTCTCCATCACGAAAAAAATTACCATGGAGAAATGATACTAAAACAAATTTTCAAGCCGTATTTGAGGATGAAAATCATAATATCGTATTGTGCAGCGAAAGTACTGTTTCATTGATTTCGGCGAAGCAGCCGGATAAAATTCAGACATTTTCGTACCATGAGCTGTTTCCGAATGCCGATGGCGAAATCAATATTACTTCGATAGTTCAGGATTATCGAAAGAATATTTGGTTGGGAACGGAGTCGGATGGAATTGCTTTTTTTAATCCGTTGACAAAAGCGAAAAATCGCTTCGAAAGCAATCCGTTAGAAATAGGGGCATTGAGTTCCAATCGAATTCTTTGTCTATTTGAAGATTCTCAAGGAACAATGTGGATAGGAACTGCCGATGGCGGATTGAATAAATTCGACAGGATAAATCTTCAGTTTGAGCATTTAAATAAAGCCAACGGCCTGATAAGCAATACGGTGCTTAGTATTTTGGAAGACGAACAAGAAAATCTTTGGATTGGCACTTCGGCAGGATTGAATAGAATAGAATACCAAACAAATACGCTCGCCCTTTTCGACAAAATTGATGGTTTGATAAGCAATGGGTTTATCGAAAATGCGGCCACAATTGGGAAAGATGCGCATCTTTATATGGCCACGCAAAGAGGGCTCAATGTAATCAACACTTCTGATATCCGTTCCGATTCCTGTACTTTTAATTATATTTTTACCGACTTTGTTATCAATAGTATAAGTATTTTTCACGACCAAAACAATGACCTTATAAAGCAATTTGTCGAAAATAAATCGATAAAACTAAAATACAATCAGCGAAATATTGGAATTGAATTTTCTGCGCTCGAGTTTCTGAATCCCAAAAATGTAAACTATTATTATCAGTTGGAAAATGTGGATAAAGATTGGATTGATAGCAAAACCATCAATTTTGTGAGCTACATCAACCTGAGCCCGGGCAAGTACACTTTCAAAGTAAAAGCCACCGATAAAGCCGGAAACAGTACTTTGTATCCGGCACAATTGATTTTTGAAATAGATTCTCCTTTGTACAAGCAAATTTGGTTTATTGTCTTAATTCTCTTTCTAATTGGCGTATTCATCTTTTTGTCGATTCGCTTGCGAATCCGACGTATTACGTTCCAAAATCAACAATTGGAAAAGCTAGTCGATAATAAAACCAAAGAGCTTCAAAATTCAAATGTGCAATTGCAAAAAGAAATTGACGAACGAATAAAAGCCGAAGCCGATGCCGAAAGAGCCAGCCAAAGTAAAAGTCAATTTCTGGCCAATATGAGTCATGAAATTCGCACGCCTATGAATGCGATAATTGGCTTCACTGATTTATTATCGTCTTTGGTAAGAGATGAAAAACAAAGTTATTACCTCAATGCAATTCGTAGCAGTGGAAGGAGTTTGCTAGTTTTGATCAATGATATTCTCGATTTATCAAAAATCGAAGCCGGTCATTTTCAGATCGATTATAAACCAGTCAACCTTGCAAATCTTTTCGAAGAAATAAAACAAGTTTTTGCGCTAAAATGCGATGAAAAAGATTTGATATTTGAAATGGACTTAGACGATAAGCTTCCATCAGCATTGATAATGAGTGAAATACGGATTCGTCAAATCTTGGTCAACCTCATCGGAAACGCACTTAAATTTACTGAAAAAGGAAAAATTGGACTAAATGCCAAAATAATAGCCGAAGCTTTGAACGAAAATAAAATAAACCTTTTGATCGAAGTAAGCGATACCGGAATTGGTATTGACGCCGAACAGCAAGCTAGGATTTTTCAGGCTTTTCATCAGGCAGATGGGCAAGATGTACGAAAATATGGTGGAACAGGTTTGGGATTATCCATTTCCAGAAGATTGGCCGAGCTGATGGGCGGAAGGATAGAAGTGGCGAGTGAACTTGGGCAAGGGAGCACTTTCAAGATTTATTTAAACGATGTGGAGATTTCGGATCAAGAAATAACTCATGTGGAGAAAACCGAACTTTACAGCGTTCGTCAGCTGAATTTTAAACCATCAAAACTCCTTGTTGTGGACGATAGCGAAACAAACCGCTCCTTAATCAAAGAACTTTTTAGCGAAAGCGCCATCGAAATCTTTGAAGCCGGAAATGGACAGGAAGCCATCGAAAAAACAAGATTATTGTTTCCCGATTTGATATTGATGGACATTCGAATGCCCGTATTGAATGGTTTTGATGCTTTAAAAATAATTCGGAACGAAAATCTTCTGAAAGACATTCCGGTAATTGCCCTCACAGCTTCTATTTCCGATTTGGGCGAAGACAGATACATCGAAGCAGGTTTTAATCAAGTTCTGCTAAAACCACTCAATATGGAAGAATTGTTGCAGGAAATTGCCAATTTCTTGCCTTTTGAGAAAATGCAGCAGGAAGAGAAGAGCAACATATACTCCGATGATAGAGAAGAAGAGCGATTGATTGAACAAGAAATCGATTTATCAAACCTACAATTGGCTATCACCGATTTAAATGAACTGCTTCCGCTCCATGAAAAATTTAGAAAACAAAAATTCATGAACGAAATATTGCTCTTTGCACTACAGATTGGTTCTATAGGTCGAAAGTATTCAGTGCAAGCGGTTCAAAAATATGCGGAAGAATTGGGTTTTTATACTGAAAATTTTGATACGGAAAAAATGGAAAAATCATTAAATAGATTTCCTGTTCTGATTTCGGAATTACAAGCAATATTAGGGAGCTAAAACAATGGAAGATTCGGATTACAAAATATTAATCGTTGATGATTTGCCCAAGAATTTGATGGTTCTGGGCAATATTCTCACCAAGAAAAATTATCAAATAGCGTATGCCAAAAACGGAAAAGAAGCTGTTTATCAAGCTCTGGAAAATAACTTCGACTTGATACTCTTGGATATTATGATGCCGGAGCTGGATGGTTATGAAGTTTGTCGGATTCTTCGTCAAAACCCGCATACCGCCCAAACACCCATCATATTTCTTACAGCCAAAAACGATATAGAGAGTATTGTGAAAGGCTTTGAACTTGGCGCCCAAGATTACGTAACAAAACCATTCAATACCAACGAACTCCTTGCTCGCGTATCCACGCATTTGGAATTGCGCCAAAACCGGCGAGTTTTGGAAGACCTGAATGGCTATCTTGAAGAAAAAGTTCTAGACCGCACAAAAGCGTTGGAACAAGCACAAAAAAAAATAGAAACACTCGACAAAGCTAAATCCGCTTTCTTGGGATTGATAAGTCATGAGATTAGAACTCCATTGAATGGCATTATTGGATTTCTGGAAATCCTAAAACAAAATATCGATCAAGAAAATGGTGAGTTGGTCGATTTGATTACCGAATCGGCCGATCGACTTTACAATTTTTCGGAACTATCGCTCTTGATCACTCAACTCAATGTCCATTCCTATCGATTAGAAAACCAAGAGCTCGATTTTGTAAGCCTCTTGGAAGAAGTAAAAAGCCATATACAGCAAAAATGGCAGCAGGAAAAGCCTGTCTTCTTTTCTCAAAACATAGAACCCGCTATTGCAAATTTAAAAGTGGATGAGAAATTGATGAATAAAGTCGTTCACAGTGTGTTGGACAATGCCGTCAAATTCTCGAAAGAACAAGCTTATGTAGAGTTAAATGTTTTCAATGCACCCGGCTATTTGGTGTGCGAAATTCACGATCAAGGTTGTGGATTTACCGACGAAGCATTGTCGTACGCTTTCGATGTTTTTTCCGGCGAAAAACAGCACGATATTGAAGGATTTGGGCTAAATCTGGCCGCTGCAAAATTGATAATGCAGGCACACGAAGGAAAAATAGAAGTGGAAAATAAACCTGGCAAAGGAGCCAAAGTAAGCCTGTTCTTCAAAAAATGTTCTTAGAATACTTTCATTTTCTTTTTGATAAATGGAACGATTAAAATGCGAATTCAGGATCGTTTTCTATTATTAATGCTAATTTTGCCACAAGTTTCGAATTAAAATTTCAATCTGCATGTATAAATATCTATTTGGTCCGGTGCCTTCTCGTCGATTGGGTATGTCGCTTGGAGTGGATTTAGTTCCCAAAAAAGTGTGTACGCTCGATTGTGTGTATTGTGAAGTGGGAAAAACCACCAAGCTCACCACCACACGAAAAGAATATTTTCAGTTTGAAAAAATAAAAAACGAACTGATCGATTATTTCCTTCACAATCCCGATCCTGATTACATCACTCTTTCGGGTTCCGGGGAGCCAACACTCAACAGCAGTCTTGGCGAAATTATTCAGTTTGTCAAGCAGGAAAAACCACACATTCCTGTGGCTGTTTTAACCAATGGAACCTTGCTTTTCGACGAAAAAGTGAGTGCATCGTTGCAAAATGCCGATGTTGTGCTTCCTTCATTGGATGCCGCCACTCATGAAGTGTTTAAAAAAATAAATCGACCATCTGGCGATATAGATTTTGAAAAATACCTGAATGGATTGATTGCGTTTTCTCAAAATTTCAAAGGAAAAATCTGGCTTGAAGTATTTATTTTGCCCGATTACAACAATCAGCCCGAAGAATTGGATGCGCTGAAGGAAATCATTCTAAAAATAAAGCCCGATTCGGTTCAGCTCAATACATTGGACCGGCCAGGAACTTTATCCGGCCTGCGAGGTGCCAGCCAACAAGAATTGCAAAGCGTGCTCGAATATTGGAATCTGGAAAATGTTCAGATAATTGCAGCAGCGCCCAATCGAAAAAATATTCAGTCTTACCGCAATGACATAGAGTCTGTTATCATGGAAACTATATTGCGTCGGCCTTGTACGCTCGACGATTTAGTTAAGATGGTGGGTTTGCATATCAACGAAATAAATAAATATCTTGCCATTTTGGAAGACGAAAATAAAATTGAATCTGTTCGTCAAGACCGCGGAATTTTTTATCAGAAAAAAGGAAAGTAAGCGGAAGTTTGGAGTTGGCATTATTTTATTTTTCATGAAAAAGCTTCCGAAAAAAGAATACGATAAAAAAACAAACCCTTGCAATTTATTGATTACAAGGGTTTTGTTGATTATTGGGTGATCCAGCTAGGGTTCGAACCTAGGACCTACAGCTTAGAAGGCTGTTGCTCTATCCAACTGAGCTACTGGACCAAAATGCGGCTGCAAAGATAGCAAAAATTTAGAATTTCAATGCCTTTTTGTCCATTTTTCGATTCATAAAATTTTAAAAAAAAATCCAGTTTTCCATTATTTATTTTATATTTGTTTGCGTATGAAATGCCGAATAAAATTTCAATCAAACTGAGATTGTACGACCGGCTTAAATCAACGAACGAATCTATTCGAATCATTGAAAAAATAACAAATAGTTGCAGACGAAATAGACTGCCAAATGAACTTAATGAAAATTATATGTTAAATCTCGAAATTAAACCAAAAGAAGGGCTGGGCACTATTTTGTTCGGCGAAATCCCCGAAAATCTAGCAAAAATTCTTGGCCAGCCCGAAACCGCTGAAGATATTCGCACCGACGACGATTTAAAAACAACTATTTTGTCCTATCCTGAACAAGGCATTACTGTTTTTTTAGAAGGCTTGATAGAGCCTATCGTTTCCAATTTTGATGTGGACAACGAAAATGCCACTCTTTTTGGTGTCAAAGTTTTTACAAAAACAGAAGCCGAAATAAAGCAATTGATGTTGGACAATGGCTATAAAGTATTTGAAGAAGATGAAGAGGAGTGGGGCGAAAAACGCTTAAGTTGCGATGATGCGCTGATGGATTTCTATTTCATCGAAGGAAAGTTGGCAGCCGTAAACTGGGGCGTCTATATCAAAGACGACGGCACCATAGACAGCACTATTTAAAATTTTACACTTCGCGGATGATGCAATAAAATTTCCTCTTTTAGGTAGTTTCTATCTAAATGAGTGTAGATTTCTGTTGTGGTAATGGATTCATGTCCAAGCATTTCTTGTACGGCACGAAGATTGGCACCGCCTTCGACCAAATGCGTGGCAAAACTGTGGCGAAAAGTATGCGGACTAATATTTTTGTGAATTCCGGCTTTGACAGCCAAATCTTTGATAATCAGAAAAACCATTGTGCGAGTAAGGATTTTTCCGCGTCTGTTTAGAAACACATAATCTTCGAAACCTCGTTGTATTTCTAAATGAACGCGTGCCAGATTTACATAAATCGAAATCTGCTTCAATGCTTGAGATCCAATAGGAACCAATCTTTCTTTCTCGCCTTTTCCGCTCACTTTAATAAAACCCTCGTCCACATAAATGTTCGAAAGTTTTAGATTTGTCAATTCGCTAACACGCAATCCGCATCCATAAAGCGTTTCCAGCATGGCTTTGTTTCTTTCGCCTTCTCCTTTGCTCAAATCTATTTGGTTGATCATGGCATCAATTTCTTCTGTCGAAAGCGTTTCTGGCAATTTGGTTCCGAGCTTTGGTGAGTCGAGCAAGTCCGTGGGGTCGTCTTTTTGATAATTTTCGAGTATCAAATATTTATAAAACGACTTAATGCCGGATATCAATCGCGCTTGCGAACGGGCACTTAGTCCTAGTTCACTTACCCAGCGCAAAAAATCTTGCAAATGTTCTAGTTTTACTTGTTCGGGACGTAAATTCAGTTGTTTGTACTCGAAATAGCTCATAAGTTTTTCCATATCAAGCAAATACGCCTCAATGGAGTTTGCTGATAACGATTTTTCTAAGCGCAAATAGTTTTTGAAACTGCCTAAATATCCTTTCCACGCCAACATAAAATGATTTTAAACAAAAGTAGCAAAGTATTTCGGATTCATATTCAATACTCCAATCGAAACTTATTTGCCCGCTTATTTTTTGTTGTATATTTGTGCTTTAACCAGTTATTCAATTCAAAAAATTTATGAAAAACACTTGCTTTCAAATACAAATCCGTGATTTATTTTGGTAGCAGCAGTGTTTCATTTTACCTTTAAAACAATTTACGATGATGAAAAATGCAATTATTCTCCTTGGTCTTCTTGCCTTGGTATTTCTTGTTCAGGCATGTGGAAATCAGGCCGATAAAAAAACTTCTGACCAATCGCAGGCAAAAGCCGAATTGCCCGTTGAATGGTCCAAAAACGCGGTTATTTACGAAGTAAATCTCCGGCAATATACCAATGAAGGAACTTTCAAAGCTTTTGAAGCCAACCTTCCTCGTTTAAAAGAAATGGGCGTTGATATTTTGTGGTTTATGCCTATTCATCCAATTGGATTGGAAAACAGGAAAGGAAGCCTGGGTTCGTATTATGCTGTTCAAGATTATTCAAAAGTAAATCCGGAATACGGGACGATGGACGATTTTAAATCTTTGGTAGCCAAAGCACACGAACTAGGAATGTATATTATTCTGGATTGGGTCGCCAATCACAGTGCATGGGATCATCCATGGGTGAAATCAAATCCTGAATATTATGATACAGACAGCAGTGGGAAAATGGTTTCGCCCTTCGACTGGACCGATGTGGTGGCTTTCGATTTTGAAAATGCCGGACTGCGCAAAGCCATGCAAAATGAAATGTTGTTTTGGGTAAAAGATATAGACATCGACGGTTTCCGTTGCGATGTTGCCGGCGAAATTCCAACCGCATTTTGGGAAGAAACGAGTGCGGAATTGAACAAAGTGAAACCGGTATTTATGCTGGCAGAGGCCGAAAAAGCGGAGCTTGTAAACAAAGCATTTGATATGGATTACGGCTGGAATCAACATCATATTATGAATCAAATTGCTCAAGGCAAGATGGATGTGAATCTGTTGAATGCCTATTTCAATCAAAAAGACTCAATCTATGCCGCCCGCTCTTACAAGCTCTATTTCATCACCAATCACGATGAAAATTCATGGAATGGAACAGAATATGAGCGCATGGGCGAAGCTGTTGATGCCATGGCTGTTCTTACCTTTACAATTGGCGATATGCCTTTGATTTACAACGGACAAGAATCTGCTTTCAATCGCCGTTTATTGTTTTTCGAAAAAGATAGTATTGATTGGGAAAATTATCCGAAAGCCGATTTTTATACCAAATTGGCTTCTCTAAAACACACTCAACAAGCCTTGTGGAATGGTCCGTATGGAACCAGATACGTCAGACTAAAAAGTTCCGACGATGCCAAGATATTTGCTTATGATCGTGGAAATGTAAGAGTTGTTTTGAATTTATCGGCCGAAGATTTGAATTTCAGCCTCGAAAATGTGGATTTGACCGGCTATACTTCTTATATCGAAAATGGATTTAAGCCACTCGAAACTGCAAACAATTTTTCGTTGACAAAATGGGGTTATGCAGTATTTGTTAAATAAATAGAGTTCTATTTAAAAATAAAGAAGAGAGCCGAAAGCTCTCTTTTTTTATGATTAATCAATTTTCATAAATTTCTGCTGGTATATCATATTATCGCCCTCAAAAATACGAATCAGATATAAGCCGCTCGACCAATCGGTAACATTCACCTGATTTTCGTAGGTTTGAAACATCGCATGGCCGTTCATATTGAAGATTACAATTTTTTGATCTTCCGATTGTTTGTTTATGTTCAGGACATTTTTTACAGGATTCGGATACACTAAAAAATCTTCTCTGTTTTCGTTTGCCAAAACGACGGCCGTTCTTTTGGCCGGACTCATAATATAGCCATACAAGGCAACTTCATTTATTTGTGCATAAATGGTATTTACCATCGATAATTTTAAATAACGGCTAACAATTCCCAAAGCCACATTGTTCCATATTCTTGATTGAGATGTTGTATTCACAGCCACTTCGGTCCATTGATTCGGAATTCCCATGGAAATATGTAAATCTCCGGTTGAAAGCATATCGTGCAAAAGAGCGTTTTCAATATAATATTCCTGTCCTAAATCAATGATGGTTTCGTATGGTCCTGCTCCCGATTTTTTAGCCGGAATCCAGCTTCTACTTTTAGGGTGTGCGTCGATCAAAGGATCCAAATTCTGTTCATCGACTAAATACAAAGGACTGTAATAAGAACCACCTACTACCAAATCGCTTATCATAGCTGCGTTTAATATAATTCGATTGATAACTGGAGAAACAAATACATCGATGGTCAAATTTATAAAGCCAAGGCCGCCTTGTTCGTCTTCCACACCAATTTCGAAAATATAATTTCCCAGATTTTCAGTTTGTGGACTTAAAGTTAGGCTGGCACTTCCGTCGCCATTGTCGGTAAGTACAGCAAAAGCAGGTAAGTTAACACTATAAAAAGCCAATGTTTCCAAGTCTAAGTCGTGGGCTTGGATGGCGATTGTAAGTGTTTCGCCTGTAATTATTTCAATATTCGGAACGCTTTCGACAGTAGGCAGTTGATTGATGTTTAGAACGCTTATTTCCACCGAAAGCGTGTCGTTTAGGCAGCCATCCGAAGCAACGAACAGAAATGTAAAACTTCCGGCGTCCTGAAAACCTGGATTAAATCGAAGTTCGTAGTCGGATGCCGAGAGCGAAACCAGACTGGCAAATGACGGCAATGCAAGAGCGGTTAATTGAAGCGCATTGCAAAATACAGAGGCATCGTCGAGCAGGTGAATAGGAATACTTAATTGTGTGTTTTCGTTTAATTGAACAAAACTAACGGCTTGAATTTCGGGTGCAAGATTCGCAGCCACTTCGGATTTATACGAAATCTCAATGCCATTGATTTTGTCTTTGTTGGCAATTTGCTCAAAATCGAGGTTTAGGTTTCCATCGATAACATCCACATCAAAATTTAGTTCCAAGGCAGCCATTCCGGCTCGTTCCAAAATATTGAAATTGTCTAAGATTTTGTTGTTTTCGAGATAAACACTGAAGATACCCGTTTCCATCGATTCCACTTCTGTCAATCTTTCAGCAAAAAACAACTTTACATGGTAAGTTCCCTGAGTTGGTAATGGAAGAGCAAATTGCATTTCAACGCCTTCGGCTCCATCGTAACGATAGGGGCCAAAGAGCTCGTTTGGAGCCGAAGTAGTGTTTTCGCCTTTGAAAAACCAACTACCGGTTCTGAGAAAATGTGTGGTTCCAAAGAGTGCTTCTCTATCGGTATCGGCTTGCCAATTCATGATTGTATCAATAATTTCCGGTCCGCCAAAATTGACTCTATAAAGCAATCTGCCTTCAAACAGCGTTGTTGGCAAAACATTTAAATTCAGGATTTTGTTTGTTGGCGAACCAAAATAATCGTCGGCTGTAAGGATGATTTGAAAAGTTCCTTCATTTTCCAATTTTGGTTGAATATCGAGATATACTTGCTCGTTTTCGTAGAGAAGATGAACAAAAGAGAGGGAAGAGCTTAGCGAATAATGAATGCTATCGCCATCAGCATCAAAAGCCGTGATTGGGATTCTTGCTTTTTCCGTTGCTTCCATCGTAAAGCTCTCCGCAAAATTCAATACGGGGTTTTGATTGTTCGGATCTTTAATGGCGATACGAACAGCCTGTCTGGCATAAGATTTATGACTTTCGTCGAATGCGAAAATGCCAATTTCGTAAACTCCAACATCTTCTATTGTTGGAGTGATTGTTAAATTTGCCTTGCCCGATTCAATTTCCATTAGGTGCATAAAAGAAGGTAAATTTTCGGATTCAAAATGAAGCACATCACCATCCAATACCGTTGCACTCAGCGAAACGGTAAGGCTTTCGTTATTTAAAATTAATACATTCTCTATTGGGCTGAGTATGGGACTAAAGTTGAGCGATTGTGACAATCCGGGAATCGGTCCCATGGAGTGATAAATTGCAGGATTTTCGGGAGCTTGATCGAAAATGCCATTTTCGAGGCTGTAATTGAAATTTTCTATTGGAAGAAGTTGATTGTTTTCCAAAACAATCTCGCCCGAAGTAACAACCGAATTTTTAAAAAACAGAAAATCGTTGTCGTAGTTATTGTTTCGAATGAAGAGATTGTTGTATTCGTTTAAGTTTTCGATTATCCGCTCGTTGTTGATTGTGCTTAGAAAATTTTCCTCAATTTGTATGGGCGAAAAGGGGATACTCGTATAGCGATTGTCGATAAAAATGCCTTTGGTGTTTTGGACAAAATTATTTTTCAGATTGATATCACCGTTGCCAAGCAGAATGATTCCATAGGCTTTTGAATTAATTATCACGTTGTTGTAAACATTGCCGATCGTATTTACGCCCAATTGCAGACTATTATTTTGAGTTGGCAAATCTTCTATGCCTGAGTTGAGCAAGATGTTGTTGTATATTTCGATATCATCAACACTATTTGCCAATTGAATAGATTCGCGCAACGTATTGTTTACTACGTTGTTGAATATTCGCACATGTTTGAATTCCATTCCGGGAGCTACTGTTTCGCCAATGTACATACCTTCAGCCAAATCGTGAATATAATTGTCGTGAATGCTTAAATTTTTGAAAATTGGATAGGGAAAAGGTGGATTTCCAATAAAATCTTTCTTGGCATAAATACCAAAAAAAGTGGTTCCGGTTCCTTCTATCTCTATGCGTTCGGCTTCCACATCGCTGCTATTTTGTTCAAAGCTCAATCCGCTTGTTCTTCCTTGAAGTTTAAATCCATAGCGAAAGTTTTGATCGCCTGTCCCAGTTACTTTTATGAATTTGCAATCGACAAAGCGCATTGCACCCCATTCGATGGTGTTGATATGCACTTGGCCGCCTTCGTTGATAAATACAATCGGATTGTCTTCATTTCCTTCAAAACCTTTGAATTGCAATGTTTTAACTCTATCTGCTTTTATCTTTATTGTATCTCCGCCAATTGGTTTTGGAGTGAGGCTTGTTGCTAAAACATAAGTACTGCTGGCTTCTATGTAAAAAGTGTTTTGTGCTTGAACAAAATGAGAACCAATGACGAAACTCAGTGTAGATAGAATTAGAAGGATAGTATTTGATTTGAGCATGATTTCAATTTGTGTTTCCTTTTTCAGTGAAGAGACTAAGTTAGTTTCATTTTTGTATTTGAATACGTACAATAGGCAAAAAAGATTTTGGAAATTATTAAGTGTAGTCTAAAGCGTACATTTTGTGGAAATATACTGCCGAATTGTAAATTTAGATGTTTTGATTCAAAAATGACTCAATCGTCTATAGCTAGATTTCAATTTCTGTATTTGTCGAGTTTGGGAGTACATAAATCGATCATTTTTCGTTATTTTGCAAAAAAAATATATTTGAGTGATTGTCTAAAATATCTCTAACGCTTAATAATCGCAAATGATGAAGTCTATAAAAATTATCGGAGTGAGTGTAGTGTTTGTATTGGCCATTTTGCTAATACTGCCTTTTGTTTTCAAAGGGAAATTGGTGGAAATAGCCAAAAAAGAGATTAATAGAAATGTGAATGCTCGTGTCGAATTTTCAGATGCCAGTTTGAGTCTTTTCCGAAGTTTTCCAGATTTTCGTATGGATTTGGAAGGACTGCAAATTATTGGGAAAGACAAATTTGCATTGGATACTTTAGTGGCCATGGACGCCTTGTCGCTCGATATTGATCTGATGAGTGTTTTTCGTGGTGCTCCTTACGAAATCAAAAAAATAGTGTTGAACAAACCACATATCAAGTTGCTTACGCTTGCGGATGGGTCGGTAAATTACGATATAGCCATGCCTGATACTGCCGAAACCAATTTGGACTCCGAAGATGCTTCCGAACCATTCACCATCAGCATGAAATCCATTTTAATTCGAAATGGAAAATTGGTGTACGACGACCAATCGCTCAACTTTAGTATGCTTGTGGACGAAGTGGCAGGAAGTGTAAGTGGAGACTTTTCGGCCGATTTGGCTGAGCTGCAATTGGAGCTCAATTCCAACAGTTTAAACATGACTTATGAAGAGTTCGACTATTTATCAAATGTCAAAACCAAGTTCAGTTCCTTGCTTATAGCCGACATGACAACAAGCACCTATACGCTCAAAAAAACAGAAGCTATTCTAAATCAGCTTGTTGTTGGTTTCGAAGGTAGTTTTGTTTTGGGCGAAGTGGATTATTTGATGGATTTTAGTTTCAAATCGAAAGACAGCAATTTTAAAAACCTATTGTCATTGATGCCGGTGCTCTACGCTCGCCAATTTGAGAAATTAAAAACAGAAGGCGCCTTTGATTTGAAAGGAAGTGTGAAAGGTGTTTACAACGATACTTCTATGCCGGGATTTGCCATCGATTTAAAAGTAGAGAATGCCTCGGTTCGTTATCCCGATTTGCCTAAAAGCATCGAAAATATCTATGTTTCGTTGAATATTGATAATAAATCCGGCATTGTTGATGAAACAACGATCGACCTAAGTCGATTTCAAATGAAAATAGCCGGAAATCCTTTGTTGGCAACGCTTAAACTTAAAACGCCCATTAGTAATCCCGATTTCGAAGCCAGGCTGAAAGGGAAAATTGATTTCGGTAGTTTGGCCGACGTGATTCCACTGGAAAAAGAAGAATCGTTGAAAGGAAATATGGATTTTGATTTGAGCGTAAAAGCCAAAATGTCGGACATCGATCAAAAACGCTACAATCAAATTGCGGCCAAAGGCTCATTTGTGGCCCAAGGGCTTGAATTTAATTCTTCGCTCTACGCACTTCCTATCAAAGTGAAAGAGATGAAAATGACACTTGATCCCGCTACGGTTGAATTGCCAATATTGAATTTGCAGTTGGGAAAGAGCGATTTTGATGTCAACGGAAAAATAAGCGATTTTTTGCCTTATTATCTGAGTGATGGAGTTTTGAAAGGAATGCTTCATTTGAATTCCGAGCTGATCGACGCGAGCGAATTATTGGCCGCTATGCCAGCAGATACAAATGCGAAGATTCAATCGGATAGTTCCAAAATTTCGCTCCATTTGCCCGAAAGAATAGAACTCAATTTTTTGGCAAAAGCCGAAAAACTACTTTATGAAAACTATGAATTGAATCAAGTAAATGCAAACATCCATTTTCAAGATCAGACTGTTCGCCTCAATCCGCTCAATGCCAATTTGATTGGTGGCAGCATGCAAATGGAAGGATTTTTTGATGGGGGAAGACAAGAAGTTCATCCATTTGATTTTGATTTCAAAATAAAGGATTTCGATATTTTCGAGTCGTATAAAACCATTGGATTGTTTCAGAAAGCAGTGCCTATTGCCGAAAAAACGAAAGGCAAATTTTCGACCGCATTTCGCCTGAAAGGCCAAATGGACAACGAAACCAATTTGATTTATGAAAGCTTGGTGGGCGGAGGAGTTCTTCAAACATCCCAAATCTCCATCGAAAATGTAAAAACAATGGAACAACTGGCAAAATTGTTGGGAAATGAAAAATACAGCCGACTCGTTACCGACGGTTTGAATCTGTCGTTTGAAATACTAAATGGCAAAGTGTATCAAAAACCTTTTAAAATAAATTATGCCGATTCGGATATGAGCATTGGCGGAAATATTGGTTTCGACCAAAGCTTGGATTATGACTTGATTTTGCAGGTTCCTTACGAAAAATTGGGCAGTGTCGTTCAGTCGGGAATCAGTAAATTGATTGCTGTTGGCGCCAATGCGGGCATTCCTGTCAGTCTGGGAACATCAATAAAAGTGAACGCTAAAATTTCCGGCTCTGTTAGCG